>Ga0210057_1001070_pt1 | contig 42781 bp, 46 predicted proteins | sample CryGeyCG2114_010_2_FD_183968 | JGI IMG/M metagenome (GOLD analysis project Ga0210057, IMG submission 183968) | Groundwater microbial communities from aquifer - Crystal Geyser CG10_big_fil_rev_8/21/14_0.10 (SPAdes) (version 2) | ecosystem: Environmental > Aquatic > Deep subsurface > Groundwater ... | reverse complement strand
AATCGCGCGTCCTGAGTACCCTTTGCGCAAGAGAATGCCGATCTCCAGGCGCTCCTCACGCGTTAAGTCTCCTTTGTGGTTCATACTCGTATCTTAACGAGTGTCCTAATTCAGTACGGAATGCACGTTTGTTTCGTTCTTGTCGGCAAACCAACTGAGGTAAACGAATGTCTGTTGAAACGAAAGCGAGAATACTTATCATGGGTTTGATTACAGTTATCGCAGGCCTGGCGATTTGGGGTTTGCGCCCGACGCCGTCGGCACAGCCGGACCTCATCCAGCCACTGGTGCAAACCGTAGCACGGTGTGCCGCCGACGGAAGGAACTGCTACGGCGAGTTCGTCGAGACGAAGAAGCCCCATGTGATTTATCGCATGGCAAACTTCTCAACGTTATGCTGCGGTTTCGAGATCGATTTCCGCAACATGGCTGGCCAGGCTGCCTCCAAGAGCAAGTGGCTCGAAGGGGTCGAGCGAATTGTCTTACCGTCCGACCGTCCGACGTGGGACAAAATCGCCGTGGAGTACGCACGCCAGTATGTGGCGCAGTAGTCGGCGAACGCGAGGATTAGGGCGGCGGGCGGGGCACCGCCGCTTTTTTTGCATACAAAAACCTAAAACGCATCCCCGTAGTAGATTTTCGCAATGCGCCAGCGGCGCTGAGGGCAGACCTTTTGCGAAAATTCACTACGAGGTATACTGCTACGAATATGGCAAAGGATTATTACAACGTGCTCGGTGTCGATAAGAAGGCATCGCCCGACGATATCAAAAAGGCGTTTCGTAAACTTGCGCACAAGTATCACCCCGACAAGGGCGGTACCGACGAGGCCAAGTTCAAAGATATCACCGAGGCGTATTCGATCTTGAGCGACGACAAGAAGCGCCGCGAGTATGACGCCTACGGCCAATCATTCCCCGGGGGTGCCCCACATGGTTCGACAGGCTCACCACAGGGGGCAGGATTTGGTGGCTTCGACTTCTCAGGTTTCCAGCAAGGCTTTGGTAATGTGGGAGTGGAGTTTGACATGGGCGACCTCTTTGGCGACCTCTTTGGTACGCGCCGCGGTGGTTCACCCCGAGCGCAGTCGAGGGGGCGCGACATCTCTATCGATATCGAGCTGCCGTTTAAAGACGCAATCTTCGGAACCGAGCGCAAGGTCTTGATTGCTAAGGTGGCCACATGTGAGGTCTGTAGCGGGAGCGGCGCGAAACCTGGCACTGAGATGGAGACCTGCAAGACCTGCTCGGGTAGCGGGCGTGTACACGAGATGCGCAACTCGATACTCGGTCAGTTCTCGAGCGTGCGCGCCTGCGCCGAGTGTGATGGCACTGGCAAAGTACCCAAAGAGAAGTGTAGCGAGTGCAAGGGGCACGGCACCAAGCGCAAAGAGGTCGAGCTCGCAATCAAGATACCGGCGGGTATCGACAATGGCGAGATGATCCGCATGCCACAGCAGGGCGAGGCAGTGAAGGGAGGGGTAGCGGGCGATATGTATGTGAAGGTACACGTGAAGCCGCACCCTGTATTCAAACGCGAGGGGCAAAACCTGATTATGGATCTGCCGGTTAAGCTCACCGATGCGCTACTTGGCGCGACAGTAAACATCGAGTCGATAGACGGCAAGACGCTCGAGGTGAAGATCCCGGTGATGAAGCGGGCCGAAGAGCTCCTGCGCGTGCGCGGCAAGGGAGTGCCCACGGGCGGCTCTTCGCGTGGCGACCTTATCATCCGTCTCGAGACGGCGCTTCCACAAAAGCTCTCGCACAAGGCACGCAAAGCTCTCGAAGACTTGAAGGGCGAGGGTCTTTAATCACATATAAACTTTTTTATCTGCTCGCGCCGGCTACTTGTGTTATATACTAGTAGCAATGAGTGCAACAAGTAGTCTCTCTGACGTTAATGCACTCGCGACGCACACAGCGTCGTCGGTGATGAATCTGGGCAGCGACTTTTTTGTCGTCATAATCATAATCGCAATTCTATTTCTCTTTGCGTGGTACATAGGGCGCGGGCCATTTGTTGCAGTGATACTCGCTCTCTATGCCGCAAGTGCGGTATACACCGTGTTCCCCTATATGTCGTTTTTGCCCGCGTCGCCTGCGTCAGCTTCGGTATTAGCGCACGTTGGTCTCTATGCGGCGCTCACCTTTGGCTTCTACCTCATACTCCGGCGCGTGGTCGTCTCAGATTTTCTCTATATCGGTGTTATTGGTCTTGCGGTGCTCTCGTTTCTCGGCGCCGGCTTCCTTATAGCGCTGGGGTACCACAGTTTTGACGTGACGTCGGTACACCACTTCTCCTCTGCGATTCAGGCGCTTTTTGCGCCGAGCCAATACTTCTTCTGGTGGTTCGTCGGTCCTGCTATCGGCCTCTTCTTCTTCGCTCGGTAATTTGTAATACTGATGGTATAATCGTTGGTTATGCCGCCAGAAAAGAAAAAACCAACGCGTGTCTGGCCTGTTCTTCGGCTCTACATGCGGGCAACCGTGCAGTATCCACGAACCCTCTCAGCGGTCGTTATTGGCATGCTTGGTATGCAGTTCGTAAGCATCGTCACGCCGCTCTACTTGAAGCAACTTATCGACATCTTGTCGACGAATGCGCCATCGCCAGAGATTATGCAGGCACTCTTCGCCATACTAGCAATATATGCTGGGCTTGGCGTGATCAATTGGGTGTCGCGTCGAGTACAAGCGTATTCTGTTTTGGACATCGAGGTAAAAGTTATGTCGGATCTAACCAACACGGCGTTTGCGAGCCTTATTGGTCATAGCCACGATTTCTTTTTGTCGAACTTTGCGGGGACACTCACGCGTCGCGTCACGCGTCTCATGCGAGCCTACGAGCAGGTTTTCGACAACATGGTCCAAACGTTTTTGCCCACAATCATTTTCTCAATAGGTAGTGTCGTCGTGCTTTACTTACGCAACCCATGGCTCGGCATAGCCATGCTCGTGTGGGTCCTTGTCTTCCTTGCCTTTCAAGTGATCATGTCGATTAAGCATCATCCCTTGCGGGTCGTGAGTGTTGCCGCCGACAGTCGAGTGACGGGAGCACTTTCAGACGTCATTGGTAATCACTCGGCGGTGTCACTCTTTGCGGCCGCCCCTTATGAGAAGCGTCTTTTTGGTGCGGTTGTAGAAGCGTGGCGATTAGCCACGCACAACCTGTGGCGGTCGGGGAATTTCGTTCAAGGTATGCAGCAAGCACTCGCTATCATTATTGAGATTGCATTGCTTGGCCTCGGCATCGTCTTGTGGCGGAGAGGCGTCGTAACGGTTGGAGATTTTATTCTGATACAGGTCTATATTATCGGGCTCGTCGATCAGGTGTGGAACATAGGCAAAATAACCTGCGCCGTCTGTACGACTCGTTTGCTGACGCGTCAGAGATGCTCGACATTATGGAGCTACCGCACGCCATAGAAGACGCGCCTAACGCGCCGGCGCTCTTAACCAGCGAGGGGCATATACAATTCGATCTGGTCGGCTTCTTTTTGAATCCGAGAGGCACATATTATCTGAACTTAACTTAGACATTAAGGGCGGTGAGAAAATTGCACTTGTGGGGCCCTCGGGAGCAGGCAAGTCGACCGTTACCAAACTTTTGTTGCGTCAGTACGATGTCGAGGAGGGTTCAATCACGATTGATGGCCAAGACGTTCGAGACGTTACACAAGACAGCCTGCATGAAGCAATTGCGTTCGTACCGCAGGAGCCGATCCTCTTTCATCGCACGTTGCGCGAGAATATCATGTATGGGCGTCGTGACGCCACCTCTGAAGAGGTGGTAGAGGCAGCCAAGGCCGCACATTGTCACGAGTTTATCTCAGCGTTGTCTGATGGCTACGACTCGCTCGTGGGCGAACGCGGCATTAAGCTCTCTGGCGGGCAGCGACAGCGCGTCGCTATTGCCCGCGCCATGCTGAAAAATGCGCCTATACTTCTTCTTGATGAGGCGACCTCGGCTCTCGATAGCGAGAGCGAAATGGCCGTGCAAAAAGCGCTACTCAAGCTTATGGAGAACCGTACAGTTATTGCAGTTGCTCATCGCCTATCCACCTTGCGCGCGATGGACCGCATTATAGTCATGGACGAGGGACACATAATTGAAGACGGTACTCACGAAGAGCTCCTCGAACGAAGCGGCCTGTATGCAAGTCTGTGGAATCATCAGGCAAAAGGCTTCCTTGAATACGAGTAGCCTTGGTTCTCGCGCGTGTTACATTTCTTAAATGATATTTAGTGGAATGTTTGGCGACGCAGAGACAAGCGATCCTGGCTTGCTTGTTGAGAATCTGAAGGCGCGCGGGCTTGTAGACCATTCGTCGGCAGAGCTCGACATAATACTTGGTACTAAGCGCACTGCGTATATCGGTGTCGACCCGACAGCCGACTCGATGCATATTGGGCATTTGGCGTGGATTCTCCTCATGAGACGTCTCGGGGAGACCGGGCACAACCTCATATTCCTAGTTGGGGGAGGGACGGGCGCAATCGGCGATCCAAAAGAAAAAGGGGAACGGGTGCTTCTTGATGAAAAAACAGTCGCTAAGAACACTCGTGCTATCAATAAACAGCTCAAGAGTATCCTTGGTCGAACTCGCTTTACGCTCGTCGATAACGCTGATTGGCTCGATAAATTGAAACTGATTCCATTTCTGCGGGACGTCGGTAAGCACTTCACAGTCAATGATCTTGTAAAGCGAGATGTTATTCGACGTCGACTTGATACAGCCGATGAGAGCATCTCTTACACAGAGTTTACTTATGCACTACTTCAGGGTTACGACTATCTCATCCTTAACAAGAAGTACGGCGCGGACCTTCAGGTAGGTGCTTCGGACCAATGGACGAACATTTTTTCTGGTGTGGATTTGATACGCAAGAAGGAGGGCAAACAGGTTTATGCATTCACGATTCCACTTGTGACCGATGCAAATGGAAAAAAGTTTGGCAAGAGCGAGGGCAATGCGGTGTGGCTAGATGGGACGAAGACGTCGCCGTTTCAGTTCTATCATTTTGGATTAATTTGCCAGACACTAGAGTTAGAGATTACCTCAACATCTACAAATCCCTCTCGGCACACGAAATAGATGCCCTGATGGAGCTACACAAGCGAAACCCGGGTGAGCGACAGGCGCAAGAAACGCTCGCGAGACTGGTAACCGAGATAGTGCACGGCCCAGCGGCCACGGCACAGGCCGCGGCGGCGGCCGACGCACTCTTTGGCGCGACGCCATTTCACGAAGCTTCACGAGAGGCGCGAGCAGCCGCGCTCGGAGAGGCGCCATCGGTAACGCTTGCCAAGCACGAAGTTGAAGGAGGAGCGTCGTTGGCAGAGATTATGGTACGAGGTGGCATCGCCACCTCGAAGAGTGACGCACGTAGAGCTATCGAAGGGAAGGGAGTGATGCTCGGTGACATGAAGATAGGGAACCCAGAGAAAGAAGTCTACCTCGGGGACTTTCACGAAGGCTGCACGCTCGTGCGCAAAGGCAAGCAGGGCGTCCTCGTGCTTGTGCTAAAGTAAACAGTTCTGTGTATAAGTTGATTTGACCAGTAGTCGGGGTGACGAGATAATCAACGGATGCCCACTATTGCTGCGCTTTCCCTGCAGAAGCAACAAGAAGCGGCACGCCTATATCGCAGCGGGCTAAGTGCACAGCAAATCGCAGATCATTTCAAGGTGCGGCTTGATGCAGTATTTTATGCGTTGCGCAAGCTTAACGTGCCGCGTCGGACGAAACAGGAAGCGAATCATATTCGTTTTGAGGCCAAACCGCTTTCATACGATCTTAAGAAACAGCTTAGCAGGAGCCAGGAGCGTCTTAAGTTTGCAGCAGTCATGTTATATTGGGCTGAGGGATATAAAGCGGGTAAGAACACAATTGATTTCGCTAACTCTGATCCACGCATGGCAATTCTTTTTAAGCGCTTCCTTTCTGAGATTTGTCGCGTTGATGAAAACAGAATTCGTGGACATGTCTATTGCTACGAAGGACAGGATGTTAATGCTCTTACTCATTACTGGAGTCAGTTGCTCTCTATCCCAGAAGAGCAGTTTATTAAGCCCTATGTGAAGAAAGCTGCAATTCCGACTCCACGAGGTCCACGCATGCATAACGGGCTTGTGCATATAGTGTATTGTGATACAAAGTTACTAAGGCAGATACTCAAATGGATAGATGAGTATTGCCAAGAATGCGTCGGTACTCAAGCGGTCAACGAGGGCAGACTGTAAATCTGCTGGCATTGCCTACGTTGGTTCGAATCCAACCCGGCGCACCATAGTAGAGATTAAACCCATTTTCGGGAAATTCGTTTTTGCCTGTGCGAGAGAAAGCGAAATGACCGCCTGTCTCAGGATGATCGTTCTCGAGATCTTCGAGGAACACGAGCGGCCGAATCTGCACTTCTGTCCCGTCGACCTGCTGGCGCTCCACGAGCTAAGTTCGGTCAGGAGACAGTACCTCGGGGATAACCGCGTGGCCTTCGTGAGCCTCGGGACGTTGCCTTACTTCACGAAGCGAGAACAGCTAAACGCCCTCTGCAACATCTGCGCTGCGATGCGGCCGGGCGATGTGTTCCTCACCCCAGACCCCCTGTCGGTGGAGGCGATGAACGGGCTACTCGAGCGCGAGCCCTCGATGAGGGGGATGGTGGAGGCAGTTTCGCGACTGAGTAGACGCGATATCCGCGCTAACCTGTGGTCAAGCGAGACGCATGTGGAGGAGCTCTTCCGGAGGGCCGGATTCGTATCGACGAGGATATCGCAACTCGATCTCGTCTCGCTCAGCGAGGTGAGTGGCGCAGTCGAGCTCAGGTCGCTCGTCTCGGTCGGCAACGTGTGGTGCCTCTGGCCCGCGTGATCGCAACGGATCATCAGATTGCAGCCTCGGGTGGTTTCCACCCGGGGCGATGTTTATATGCTCGCGAGCTTGATAATCACGTAGAGCGTCGCGATGCCGAGCACGGTCATCACGGTGGTCCAGCGTACAGGATGTGCGTGGTGACTCTCGGGGATGAGATCCGAGGCGCCGATATAGAGGAAGAAGCCGGCGAAGAGGCCGAGCAGGAGGCCGAGCTCCTCGGCTGGCACTACGAAGAGGAGTGTTGAGAGCACACCCAGCACAGGTGCGAGGGCGTCGACGAGGAGCCAGGTAAAGGCCTCCCTGCGCACGCCGCCATTTTTCAAAATGAGACTTACGGTGTTGATACCGTCGGAGAAATCGTGCGTGAGCACGGCGGCGGTCACAATCGTGCCCACCGCGGGCGATACCTGGAAGGCGAGGCCGATAGCCGCGCCATCAAGAAAGCTGTGGAACGAGAGTGACGCGGCGCCCACGACACCGCGATGATTGTGGCCGTCACCTGGCGAGTGACTATGGAGGAGTATCATGCGGTCGAGCACAAGATAGCTGACGAAGCCGACCATCACCACTGTCATGACGCCTGACACGCTGTAGGCTGATCCGGCGAGGTCAAGTGCCTCGGGCATGAGGTCAAAAAATGCAACCCCGAGGATGGCGCCCGCGCTAAAGCCGAGGATGAGGTGCAATCGATCCTTGAGGTACAGAGCAAAAAGGCCGCCCACAAGGGTGGCGAGGAACGCCGCAAGAGCCAGCAGGATAATCATACCGATGGAGTTAAGAATAGCTTATTATATAAGCTATGGATACTTTGTACCGCCGACTACTCAAACCGCTGTTATTTAAGTTGTCCCCCGATCGAGTCCACGATCTCTTCACTCTCATCGGTGAGACCGCAGGGCGCACAGGTCCGATGCGATGGCTTTTTGGCCGTGCCTATGGTTATCGAGGGCGAGATATTAGTAAGACCGTAGACGGCATCAGGTACCGCACCCCGATACTGCTCTCGGCCGGCTTCGATCCCGACGGGCGACTCACGCGCATATTACCCGCACTCAGTTTCGGTGGAGAGGAGATAGGGTCCGTCACGGCCTTCCCGTGCGAGGGGAACCCGCGCCCGCACCTCACACGGCTGATCCGCAACAAGTGCATCGTGGTCTATAAGGGCTTGCGCAACGACGGCGTCGATGCGCTCATTGCAAAGCTGAGGAGGACGCCGCGCACCAAAGACTTTGTACTAGGTATCTCAATTGCGCGCACCAATAGTGAGGACGCCTGGTGTGATATCGAGTCGGGCGTGCGAGACTATGTCGAATCATTTAAAAAGTTGAACGAAGCGGGTGTCGGCGACTATTACACACTCAACATCTCCTGCCCGAATGCATTTACTGGCGAGACATTTATCACGCCAGAAAACCTCGGGAGGCTCTTGCCTCGCATACGCGAAGTGTCGTGCGAGAAGCCAGTCTATCTCAAAATGCCCATCAATGTGCCGTGGGAGCAGTTTGCACAACTGCTCGACATGGCAGATAAAAATGCAATACAAGGAGTGGTGATAGGAAACTTGAACAAAGAGTACGGCGATCTTACGTATCCAGAAGATGCGCCGCACGAATATCGTGGCGGCCTCTCGGGTCTGCCAACTGCCAAGCTCAGCAATGAGCTCATCAAAAAGACGAGAGAAAAGTACGGCACGCGCTTTACCATCATGGGGGTCGGTGGCATCCTCACTGCCGAGGACGCGATGGAGAAGTTTTCTGCAGGAGCCGACCTCATACAGCTCATCACGGGCATGATCTTTACCGGCCCGAGTCTCATGAATCGCATTTGCCAGACGTATGCCAAAACTCAGGCAACATGATATTCTTGCGATATGAGTGCAAAACCTATTTTGGTATCGGGGGTTAAGCCTACCGGCGATCTGCACATCGGCAACTACTTTGGCGCGATGCGCCAGTTTGTTGAGCTCACTAAGGAGGGGAAGTATCGCCCTTTCATCTTCGTTGCTGACTATCACGCGCTTAACACGATGCAAGACGCTGAGGAGATGCGTCGCCGCACGCGCGAGATCGTGATGGCGTATATTGCCATCGGTCTCGACCCTAAGGACGTGGTCTTCTTCAAGCAGTCAGAGGTGCCGGCGCACACCGAGCTCGCATGGATCTTTGACACCCTCACCACCATGCCGTATCTCATGCGCGCGCATGCGTACAAAGACGCCGAGGCCAAGAATAGGGAGATCAGCGTAGGCACCTTTAACTACCCGATTCTCATGGCGGCCGATATCCTGCTCTACGACGCCGCAGTGGTCCCTGTGGGGCAGGACCAGAAGCAGCACATCGAGATTGCGCGCGACACCGTAGAGAAGTTTAACCGTGCCTACAAGACAGATGTCTTCACCCTCCCCGAGCCATACATTATGCCGGACGTAGCGGTTGTACCCGGGACCGACGGGCAGAAGATGAGCAAGAGCTACGGCAACGTGATCCCGCTCTTTGGGACGACTGACGAACTCACAAAAGCGGTGATGAGTATCGTCACCGACTCGTCTGGCGTGCGCCCAGAAAACGTCTACAACATGCACAAACTTGTTAGATCAGAAGAGGAGCTTGGTATGATATATCATACCGATGCAGGTAATTACAAAAGACTGAAGGAGTTGCTTATCGAGGACATCGACCGTTATCTCGCACCAATGCGTGCGAAGTATGAGGAGCTGCAGAGCGACTCGAGCATTGTTGACGACGTCCTCGCGCGAGGCCGCATCGAGGCGCGAGCCATCGCCGACGCTAAAATGGAGCAGGTCCGCCAAGCGATTGGTGTAGCATAGGTATATGGAGCGCACACTTATTGGGGATTTGAATACGAAGGTAGGGGAGACAGTGACCATCGAGGGGTGGGTCGATGTGCGGCGCGATCAGGGCAAGATGGTGTTCTTCGACTTCCGCGACCGGTCGAGCAAGGTGCAGGGAGTTGTCCTGCCCGGGAGCGACGCGATTGAGGCGGCCAAGGACGTGAAGGTTGAGTATGTGTTGCGTGTCGTGGGCGTCGTGAACAAACGACCCGAGAAGAACGTGCAGGTCGATAAGCAGAATGGTGACATCGAGCTCGAGATTACACAGATCGAGGTGCTTGCTGAGGCCGAGACGCTCCCATTCCCGAAGGACGAGGAGGTCAATCTGGACACGCTCCTTGATAACCGACCGCTCACACTCCGGAGCCAGCGCGGCCGCGATATTTTTGCCGTGCAGGCTAGCATTGTTGATGCCTATCGTGCCTCGCTTAAGCAGCAGGACTTTACCGACTTCCAAGCACCAGCGCTCGTAGGCGGTGATGCGGAGGGCGGCGCTGCGGTGTTTAAGGTGGATTATTTCTATGATCAGACCGCGTATCTCGCCACGAGCCCCCAGCTCTATAAACAGATTATGGTTGGCGCATTTGAACGCGTGTACACGATCGCGCGTATCTTCCGCGCGGAGAAGAGTGCGACGACGCGTCACCTCTCGGAGCTCACGCAAATGGACTTTGAAATGGGTTTTATTACGGACGAAAGCGACGTAATGCGCGCACTCGAGATCGCAATCCGCGATACGGTCACAAGTGTGGCGGAGCTACATTCCGACGTTTTTTCTCGTTTCGGCGTCGCCGTACCCAAGCTGGGGAAGCAATTCCCGGTGCTCACCCTGGCCGAGGCGCATCAGACACTTGGGGTCCCACCTGAGGACGACATGACACCCGAGCACGAGCGCGCGATCTGTGAATGGGCGCTTCGCGAACATGACTCAGATTTCGTCTTTATTACACGTTTCCCGACAGCGGCGCGTGCCTTCTATACCATGTCGGCAGACGAGACGGTCTCACGAGGCTTCGATCTCCTGTTCCGGGGGCTTGAGATCAACAGTGGTGCGCAACGGATTCATAAGTATGACGAGATGGTCGCACGGATCAAAGAGCGAGGCATGGATCCAGAGAAGTTCGGCTTCTATCTGCAGGCATTTAAATATGGCATGCCACCGCATGGCGGCTGTTCAACTGGGCTCGAGCGCTTCACCATGAAGATGCTCGGGCTCGCCAATGTGAAAGAGGCGACTCTTTTCCCGCGCGATATTAACCGCATTGACGTGCTCCTCTCCCGCGCAGAAGGGAGCGATTAAGCCATGCGCATACTCGTAAAACGTGGCAAGGTTGAAAGTGCGCCGAAGTCGTTCGTCCGTGTCGCAGTAACCGATAAGGCCAAGGGCTTTAAGCGATTTGTGGAGCGCGCGGGTATCGAGACCCTCGAGCTCGGAGTCGGCGCGCCGTCAAAGGAGCCGAAGACTCCGGCGGCTCGTCTGCGTGCTTTTCGCACCTTCTGTCGCACAATCGTCACGGCCGCTAAGGCCAATAAGGTGAAGAAGATTGCACTCGATTTTACTACGCTCGTGCGCCTTGCAGGCGCCGATACAACCCTGACTCCGGCCGACATCGCGCAGAGCGCGGCGGAGAATTTTGAAATGGCGAACTACGAGTTCAATCAGTTTAAGACCGAGCCGAAGGAGGGGTGGGACCTGGTCGATGAGGTTCTTATCTATACGGGCGAGAAGGGTGTCGAGCGCGCCATACAGAGGGGCCAAGATATCGGGCGAGAGGTGAATGCATGCCGCACGCTGGCCAACACGCCGGGCGGCGACATCACGCCGACTACGCTCACAAAGACCGCGAAGGACGCGATGAAAGGCCTGCCAGTTAGTGTGAAAACACTGGGAGAAAAAGAGATGCAGAAGCTCGGCATGGGTGCGCTACTCGGTGTTGCTAAAGGCTCGAGCGAGAAGCCGACATTTACGATTCTTGAATACAAAGGAGGTAAGGGCGCGCCCGTGGTGCTCGTGGGCAAGGGCGTAACCTTTGATAGTGGCGGGCTCAACTTGAAGCCCTCGAGTGGGATCTACGAGATGCACATGGATATGTCCGGTGCGGCGGCAGTGATCCACGCGGTCGCGCTCGCGGCGCGACTACGGCTCGCACAGCACGTGATCGGCCTTGTCCCATCGGTCGAGAATATGCCCGGCAACCAGGCGTATCGTCCGGGCGATGTTCTCACGTCGCTCTCGGGGAAGACGATCGAGGTGCTAAATACCGACGCCGAAGGGCGCCTCATACTCGCCGATGCTCTCACCTATGCGAAGCGATACAAGCCCGCAGTGGTCGTCGATGCGGCCACGCTCACGGGCGCGGCTATGGTTGCACTCGGCACCTATGCGAGCGGCGTGATGACGCGTGACGATGCGCTCGCCGAGCGCTTGCTCAGTGCCGCTGAGGAGTCTGGAGACTACGCCTGGCGCCTGCCACTCTGGGACGAATACGAGGAATTGGTGAAGGGCACGTTTGGGGATATTAATAATTCTTCGCCTAGTCGCTACGGAGGAGCGATCGAAGGCGGGATGTTCCTATGGCAGTTTGCCAAGGAGCTCGAGTGTCCATGGGCGCATCTCGATATAGCGCCGCGGATGACGGCGGCTCCGGGCGACGAGCTTGCCAAGGGCGCCGCAGGCGCCGCAGTACGCCTCATGGCACGCTTTATTGAACAATGGGCGTAGTGGCTCAGACGGGCTTCTCGATTAAGACCGACGCATACGAGGGCCCCTTTGAGGTGCTTCTCGATCTCATTGAGGCCCGCAAGCTCTTGGTAAACGAACTATCGTTGGCACAAATCACTGAAGATTTTATCGGTCACGTACGCGCGCAGAAACTCTTCCCCGTAGAACAGACTGCCAACTTCATCCACATCGCGGCCACCTTGCTCCTGATCAAATCAAAATCGCTCATACCAGACTTAACCCTCACCGAGGAAGAGAGTGAGGATGTTGACGATTTGAAGCGCCGCCTCGCCGCCTATGAGAAAGTGCGCGCCGCCTCGCGCGAGCTCGCCCGTATCTATGGTGCGCACGTTATGGTGCCGCCTGGCGAGAAGGCACCCGAGGTGCTGTTCGCGCCCTCCCGCGATCTCTCCAAGGAGGCGCTCGCAGAGGCGCTCGCGCGTGTGCTAGCCGCACGTGAGGAGGTCGAGGCTCTCCCGGAGGCCAGCGTGAAGTCGACGGTGACGATAGAAGAAATGATGGACACACTCGCCAAGCGCGTCCAGACCGCGATGACGCTCACCTTTAGCGAATTTGCCGGCGGTGCCAGGGAGCGGGTGGACGTCATCGTCTCGTTTCTCGCATTGCTCGAGCTTGTTAAACAAGGGGCGGTCGCGGCCGAACAGCACGATACTTATGGCGAAATTCACATGAGTCACTCCGAAGCCTCCGCCGTCCCGCGGTATTAAAGGTTACTACCGTTTCGGTAGAGATTCGGCGCGATCAGTGTGAGACAGGCGGGCGGTCCGCTCAAGAGCTCGGACACGTTGCGAAGCGTACTCACGTAGAGCGGTTGCGGCAAAACCGGGATATATCGGTATGCGCATAACCGCCCTTAAGTACGGCGTGGGTAGTTCACAGATGCAATACGTCTTTACGCCGAGCGCTGGCACACTCCAAACCGGTAACGTGTATATGACGACACACTAGCCAAATCCGCTTTCAGTTGTTTGACGCAACACATCCTCAGTGGGGCGTTTTGCGTCCCCAGAGAGATGATTGCTCGACTTGAGCAGTGCGCTACAATGGGAGGAATGCTTAGTTTATCTGCGCTTATTGAAGCGACCCTTTTTGCCTCTGGAGATCGCATGGAGAAGGGCGCGCTTGCCACACTCCTATCGGTCTCGCGTGCAGAAATCGATGGTGCGCTAACCGTGCTCGCCGAGTCGCTCACTGGCCGAGGCCTCACCCTAGTGCAGGCAGGTGAGTATGTGGAGCTCAGGACCGCAGCTGAAGCCGCCGCAACGATAAAAAAACTGCGCGAGAGTGAGCTTGCGCGGGACCTTGGCAAGGCCAGCCTTGAAACATTGGCTGTGATTGCGTACCGAAAATCTGCTACGCGTAGTGATGTCGACTGGGTGCGCGGGGTAAACTCTTCTGCATCGATGCGGACCCTACTCCTACGTGGCCTCATCGAGGGTAGGGAGGACGAGGCGGACAAGCGCCGGATACGCTATACGCTCACGACCGAGGCACTCGCTCACCTCGGCCTCGCTCGACCGGAAGACCTTCCTCGGTATGACGAACTGGCCCTCGACGCAAAGGAGGCACTGCGAGCGGAACTTGCAGGATGAGGCCTATGGATATTTCTAAAGCACAGCAGGCGATGCTCGAAAAACAAGTTATGAAGGATTTCGGTATCGCGCTTGTGTCTGCGTCTGCCGTCCTTGCGCTATTTTTGTTGTTGCCCTTGCGCCCTGCGTCTGTCTCACCGCCTGCGGTTGCGGCCGTTGCGGCAGCGCCGGCACCTAACGCATTTGCCAATGTGCCGATCGCGGCGACGGCCGCGATTGTGTTCGACCTTGCGACGGGCGCGCCACTCTATTCAAAAAACGCCGATGCCCAACTGCCGCTCGCATCCCTTACCAAACTGCTCGCGGTGTACGCGGCACTCACTGAGCTTGCACCACAGACACCGGTGACGATCTCAGCGACGGCGGTACAGGCCGAGGCCCCCCATCTTTTTAGAGCAGGACAAGTAGTTGCACTCAACGATCTCGCGCGCCTCACGCTGACCGCATCGCTCAATGACGGAGCGGTGGCTATCATCGAAGCTGCAGCCGCTAAGAGCAGCCGCAGTGAGACGGAGCTGCTCTCGCAGACGGCCGCGGACCTCCACCTCTTCCAGACGTACGCCGTCAACGGCAACGGGCTTGATGTGAGCACCACCGTCTCTGGCGGGTACGGTTCTGCACGTGACATGGCGAGGCTCGCGGGAGCGCTCGTGGATCGAGCGCCCGCTATCGCACTCGCTACCACGCACGCCTCGGCCTCGGCGGTATCGAGAGGAGGGACACCCCTCACAGTGACCAACACTGATCCTATGGTGGGGACCATACCACACCTGCTGTTATCAAAGACGGGCTATACCGACTTAGCGGGCGGCAATCTCGCACTCGTATTTGACGTGGGTATTAATCACCCAGTTGCAGTGGTCGTGCTCGGCTCGTCTATCGAGGAGCGTTTTACTGATGGGATGGCACTTGTGGCGGCGACCCTCGCGCATTTTGCTGGAGTCGCCTCGCTATGATTATTAGTAGTATCAGCAAGGTATTCATTCCCGCAACCTCAGCTTTCATCATTGGGATTCTGTTCGCACCGATACTCACACACTATCTGTACGCCTTTCGCGTATGGAAGAAGTCTGAGGGCAAGACGGCGCTCGACGGGACGCGCGCTGTCGAATTTGAAAAACTGCGGTCAACCATACACACCGGTACCGAGACCTCAACGCCGCGTATGGGCGGCATCCTCATTTGGTTTAGCGTGGCGTTTGTGACGTTCGCTCTGTGGGTGCTCGCACGACTGGTGCCAATTCCGCTCTTCGAGAAACTCGATTTCTTGAGTCGTAGCCAGACGTGGATTCCACTCTTCACACTACTTGCAGGCGCGCTTATGGGGTTTGTGAATGACCTGTATGACATACGCCCTTCAGGCGAGCGGGGGGTGTCAATTCGCGTGCGGCTTCTCTTCGTCTCGCTGGTATCGTTGTTCATTGGCTCGTGGTTTTATGCGAAGCTCGATGTGAGTGCGGTCGGTATCCCGGCCGACGGTTCTCTCATGCTCGGTATGTTTATCGTACCGCTGTTTATGCTCATATCGATTGGGCTATATGCCGGTGGTGTTATCGACGGCATCGACGGACTCTCGGGCGGCGTGTTCGGTGCCGCGTTCACCGCGTATGCAGGTATCGCCTACTTCCAGAATCAGGTCGACCTGGCCGCGTTTTGTGCGGCACTCGCGGGGGGTATCTTGGCCTTTCTCTGGTTCAATGTTCCGCCAGCACGGTTTTGGATGACCGAGACCGGCACGATGGGCCTCACCATGACGCTCGCCGTCGTTGCGTTTATGACAGACACCCTCGGTGGGGGATACGGCGTGGCGGCTCTACCAATTATCGCGTTCCCGCTTGTGGTGACCGTCCTGTCGAATATTGCCCAGGTGCTCTCAAAACGTTTCCGAGGCAAGAAGCTGTTACGTATCGCGCCTCTGCACCACCACTTTGAAGCCATTGGGTGGCCACCCTACAAAGTCACGATGCGCTACTGGATTATCTCGGTCGTCTCTGCTATTGCCGGCATGACCGTTGCACTTCTAAAATGAGGAACGCCTCAGGCGACCGCGTTTTCTTTTTTCTTGTCCTGGCAACCGCACTTGCGGGACTCGCCATCTTTTCTTCTGCGGCGCTCGGGTTACTCGCACGCGAGAGCAGCTCGGTGTCACGGGATATTTTCGTGCAGGCTGGCCTCGGGCTCGGCCTCGGGTTTGCCGCTCTGTTTCTTGCACGTGCGGTACCGCTCGCGTGGTTTAAGACGGCCGCTCCCTACGTATATCTCGGCACGCTCGCCCTCACGGCGCTCGTCTTTGTACCGGGCACCGGCTTTCACTCGGGCGGCGCGACGCGCTGGATAAATCTCGGCTTTACCACGCTTCAGCCTGCTGAGTTTCTTAAAATCGGGATAGTGCTCGTTCTCGCATGGTGGCTCGCGCCGCGCGCACGCGAGTTGCGCAATATAAAGAAAGGTATCCTTCCGTTCTCGGCCTTTCTCGCAGTACCTGCGGCGCTCCTCCTCGCTCAGCCGAACACGTCGACCACACTCCTCATTCTGGCAACGGGAGCGGTGATGTATTTTGCCGCGGGAGCGCCGTTGCGCGATTTCGGCATACTTATTCTCGGCGTCGTCGTGGCACTTGCGCTCGTGGCCGCGGTGCGCCCTTATGTGCTCGAGCGCATTAAGACGTTCATCGATCCGACAGAGAACTCTCTCGGCAGTGGCTATCAAATCCAGCAGTCGATGATCGCGATAGGGTCGGGCGGCCTCTTGGGGCGCGGATTTGGGCAGAGCGTCGAGAAGTTTAATTATCTGCCAGAGCCGGACGGCGACTCCGTCTTCGCCGTCTTTGCAGAGGAGACCGGATTTATTGGCGCCACGCTCCTCTTGCTCTTACTTACGGCGCTCGCGGCGCGCGGGATCGTGATCGCGAGCGGGTCGCGCGACCTCTTTGGCGGGCTTGTGGCGCTCGGGTTCTCCTCGCTCATTATGTTGCAGGTCTTTATCAATGTATCGGCCATGCTTGGTATCATCCCGCTCACGGGGTTGCCCTTACCCTTCGTCTCACATGGGGGGACGGCGCTCATGGCAGCACTCCTTATGTGCGGCATCGTGCTCAATGTGGCGCGGCATAAAAAGACCTAGCGTGGGTTCTCTGATATTCTTACGGACATGAAGATCGTATTTACCGGCGGAGGAACAGGGGGGCACTTCTATCCCATCATCGCCATCGCCGAGGCGATGAACACACTCGTACAAGAACGGCGGCTTATCGAGCCACAATTATATTTCCTGGCGCCCGACCCCTATGATCAAGAGGCGCTCTTCGAGAACGGTATCACCTTTATACGGATCAGGGCAGGGAAGTGGCGTCGGTATTTCTCGCTTCGCAACGTGAGCGACACGTTCGTGACGCTCGCGGGCACCGTGAGTGCGCTCGTGACACTCTTTCGTCTTTATCCAGACGTGGTGGTGAGTAAGGGTGGATACGGGAGCATGCCAACACTCATTGCCTCGCGAATCTTACGCATACCGGTCGTCGTGCACGAGTCTGACTCCAAGCCCGGCCGCGCAAGCCTGTACGCGTCGCGGTTCGCGGTGAAGATTGCACTGTCGTACGAGAACGCGGCCGCGTACTTCTCTAAGAAGGCGCAAGGGCGTATTGCACGGACCGGTACGCCCGTACGCAAGGCCCTGTTGCACGTTGAGCCAGAGGGCGCGCGAGAGTATCTGAAGCTTGAGTCGGGTATACCGACGGTATACATCACCGGTGGTTCGCAAGGATCGCAAAAGATTAACGAGACCGTGATCTCGGCACTGCCGTCCCTCGTGGCGTTTGCGAATGTGATCCATCAGACTGGCGAAGCGCACCTAGAGAGTTCTCAAGCGATCGCACAGGTGATCCTCGACAAGAATCCGCACGCATCGCGCTATCACCCGTTTGGATTCTTATCGCAACTCTCGCTCCAGAGGGCGGCGGGCATTGCTGATCTGGTTATCTCTCGCGCGGGCACGGGGACTATTGCCGAGATCTCGGTATGGAAAAAGCCGTCTATATTGATCCCGATTCCCGAGGCCGTGAGTCACGACCAGCACGGCAACGCCTATGCCTATGCGCGGACCGGCGCCGCGGTCGTGATAGAGGAGGGGAACCTGACGCCGCACCTCCTCGCGTCTGAGACGGAGCGCATCATCAAGGACAAGGCCGCGACTGCGCGTATGAGCGCCGCCGCCGCGCGCTTCACCGACCCGGATGCGGCGAAGATTCTCGCGAGCAGTATTTTGGCTATTGCCCTCGGTCATGAATATGAGTAAGGTCGTCACACGGTTCGCACCATCGCCAACGGGTTTTTTACACGCAGGCAATTATCGTACGGCAGTGTTCGCCTATCTGTTTGCAAAGCAACATGCAGGAACGTTCTTGGTACGCATTGAAGACACAGACCGAGCCCGCTCAAAGCCCGAGTACGAACAAAACATCATGGAGACCCTGGCGTGGCTCGATGTGCGATCTGATACCGAGATAGCGCGCTCAAGTGACCGTGTTGAGCGACACAAAGAAATTCTCGCGAAGCTCATTGAAAGCGGCGCCGCATATGTGTCGCATGAGGCGAAAAAGGACGATTCGAACCAGATGGTTGACGTAGTGAGATTTCGCAACTCAGGTACCACCGTAAGCTTCCACGACGAGATACGTGGTGACATTACCTTCGACACCACCGAGCACGAGGATTTTGTCATCGCGCGAGCCGTCGATGACCCACTCTTTCATCTTGCGGTGATTGTGGACGACGGCGATGCGGGGGTGACGCATGTCATACGAGGAGAGGACCATATCTCTAACACTCCGCGGCAGATACTGCTTCAGCAAGCGCTTGGCTACGCGGTGCCGGTGTATGCACACCTCCCCCTCATTCTGGGGAGCGACCGATCGAAACTATCAAAGCGCAAGGGCGCGAAGGCACTCACCGAATATCGAGATCAAGGCGTCCTCGCAGAAGCGATGCTTGATTACCTCGCCTCACTTGGCTGGCATCCAGGCGACGATCGAGAATATCTTACGCGCGAAGAGCTTATCAGGATGTTTGATCTCTCCCGGGTACAAAAAGGTGGTGCCATTTTTGATGAGACAAAACTCTTCTCCATTAATCAGCACTGGATGCGGGCGCTTTCCGACGAAGCATTTGTGGCGCGCGGTGAGCTCGTTGCCGCCGACGAATCAAAATTGCGCGAGGCAGTCCCACTCTTGAAGGATCGCGCGCATACCTTTAGTGAGGTACGTGAGATGCTCGCTGGCGAGCTTGCATGCCTGTTTGCGGCCCCAGAGATAGAGAGGGAAGTGCTCGTGCGCAAGGAGCCAGCAGATCGGCCAGGACTCACCAAATCGGCCCTACAAGGCCTCCTAGAGCCCCTGCGCAGGCTCCCAGGAGACGTTTCTGCCGAGGTGGTCAAGGACACGCTCATGCCGCTCGCTGATGCTGAAGAGGCGAAAGGGAAGGGGGGCCGAGGCGGCGTTCTCTGGCCACTGCGCTACGCGCTCTCGGGGCAAGAACGCTCGCCTGACCCATTTACTCTCATCTCGATACTGGGCGCACCGGAGTCGACTGCTCGCATAGAGAAAGCGATTGCTATACTGGAGTAATGTTTTGGCGACGTCTTCCGCACATTGCTCTCATGTTCGCCATTGCAGGAACGGCGCTCATACCGATGCACGCCTCTGCAGACGCGGCGGCAGACATCCAGGCGCAGATCAACGCACATAATAGCCAGATCGCCTCTCTTGAGGCAGACATTGCCGCCTACCAGAAACAGCTCGATGCGCTCGGTGCACAAAAGAGTACGCTCCAGTCTACGATCAACGAGCTGGCGCTCTCGCAGAAGCAGCTCGCGTCAAAGATTGCGGTAACCAAGAACAACATAGCGTGGGCCAATAAGCAAATCGCGCAACTCTCGGCCTCTATCGGCGACAAAGAGGAAGCGATAAAGGGTGACCAGGACGCCATTGCCAAGGCTCTGCGAAGCGTCGACCAAGGCGAGCAGGCATCGCTCCTTGAACAACTCTTCTCGACACGCTCGTTCAGCGACGCCTGGAAGGCGGCCGACGAGGTCGCGCAGTTTAATCGAGCACTCAAGGGCAACATCGCCGACTTGCAATCTGCACGCATCGTGCTCTCGACGAATCGCGACAAAGTCAACGCCGAGAAAGCAAAGCTAGTCGCGCTTGAAAATGATCTTGCACTCCAGAAGCGGTCGGTAGACGCGACCAAGGCAACCCAGGCAGAGTTGCTCTCGCAGACGAAGAACAAGGAGTCAAATTATCAAAACCTGATCGCCCAGAAAAAGGCGGCAGAGAAGTCGTTCGAGCAAGAGCTGGTGAATCTGCAGAGCCAGCTCAACCTCATCGTGCATCCGGGCTCGTTGCCAAAGGTGGGGTCAGGCGTGCTCTCCTGGCCGTTCTCTGTAGCGTTTATGAATAATTGTGCGACGCGGAGTAAAGTCTTTGGCAATAACTTCTGTATTACGCAGTACTTTGGCAACACGCCGTTCTCGACCGCGAACGCGCAGGTCTATAACGGACACGGACATAACGCGATCGATATGGGCGCGCCTATTGGAACACCACTGCACGCGGCCTTGTCCGGCGCTGTCCTCGGCACGGGCAACACCGACCTGGTGCGCGGCTGTTACTCGTTCGGCAAATGGGTGATGATTAAGCACTATAACGGTCTGAACACACTCTATGCACACCTCTCGACCATTGATGTATCAAGGGGTCAGCAGGTGACCACCGGCCAGATTATCGGGCTCTCTGGCATGACCGGGTATGCGACTGGCCCGCACCTCCATTTCGGCGTGTATGCGACTGAAGGCACCGAGATCATGACACTGAAGCAGTACCGAGGCGCGACCACCCCCTGTGCCAACGCGACCATGCCGGTCGCAACGCTCACGGCCTACCTGAACCCACTCTCGTATTTGTAATGCTGTTGATTCGATTGGTGTAGGGGAGTGTATACTTACTGAGTATGTTGCGGCTACTATTCTGGGCGCTCGTGCTCCTGCTCGCGCTCTCATTCTTTGGCATATCGCTCCAGGCGATTATTAGCTCTCCCGCAGGGCAAGAAAATTTTGGCTACGTGTACCATCTCGCGCTACAGGTCTGGCACTGGCTCCTCGGAATCTTCTTGCACTAGAATATTAAAAAAAGACAAAAGGGAAGTGGCGGCAGTCCCCTACCGCAAAATGCCTGAAAGTGGCTATGCTTGTTCTACCCCGCACACGGGCCGGGGAGGGGTAGGCCCGGTGGAATGCTCAGACGAAGGGCAACCGTCGCTCTAAGGGGCATGTAGGCGGCATTGTACACGCAGTAATAATTTTGATGCGTAGCGAGAGTGCCCAGGCTAGCCCAGAGATAAGTGCGCAAAAGGTATATTGTGCGCACATTAAGCAAAGCTGAGAGAGGGTCTTCTGCCCTTGCGAGCGGGTCTTAGCAGGTGACGTTTGCCACGATGTAGTCGAATGCCTCGTCGACGGTATCCACGATGGTATAGAGTTCGAGATCCTCCTCGTCTATCGCGCCGCGCTCTTCGAGCATGCTTTTCTTCATAAAGTTGATAAGGGGCTCCCAATAGGATCTTTCTATAAGGACGATGGGTACGCGGCGAATTTTACCAGTCTGGACAAGGGTGATGATCTCAAAGAATTCGTCCATAGTGCCATAGCCGCCTGGGAAATAAACGTATACCTCTGAGGCATACGTGAGCATGACTTTGCGTACGAAGAAATGGTAGAAGTTGTAGCTCTCTGTGAGGAACGGATTATCGCGCTGTTTAGACGGAAGGTCGATGTTAAGGCCGACCGACGCGCCGCCCTTCTCAAATGCGCCCTGATTAGCGGCGCGCATGACGCCAGCGCTCCCACCGGTTATGATAGCTAACCCCTTCTCGGAGAGTCTCGCGGCGAGATCTTGTGCGACTTTGTATTCCGGATCCGTTGGTGCAAGGCGCGCGCTACCGAAGAAGGTTGCCGCAAGCCCGTACTTGCGCAGGATATCGAAGCCCTCGACGAACTCGGACATGATCCTGAAGATGCGCCACGATTCCATCACGCGCGGCTTGCAGACAAGCGGTTTATGCTCTTGTGGCACGGCGCGTTGTCCTTCGTGAATTGACTTCGCAAGAAGCTCCGCCATCTTAGAATCGTCCATAATGCCCCTATTGTAGCAGACACGTCTTACTGCCCAGTGCAGTTATCCGCGGGTTCGTAACCCTGCGCGCGAGCAAGCTCAGGAGAGGCGTAGTAGCGCCGGTTTTGCTCGACGATTCTTTGTGCCGCAGGACAGTTGAGCGGATAATAACGTGAGCCGCTCGAGGAGGTCACCACCTCAGCGGGTGTGCCGAGGGGCGTCACGCTCCCGGTCGGAGCGGGCTCGCTCCCCTGCCTCGCATCTCGGCCAGCCAAGTAACCAAGGAAAAAGCTTGCTGTGGAGGCGAGAACAAGTACGCTCACGACGAGTACGTCGCGAGGAATGCGCGTGAGACTGCTTTTGCACTTTTCGCGCGCATCTGCTATATTCATCAGGTAAAACTATAACACTATGGCACATACCAAGGCGGGCGGATCCGTAAAAAACCTCAATACCTCAAACCCTAAATATCTTGGGGTTAAGCTCGCTGACGGCGCCCTTGCGCGGCCCGGCATGGTGATCGTTCGTCAGCGTGGCACCAAGATCGAGGCTGGCAAGAATGTGCGCGTCGGTCGCGACCACACCTTGTTTGCGGCCACATCTGGTAAGGTGGCATTCCGCACGATGCGGAAGACTGCATTCACCGGCCGAGTATCGCAGAAGAAAGTCGTCGATGTAGTTATAGGCGGTAGCTGACATGCCCCGCAGCCACCTGGCTGCGGGGCATGTTGCATAGCGTCACTCAGACGCGATAGTGATCGAAAACTTTCCGAACAACTCGCCTGCTGAAAGCGGGATTTCAAACGTACCGAGCTCCTTAAAGGGTTTTTCTATCGTAATAGCGTGCGCGGGGAGATCAACGCTCGCTTGCTCCTTGGCCGCGGCGGCAATTTCTTTTGCACCGACTGCATCATAGAGGTGTCCCTTATCGTTGGCCTTGGCAGTGATGGTTATGTTGGCATCGGCGAGTGACGAAAAATTCTGCGCCAGAAGCTTGGTATCCATGGCTCTACGGTCCATATCCCTCTTGAGATGCGCCGCTGCGTTGTTCATAGCACCCGCGGTCGCTGGTATGGCAGACTTGCTCGGGATAAGGTAGTTGAGTGCGTAGCCATCTGCGGCGTCCACGGTCTCGTGCTTACGGCCAACGCCCTTCACATCCTTGGTCAAAATAATCTTCATATCCTCTCACTCTACGCCATCACTTGCCCGTCGTCAAAAACTGTATCGCGCGCGCCATCTGGGGGTCCTGGTGAGCGTCAATGTCCTTCTGAGTGACTGTTGAGGTAATGGTGGGTGTAATGCCGTTGCCCATGATCCAATGACCGGCGGGAGTAATCCATCGCGCCACCGTGATCTTAAGTGAGCCGCCGTCGAGACCGATGAGTTGTTGTACCGAACCCTTGCCAAATGACTGTGTCCCGATAAGCGTTGCGGCATGAGCATCCTTAAGTGCACCAGCCAAGATCTCTGAGGCTGAGGCCGATCCCCCATCGATAAGGACTGCGATCTTCGTGCTGGCTGGGATGTCGCCATATCCGCGGCTCGTGTGTATCTGATTCTTTTGCTTGCCGCCAAAGTCCTCGGTCACGACCGTGGCACCCTTGGGTAGAAAGTGGCTCGCAATGTCGACGGCAGAGTCGAGATAGCCGCCGGGGTTGCCGCGGAGATCTATAACGAGCTTGTGAGAGCCGCTCTGCTTAAATCGTGAGAGCGCCGTGTCAAAGAGCTGGGCGGAGTTGCCGGTAAACTCGTACAGCGCGATGTGGTAGACGCCGCTCGCCGCGTCGAGGCCATCGTCTGTCTCGGGGACCTGGATGGTCGCACGCACAATCTTGATGTCGAGCAACTTACCATCACGTACGATCGAGAGATCAACGGTAGAACCGATCGGTCCGCGTATTTTGCTCACGGCGGCTTCGGTTGAGAGGCCGTCGGTTGAGCTGCCGTCAATCGCGACGATATCGTCGCCGGCCTTAATGCCAGCGGCTTCAGCGGGGGTGCCCTTGAGGGGTGCCACGACGGTCAGGATGCCGTCTTTTACATCTATTTCCATGCCCACTCCACCAAAACTGCCCGAAATACTCTCGGCAAAAGCTTTGGACTCTTGAGGCGGCAGAAACACCGTGTAGGGATCGCCATACGAGTCTGCTAGCCCCTTTATTGCCCCATACACCATCTCCTTGTTGGTGGGGAGCGTGCTCGATGCGTGGGTGATCACGTAGTTCGCACGGAGCGAGTTCCAGGCCTTCCAGAACGCCGTCATATCAACGGTCTGGTCGGGCGTCGCGTCGAGGCCATCGCCTACCAGCGGTATGTGGGTAATAACTGCGGCCGCGGATCCGGTGTTACCGACGAGAATACCGACACCAAACGAGAGAGATGCCACGACTGCAAAGGCCACGCTCTTGGTAACGATTCGTTTATAAACCTTCATCGGCATAGTTCTCGCCAGTGTACCACGATAATCCCGAGCACGAGTGTGCCCGTGCTATTCTATAGCTATGATATCGCGGTACGAGTACAGTGGCGGCGTCTGGATTGATATTGAAAAACCAAACGAGGACGAGGTGCGCAGTGTTCTCGGTGAGTACGGGATCAGCGAGCGAGTAGTGACTGAGATCCTGTCACCGACGCCCGTGCCGCTTGTCGCGGGAGACGCTGGTGCCGTACTCCTGGTGCTTCACTTCCCCGCTCCTCATGATGAGGCGGAGGATATCAAGAGCCAGGAGATCGACTTCATCGTCGGCGAGGGTTTTATCATCACGGTGCGTTATGAATTGGTGACCTCACTCCACCATCTGAAGAAGCTTCTCGAAACCGAGGCGGCGGTCAACAGCGCACTTGCTCTCTCGACGGACGTCATGCTCGAGTTGTTATTCGCACATCTGTATACCTCGATTCGCGACCATGTGACACACAGCGCCGACCAGCTCGACCGTATTGAAAAACAGATGTTCAGCGGCAAGGAGCATCAGACCGTGCGAGCGATCTCTGACAGCAACCGCGATTTTCTGCATCTCGAGGCCACGCTGGTCAACCACGAGGAGCCACTCTCGCGCTTTCTTAAAACGCTGTCCGAACGAAACTTCTTTGGCAACTCATTTGAGGAGCGTGCCGCGCGGATTGCTGCCGATCGTGTGCACGTAGTGCATCTTATTCGTACCTATCGGGCTGTGGCTACGGAGCTGCGCGAGACGAATAAAGTGCTTGTCGAGACCAGACAAAGTGAGATTATGAAAGCGTTGACCGTCATGACGATTATCGTGCTCCCGCTTGAACTGATCGCGTTCATCTTTGGCATGCACGCGCCAGGCACGCCGCTCCTGCAACATCCGAACGCCTTCTGGATCATTCTCGCGCTCATGTTGGCGATGTGTGCGGTGGTGGCCCTATTCCTCTCTCGCAAGCGTTGGATATAATGGCATCTATGCTGTGGCCAACCCGATGGTTTAAAAAGGGTGCGGGGATTGCGCCGTCGGGCAAGGTGCCGATATTCCTGACCAACACGCTGTCTGGTGACAAAGAGGTGTTCATTTCGCATACGCGAGGCACCGCGCTCCTCTATAGCTGTGGCCCCACGGTGTATGGGCCGGCACACATTGGCAATCTGCGTTCATACGTGTTCTCCGATACGCTCACGCGCGTGCTCAAGTGTGGCGGATATCGAGTGCTCCGTGTGATTAACATCACTGATGTTGGCCACCTCGTGGGCGATGGCGATGAGGGAGAGGACAAAATGGCGGTCGGCGCCGAACGCGAAAAGACCTCTCCGGAGGCGATTGCCAAAAAGTATGCAGAGTTATTTATTGAGGATCTCGAGCAGCTCAATATCGATACCAGTGATATCCGATTCCCTCGAGCAACCGAGTACATCAATGAGCAGATTGTCCTTGCGCGGACACTCGAGGAAAAAGGTTTCGCTTATCGGCTCAAGCACGGGCTCGCCTTCGACACCGCGCGTTTCCCCGGCTACGGGAGGCTCGGGAACGTCGATGTGGCGGCACAGCGCGCCGGTGCACGAGTCGATGCCGATAAGGAGAAAAGGCATCCAGCCGACTTCTGGCTCTGGCGATCGGCGAGGCCGCACGATCTCCAACAGTGGAACTCGCCGTGGGGTCGCGGGAACCCGGGTTGGCATATCGAGTGTTCTGCAATGATTCGCGCGCTCCTTGGCCCTGAGATCGATATCCATACCGGAGGCGAAGATCACATCGCCATACATAACAACAACGAGATCGCACAGTCTGAGGCGGCACTCGGGCGGCCCTTCGTGCGCTACTGGATGCACAACGCCTTTCTCACCATGGATGGCGAGAAGGCGGCGAAGTCGCTCGGGAATGTCGTGTATCTATCTGACATCATGGAGCACGGTTATCACCCGCTTGCACTACGCTACTTCTTCTTGCAGGCACACTACCGCTCTCCCATTTCCTTCACCTGGGAGGCACTCGCCGCGGCATCCGCGGGTCTGGAGCGGCTGTGGGCCTTGTCGCGAGCAGTTGCAGATGAGTCGGCGCGCGCACGCGAAGCATCGCAAAGCAGAACGGCTTTTCTCGCCGCGATGCGCGACGATCTCGGCACGCCTCAGGCGCTCGCTATTCTCTGGGAGACACTGCGAAGCGAAGAATATTCTCCCGAGGAAAAGTGGGGCCTCATTGAGGACGCGGAGGCGCATCTGGGGCTCAAACTTACCGAGCCGCCCGCTTCGAACACGGTCGCAGGAGCCGATATCCCGGAGGACATCGCACGCCTGCTCGCGAAGCGCGCTACGGCCCGAGACGCAAAGGATTTTGCTGAGGCTGATCGCCTGCGCGACGAGCTCGAAACGAGGGGATATCATGTGGAAGACGGGCCCGCTGGCCCAGTGTTGACGAAGCGCACTCTTTGATACACTGGGAGCAATGGCTACCCCAAAGAGCGCCGAACGAGTCCCTCCCCAGTCTCTCGAGTCTGAGCGCGCGCTCCTGGGCGCGCTCCTCCTGAAGCCTGATGCGATTCATGATGTGTCCGACCTCATCCACGGAGACTCGTTCTATGCCGAGAAACATAGGATCATCTTCACCGCGATGCGGGAGTTGTCTGAGCGGGGTGAACCCATCGATCAGCTCACGCTCTCAGAGCGGTTGCAGAGCCAAGGCTTGCTGGAGCGCGCGGGCGGTCGCAGCTACCTAGCCGAGCTGGCGAGTGCGGCCCCCTCCCCGGGCAATTTCTCACACTATGCGGAGCTCGTATCCCGCAAGTATTTGATGCGCGCACTCATTGATGCCGCCTACACTATTAGTGAGTCAGCCTATGACGACGCCCGTGAGACCATGGAGGTGCTCGATGAGGCCGAGAAGAGCGTCTATGCGATTGGTAATGCCTCGGCGGCACATAAGTTTATTGCTATTGCGGACACCATCCACCTCGCATGGGATCGCATCGAGGCGCTCTCCAAGCGCGAGGACGGGATCCGCGGAGTGCCGTCTGGCTTCCCGACGCTCGACAATCTGCTCTCCGGCTTTCATCCCTCTGATCTCGTGATACTGGCGGCGCGGCCATCGGTGGGTAAGACGTCACTTGCGCTTGATATCGCCCGCAATGCGGCCGTGCGGCACAACGTGCCGGTCGGGATCTTCTCGCTTGAGATGAGCTCGGAGCAAATCATTGATCGCATGCTCTCGGCCGAGTCTTTTGTTAATTCGTGGAAGCTTCGTACCGGTCAGGTCAAGGATGAAGAAGACTTCGGTCGAATTCGTGACGCGCTCGAGACGCTTTCAAAGGCACCGATCTACATTGATGACAAGCCGGGCAACAACATCCTCGCGATGCGCGCCGTCGCGCGGCGGTTGAAGCGCGAACGTGGTATCGGACTCATTATCGTCGATTATCTCCAGCTCATGACACCGACGAACACCAAGGCATCTGACTCGATGGTCCAGCAGGTTACCGAGATTTCGCGATCGCTTAAGAACCTTGCACGCGAGCTCGAGGTGCCCGTGATCGCGCTCTCTCAGCTCTCGCGTGATGTCGAGAAGCGCGGCGGCAAGCCGCGCCTCTCAGACCTCCGCGACTCCGGGTCAATCGAGCAGGACGCTGATGTGGTTATGTTTATACACCGCGACGATAAGGCGAACAGTACCAAGGAGGATGATCGGACCGGCATCGCGCAGATCCTTATCGAGAAGCACCGCAATGGGCCGACGGGCGCGGTCGAACTCTTCTTCGATGATAAACGTACGAGCTTCCAGTCGGTCGACACCGCTGGCTATGGCGGCCTCGCAGGCGAATTTTAATGGATAAGATCGACGAACTCGCCACCGCGCTTGCCCGGCTCCCCGGGATCGGGCCGCGCCAGGCCAAGCGCTTTGTCTTCCATCTCTTGTCGGTACCGTCTGCTGAGCGCAGTCGGCTCGCGGCGCTTATCGCAGACCTTGGTGCCCGCGTGCATCAGTGCCCTGACTGCCGGCGCTTCTACAACCCTGCTTCGCCAAGGCTACGCAGGGCAGGCGGCACAGACTCGGAAGTGTGCAATTACTGCTCAGACAGTAGGCGCGACGACGGGCTCTTACTGCTTGTAGAGAAAGATCAAGATCTTGCGGCTATAGAGCGCGCGGGCACCTACAAGGGCCGCTATTTTGTCCTCGGCGGCGTGCTCACGCTCACCGGCAAGGGCGGCATTCGCGAGAAGGAGCTCATCGCGATACTCGAGAAGCGCATCAGAAACGGCCTCAAAGAGGTGGTCCTCGCGCTCTCGGCGACGAGCGAGGGCGAGCATACCACTGATCACATACGACTCATGCTCGCGCCGTATCGCGACCTCATTAAGACCTCGCTCTTGGGGCGCGGTCTCGCTACCGGGAGCGAGCTCGAGTACTCAGACGCCGAGACCCTCCGCGCGGCGCTTAGTAATCGCAAGGAGACTTAACTCGAGGGCGATTCGGAACCCTTTAACCACTCTTCATATTGTCCGTTGTCTAACTCCCAACTACTCTCGGTAAGAGTCCTGTCGACGAAATCCTTCAGTCCACTGGCGATGTGCTCGGGCGGGAGGTGCATGTGCGTCGAACGCACCGCGTTTTCAAATCCGTCGGCAATTCTTTTTGCAAGCTCACCACCCGGGAACTTTTCTACATATCTGGTGAGTATTTCAAGCTTCCCAGCGTCCTCAATCGCTACTCCGGTCAATCTTGCCTACTCAGCAAACGGCGGCCGCATCTCTGCGCACCTTGGGAGCCCGAGGATCATTGGTATATGCCGTATGTGTTCTGAAACACTTGATTAATGAGGGGGTGTTTCCAAGCTATTGAACCATTACGAAGGGGTTGACAACAGCCTTAATAAATGTAGTCTGAGCGTCAGACAGGGCACTTCTATGCCCCGAGTCAGTTCGACCGAAACCCAACTGCAAGGAGGACATGCCATGACCGAAACAACCGCTCATACACCCGGGTCCGACGACGTCGAGGGCGAGGGCCTCATTCGGCTCCTCATCCCGGAACAACGTCTCCAGGACCCCACCTGCCGGTTCAGTGGTGCGTGTCGGCGCTCCTCGTGCAAATGCTCGAGGAGCGCCGCATCGCGGACCCGCACCTGCTCATCTGCGTCACCGACGCAGATGGCCACGAAGTCCCGGGTGCGCGGCAGCTCGTGCCGCTGGACCAGGTGCAGACCAGGGTCGATTTCCATCGGCCCGGAGAACACACGCTCCACGCCCGCGTGGTGTGGGGTCCGACTAGGAAGTGGCTGCGAAACGAGTACCTCGCTCGAGAGAGCGGCAGACGACACGCCGGCTACGACTGCGACGTGTTCAACGTCGACAACCGCCTCGAGCGGCTGTCCTGGGAGGCCGAGAGGACCCAACAGGAGTTCGATCGGAGCGAGTCGCGGCGCGGCCTGAGCATCGACAAGATGACGGTGTTCTACGGCCTCGGCCTAACGACCCGCAAGGTGGCGATTACGGACGAACTGTTCGCGTCGCCGCCGCCGCTGTTGCTCGTCTGGTGGCTCAACTTCCCGCATGGCGGGGCGAAGCTTCCACTCGACGACCAGTGCCATCTGCGACGCAGGGTGATCGAGTCTCTGCCGAAACTGGTTTGGGCCCCGGTCGCGGGGGCAAGTCTCTCGCTCTGCAAGGGCGTGGTGGGCATCCTCTGGATGCTCTTGTTCCCCCGCAAGCATGGCCGTTACTACGGCGGTGTCGCCTTTCTGGCAAACATCGCCTTCGGGAAGGCTTTCCCGTGGGACGATGGCCGTCGCCAGGGTGTCTACTGGCACGGCAGTATCCCGATGCTCTTCCTGGTGCCCATGACCTGGATCGTCCTCCTGGGCGCCGGCGTGATCAACTGCGCAAACCTCGGGATCGAGATGACCTTCTGGAACCTGCTCCTCTTCGGAGTGCTCGGTATCCTGGAGCTCCTTTCCTGTGTTGCGGTGATCCTCGGCGTCATCTTGGCGGCGGAAGCCGTGCGGGATGGCACGCTGGGGAACGTGATAGATCGCTTTCTGCAGCGGTGGGAAACCGCCGAGGCAGAACGTTCAATCAGCGCGTGGACCTTCGACGATAGGTACCGCGACCTCGTCTGCGACAACGGGCAGACGGCCTTCCGACCGCTCGATCTGACCCATCTGCAGAAGCGGCCGACGGTCATCTTCAGCGAGCTGAAGGCCAGGGTCTGCAAGCCCTTCGCTCGTTCCTAGCGAGTAAACCGGCTTTGAACGGATGCCGTGGAATTCGTTCAGCACTTGTCTGGGCGCTCGACGTAGTCGAGTTGCCCGGGCAAGTGCTTTTCTTTTTATACACTGGTCCGAACATCCTCCATCCAGTGGAGCAAATGAACATGAGAGACGCCAGAAAGGGCGCTTTCGAAGAAGGAGCGTGAACTCATAGGACGCGAATGTGGGTACCGACTCTAGTCTGTGGCGCTAACACGAGAAGGGCGCGGTCGGCACTGGCCGACCGCGCCCGAACCCTTTTGTAAAATGTTTAACGTCCTTGGACGAAAGTGAGGGCCTTACCCTTCTTGTCTGCGCGGCCGGTGCGGCCGATGCGGTGCACGTAGTCCTCATAGGTCGAGGGTAGGTCGTAGTTGATCACATGCGAGACCGCAGGGATATCAAGACCGCGAGCGGCAACGTCGGTTGCAACGAGCACGCTCACCTTCCCTGCCTTAAAGGCCTCGAGAGCACGGATGCGCGCACCGTGGGTCTTGTTACCATGAATGCTCTCAGAGTGAATGTGTAGTCGAGAGAGATCCTTGGCAATGCGCTCTACCCCGTGCTTGGTACGACCAAAGACCAGTGCGCGACTAAACTCTGGTTTACGAAGCAGCTCCACCAGGATCTGGAATTTGTCTTGTCCGCGCTCGATACGCACGACGTCTTGGTCGATAGTCGAGGGCGTGTCGGTAGTTTTAACCGAGATCACCACTGGGCTATTCAGAAACTCGCCAACAAGCTTCTCGATCTCGTGCGACATCGTAGCTGAGAAGAATAGTGTGTGACGCTCTTTGCGCATCTTGCTCATGATGGTGCGCATGTCGTCGATAAAGCCCATGTCGAGCATCCGATCGGCCTCGTCGAGCACGACGGTGCCAAATTCAGTCAGTACGAGAGCCTTGCGCTCCATGAGGTCTTTGAGGCGCCCGGGTGTGCCAATGACAAAGGCGGGGTCGTGACGAAGCTGTGAGATTTGTGGGCCGATAGCAGCGCCACCCACTGCTACCATGCCGCGAAAGCCGAGGCCCTTAGCAAAGCCCGCAAGCTCTTTCTCTATTTGCACGGCGAGTTCGCGTGTTGGGGCCATGATGAGCACGCGCTCCCCATTCTGCTTCATTACCTTGTCTATGAGCGGTATCAAGAATGCTGCGGTCTTGCCCGTCCCGGTCGCCGCGAGGCCGACGACGTCCTGGCCAAGCAGTGCATGCGGTATCGACTTGTCTTGAATCGGCGTCGGGAGATTGTAGCCCTTCGCTAGGATGTTCGCCTTGAGGTGTGCATTGATGTCAAAGTCGGCGAACTTGTGCTCAGGCACAAAGACCGGCTCCTCGGTCGTCACGACCGATTTGTTCGTAAATTTGGCTATTTCGTGCTCGGCCTCACCGAAGACGCCGAAGCCCCTCCCGCGCGAGGGTGCGCGACCTCGACCGTTGTAACTGCCACCAGAGCCGGGGCGACTGCGCCCACAGCTCGCGCCGCCGCGCGCTGGCGGTCGCGATGCATAGCTCGACCCGCCGCGCGTGTCGCGTGATGGTCGAGATGGTCGGCTTGATCCGCCTGCTGTTGATTGATGATTCCAGCGCCCTACTTGCATAATGTTGTGTATAAGATAAATAAAAGCACTGACTCGTATGAGCCTTAGGGTAGCGAGAAAGTGTTACTCAGACAGATTAAGCAATTGAGTCGATCTTCACTTGGAGAATCGGTTGACGATGACCAACGCGCTTGAAGTAACGGCTCTTCGGCTTATACTTCACCACTTCGATCTTCTTTGCTTTCCCGGCGAGGACGACCGTACCCTTGACCTCAGCATCCTTGATAGTGGGTGCACCGATGGTCGTGTCCGTGCCGTTGTCGACGAGGAGGACCTCGTCGAATACGATTGTGTCACCTTTTTTCAAGTCCTCTTTTGAAGGAGTGGAGAGCTTCTCTATCGAAATAGTGTCGCCCTTCGAGACGACATATTGCTTACCTCCGGTCTTGATTACGGCCACTTCCATTGCATCTTAAGATAGCACTCTTCTATAAAAAGGGCAAGGCCGGCCCGGTTCTCCTGAAGATGGGAGTCCCGAACCGGCCTCTAAGAGTCTGTGTGCGCTGGGCTAGCGATGTTCCCCGGATTACCCGGCCACAAACGCGTCACAGACCCTCTGCTAGTGCACGTGCAGGGCGATCGTAGCGATGAAGGTCGCTACGCTTGCAGTAACCAGAGCGAGGGCGCGTTCGCGCCTGCCCCAGTAGTACCACGCCGAGAGGACCAGAAGTCCTCCCGAGGCCCCCGTGCACAAAATCGTTCTCACAACAAAAAACTGATGGATTTGGCTCTGCATACCACTCACCTCCACATCCGCTACCAGTAGTATAGGGCCAATTCCCTATCTGTAGCGACTATAGCATACCGCCGCCTATTAGTCAAGCTCCGGATCGGTTGGCTTATCGAGAAGCTCGATCTCCACGCCCGCCTTCTCTCCCGTGATGCGGTACACATCCTTGTCGATTTTGGCGAGCTCTTTGTGTCCTGCGTTGAAGTGCGAGACTACGGTGCCGATAGCGTTGCCGAGTTTGTGATAGAGCGTGTTGGTGGTCTCGATATGCTTGACGAGCTCGCCGACCTTCTTCTGGATCATCTCTGCGCGCTCTTCAATCTGCAGCGCCTTGAGCCCTTGCATGACGGTCTGGAGATAGGCGAGGAACGAGGTCGGTGACACGATGATCACCTTGTATTTACTTGCCGCTCTTTGTATCAAGTTTTCATCCTCGCCTGCCCCAACCTGGTTGGTGAGCAGGTCGTAGTAGATACCCTCGCTCGGGATAAACATGAAGGCGAAGTCCATGGTGTTCTCCTCGGGGCGGATATACTTCGCCGTCTCGGTGATGCGGAGCTTGAGGTCGTTCACGAACGCCTTCTCGGCGGCGGCGCGCTCGGGGCTCCCCACCTGCGTGCTCACAAAGCGGTTGTAGTTGTCGAGGGAGAACTTGGAGTCGACGGGGACGAGCTTCTTGTTAATGACAATCATGGCGTCAACAATCTCACCATTTTTAAACGGGTACTGTATGCGATAGTCCTCAGGGCTCATGACGTTCTTCAGCACCGTTTCGAGGTAGTACTCGCCGAGAATACCGCGTTGCTTAGGATTCTTGAGCAAGTCTTGCAGGCTCTGGAGCTGTTCAGCGAAGCTTTGGGTCTGGCGACCGATCTCTTTGACGCTGGTGACCTCTTGAGTGATCTCCTTGATCAGCCTGGACGATTCAGAGAACTGACGATGCGCGTTTTCTTGCATGCTCTTGGCCGACTCCGAGACTTGTGAGTTGAGCGAGCGCTCGAGTGCCTGGAGCTGCTGCTGGAGGAGGAGCATCCCCTGCCCATCGTCTCGCTCGGGAGCCTTCTTCTGCCAGGCGAGATAGAGGCTCACCGCCTGGGCAATGACCAGCACGAACACGAGTACGATAAGCAGATTTTCCATCCGTGTATTATACTGTGAACATGGCCATTCACGAAGATATTAAGAAATCTATCCCCGATGCGCTACGCGCCCACGATGAGGTGAAGCTACGCACCCTCCGCTCGCTCACGACCGCGATGACCAACGAGGTTGTGGCCAAGAAGCGCAAGCCCGATGAGTTCCTCACCGATGACGAGGCGCTCGCCGTGCTCAAGCGCGCCGCCAATCAGCGCAAGGACTCTATCGAACAGTTTGAAAAAGCATCGCGCATGGATCTCGCCGAGCCGGAGAAGGCCGAGCTCGCGATCATTAGCGGCTACCTCCCTGCCCAGATGAGCCAGGAGGAGATTCGTGGCCTCGTCACCACGAAGGCGGCAGAGCTGGGCGTGAGCACAAAAGCAGAGGCAAACAAGCTCATCGGCGCCCTTATGCGCGACTTGAAGGGCAAGGCCGATGGCAACGACGTAAAGGCCGTTGTGGATAATTTATTCAGCGAGCAGAACTAATGTTTAATAAGACGTGGAGGGATACAGTATGACTCAAGAGCGACCCAAAAAACCAATCGACACCCCCATTCAAGACGAGATGCACCGGTTGGAGGAGGCGGGTGCGTTCAAGAGGCCCGAGAGGATCAATAAGCCGATTCCCACTCCCATTCAGGACGAGATGCACCGGCTGAAAGAAAGTGGTGCATTTGAAAGACCGTTACCTCGAGTGTCGGGGGCATCACTTAGGACGGAAGCATCGGCCGACCCAGAGGCGCTTTTTCCTGAACAAACTGAGGCGGTGTCTATCACCGACGAGGGCGAGGTCACTGTCCCAGACCGTGCCGAGGAGCCGTACTACATAGATCCGGCGGATGGCGAGATACACCAGAAACAACCTGGTAGCAAGCGCCCGCCGCATTCTCGATCCGCGTGAGAGCAACAACACTCGCGCGGCTCGCCCTTTTTTGCTATAAATCAATGGCCGAGCGTAGCTAGGCCCTATCGTCTAACGGTTAGGACGGAAGCTTCTCAAGCTTTAAATCCGGGTTCGATTCCCGGTAGGGTCACATTCAGAAACTTCCTCCGCAGTGAGGACAGAACCAGCCCGCGCCGAAGGCGCGGGAAAGGAAGAAAGAGCCCGTCGCTTCGCGACGAATTGGGACGGAACGGGCGCGTCGAAGCGCGCGGATTTGTCACGAACCGTAGGGTTCGTGCCAACTTTTTTGACGAAGGAGCTGATTTCGTGGAAATCTGCGGATGAGCTCAAAAAATTGGCTTGTTTCGTATCTAAAATCCACTCCCGCAGGGGTTCGACCCAATTCTTTCCCTGTTGCCGAAAATCTTTCTTTTTGCCTTTCAAAGCAAGAGTGGCGCGCATGATCTCATCTTTCTTTTTGAGATAAATCTCTTTTGGTATATCGTCGTCAATAAACGCGGAGACAAGTTTCTCCAAGCGCGCCTCGCTTGCTTTGATTTCTTGTGTAAGATTTTCGGTAACACTTTGCGATGAGCTGTTCTCATCGCGGTTCATATCTTCCACTTTGTTCAGCATATACGCTGTCCACTCATCGCAAAGTGAAATTGTTTGAAGCCGTTCCTTGATTTGGTCGGCAAGAGATTCTTCGCGTACATATCCTTGCGAGCATGTGCCTTTCTTTTTCGTGCACCGATAGTAGCGATAACGTCCGCCAGATTTGCCAGTCGCCCATTGTGCGGTAATCATGCTCTCGCACTCGCCACAGCGAAAGGTGCCGACAAAAGGAAAATCATGGCTCGCTTTCCGTGTGCGCGGTCGCTCTCTTGCCGACAATACTTTTTGCACGGCTTCAAACAATTTCGGGGAAAGAATTGGCGCAAAGCTTCCGTCAAACCATTCGCCATTGTGTTTGGTAAATCCAAGATACGCGCGGTTGGTCAACATCCGTTTGATGGAAGCTTTGCCAAGTGGCGTTCCTTTGCCAGTCGTTACGCCGTGAAGCGACAAAAAATCGGCGAGGGCTTCATACGAATAGCTTCCTTTGGTGTACTCGGTAAAGGCACGAACGATAATTTTGGAATGCGTCGGGTGCGGTTCAATATTTCTTGTCGTCCGATTGTTCACATAGCCAAAGGGAGCTTTCGTCAGCCACTCGCCGCGCCGTATTTTTTGGCGCATGCCTCGCTTTACATTTTGCGTCAGATTGTCTGAATAGTATTTCGACTGGCCGAACGCCACTTGCAACATAAAGAGTCCCTGCGGGGTGGGTTCAAACCAAAATGTCGGAAAGCGCAAAGACACGATCTGTTTCTGATCGACGGCGTAGATGATTCTGCCCCCGTCAATACTATTGCGTGCCAAGCGGTCAGGATGCCACGCCAAGATTCCTACGCCGTCGAGGGAGTCAACTTTACTCATCATCTCGCCAAAGACAGTACGTCCGGGTGTCTTTGCGCTTTTCGACTCTTGAAACTCCGACAGGATTTCAAGATTTTCTCTGCTCGCAAACTCACGAAGCTCAAAGAGTTGTGCCTCAATGGACATAACCTGCTTATCGTCATCTTCGGTGCTCTTGCGAGCATAGAGAAAATATTTTGGTTTGGACATATAAATGCTTTTAGATACGAAACAAGGACAAATCCGCGCGCTTCGGCGCGCCCGTCCCGTCCCAATTCGTCGCGAAGCGACGGGCTCTTTCTTCCTTTCCCGCGCCTTCGGCGCGGGCTGGTTCTGTCCTCACTGCGGAGGAAGTTTCTGAATGTGATCTAATTCTACACTCTGCGCGAACCCACTTCGCACGCTCCGCGTGCGTGGTGGCTTGAAACGAAATCGTACGCTCCCGCCCCGCCGCCCGCCTCCGCTAACGCTCCGGCGGCAACCTCGCAGAAATTTTCCCTTACAATTTTTCTTTTGCGCGCGCCCCCTGAAAAAAATTCAAAAAAGGAAAGGGAAATTTCTGCTCGGTTCCGCCCAAGAAGTTTCTGGGCGGAGCGGCAGGGCTTCCACGCTCGGACGGCTCGGCATTCCTCCCCCTGACCCCCTCCTGCCGAGCCATCATGAACCTCCCCACTGCGGGTTTTTATTATCACTACAAGCACGATCCAGAGGGGCCGGTCGGTAACTATGCCTACGAGGTTGTCGGCATCGGCAAGCACACTGAGACCGAGGTGCTCGTGGTGCTCTATCGCCCCCTCTATATAAACGAGTGGCTCACGCCCGCCGAATACAACGCGCGACCGCTCGATATGTTCATAGAAACGGTGCGCAAGGGAGATCAGGCGGTACCGCGCTTTCAGAAGGTTGCTGACGCGAGCGCAGTCGCCGAACTGGAGGCGCTAAAGAAGCAGATGTATCAGGACTGAACGCGGCTATGGCCGCCTCTTCCACTGACGCTCTTGTCGGACGAGCCGCACACTATCATTCGGATCTGCGAGTAGTGCCTCAACAACGCGCTCCATCCGCACCGACTGAGAGCCCTTCACGAGGACGACGTCCCCTTCTTGAATGAGGGGAGGGAGCTTGTGGGCCGCTATACGCGAGTCGTCAAAGAAGATGAGCTCGCCCTTCCCCTTCGACTGACCAAAGGCTCGAGAACGTATGCCAACAGCGACGACCACGTCGGCCGATTTGCGGGCGAGTGTCGCGATGCGCGCATGTTCCTGCACCGAATAGCGCCCGAGCTCGAGCATGTCGCCGAGGACCGCGATGCGTCGCTTGGCTCCAGGGAAGTCCTTCAAGGTCTCGAGTGCCTCCTCAACTGCCACGGGAGAAGAGTTGTAGGTATCGTCGATGAGTATTGATTCGTGCGTACCGCCCAGAAGCCGTCCCCTCCCGGGTGGCGGGACATACCCCTCAAGCGTCTTCAGCGCGTCGGTCAGTGGGATATCGAATGCCTGCGCGGTCGCTATTGCCGCCGCTACAGGAAGGATCTGTATCCGTCCGACTGATCCACGTACGACGATCTCTCCTGTCTGTCCCGCTACGGCCACCTGCGCGCGCATACCATCCACTATCCCGGCCCTGTTGATAGAGAAATTGATGCCGGTAGCATCGACAAATCCGCCAGAGTCGATGCCGTAGGTCAATATGCGTGCCGGTGTGCGCTCTGCCATCTCGCGGAAGTGGGACTTGTCTGCGGGGATGATGAGCGGCGCTGCGCCGCGTAGCGCGTAGGCGGGAGAGAACTCCTCCTCATGTACCGCCTCGGGAGAGGTATACGCCTCAACATGTACGGGGATGTCAGGCAGGCGCGTGACGACGACAGCGTCGGGGGTGGCGATGTGCAGTATGCGAGCAAGGTCGCCCGGCTTGTCTGCACCGGTCTCGAGCACGAGCATGGTGGGATAGTGATTCGGTAAGAACAGGAGCGCGAGCCCATTCTTAATCATCTCGACCCAGGCAAAAGGATTGCCCCACGGGTTCCCCACATTCAGGATTGTAAAGGGCACGCCGAACTCACTATTGAAACTCTTATCACTCTTTCGCACGAGAAAGCGGGAGGTCAGCGCCTCGCCCACGGCGTCCTTCGTCGAGGTCTTACCTACCGAGCCCGTGATCATCACGATGGTGGGGCGATATTTGTGCAGGACAGCGCGCGCAAAAAGACCGAGGAAGAATGCAACAATGGTCTTAAGGATGTTCTTCATGGGTTTTGTGTTGTTACGCCACTCGCCTCTGTTGATGGGCCTCGATCGGGCGGCACGGCGTAATAATCAATGAGGAAGTGGACCAGATCGAGGAAGGTGCTGTCGAGCGTCTCAGAGGCATACTCTACACCACGCGGGCCATTCGTGTAGAGGAGTATTATAAATCTTGGCGCATATGAAGGAAAGAAGCCCACAAATGAGTGGAAAAAGCGGTCCTTGTAGTACCCTCCGTGCCCGTCGGTGAGCTGAGCCGTGCCTGTTTTCGCCGCGACAGACATGCTGGGGATTTTCGCCTTCCCTCCGGCAAGCTTGGTGTCGACCATCTCGGTCATCATTGCGGCAGTATTGCGTGCGGCCGCAGCTGAATAGACAGGGACGGCGGTACTCCAATCGAGCGGCCGCTCTATGCCCGTGTTGAGGCGTATTGCTCGGACAAGGTGCGGCACCACCATCGTGCCACCATTTGCCAGAGCTCCCTCGGCCCGTAGCATCTGCATCGGCGTTACCGCAATGCCTTGCCCAAACGAGGCGGTGTCGTACCCCACCTGCTGGGGCTTGGTCAAGTTGCTCATGAGTGAGCGGCCCTCACTGGGTAGGTCGACGCCCGTCTTGTCGCCGAGCAACTTCATAAAGTAGGTGCGAAAGCGATCCTGCCCAAGTTGCGTCGCAATCCAGGACGCACCCACGTTCAGCGACTGGATAATGACTTGCTTCATGGGGATCACGCCGCGAGCCTTGAGGTCCCAGTTGCAGATCGTCGCCTTGTTCACCGTGATACAGCCCGTGTCCTTGTACGTGGTCTCGGGAGTAATCACGCCAGCATCGAGCCCCGCGGCCATGGTTAACGGTTTGGCAATCGAACCAAACTCGTGCACGCGCTCCACGAGCGGGTTGCTGAGCACGACCGGGTCCACCGATTGAAGATTGTTGGCGTCGTATGTCGGGTACCCTGCAATGGCGATAATCTCGCCGGTAGAGGGATCCATGATGATGCCGCCCGACTCCTTGCTCGAATAGTCCTTGTTCACCTTCGCAATGTCGTCTGCGAGGCGTGTCTGCACCTCTGGCTCAATGGTGGTGATGATGTCGCCCTCGCGCGCGTCGCGCGAATTCACGAGCAAGTCCCCGATGTTCGAGAACAGCTGTGCAAAGAAATTTTTATAGAGCAAGTCGCCCGAGCGGGACAGCACGTTGTCATAGGTCTTTTCGAGGCCCGTTCTGCCAGAGAGATCGTCGCCTGAGCCGTATGAGACAATACCGATTGTCTGCGACGCGAGTGTCCCGCCGGGATAATAGCGCCACCGCTCCTTCAACACCTGGATCCCGGGGATGTTCTCTGCGGCGAGCGCCCTCCCCTGCTCATTTGAAAGGTGGTGTGCCACCTCAACATAGACACGGCTCGTCTTCTTGGTCGCCGCCATGAAGGAGTCATAGGAGAGAGAGCTCGAAGCGACACGGGCAATGGCCCGGTACGCGTCGTCGGGATTACGGATTGTTTGAGGATTGATGGCCACCAGAAAGCCGCTGACAAGCGTGGCCGCTGAGATGAGTGTGCCGTCCTTGCGGGTGAAGTAGATGGAGCCGCGGTCGAAGAGGCCACTACCACCCGAGGCGAACTGCCGGTCGGCCTTCTCTGAATAGTCTGCGCCGTTAATAATCTGGACAAAATAGAGTCGGACGATAATGAGCAAAGCAACGACAACAATGCCGAGTAGCACGAGGCGAATACGGCTGCGAAACTGAGCGCGCATAGCTCTTATCGCAGTGCCGTGGCGCTCTTGGTGGTGACGAAGGTCTTACTGAGGGGTTTTGTGTAGCCCACGGACGCGTAATCGGTATTTGAAATTTGTGAGACGGTGTTCAAGTACTGCGACTCGAGCCGTGCCACGGCGGCCTCGTCGTTGCGCACCGACTGGGTAAACTCGACTGTAAGCGCGGCATAGCTCATAACGACCGCAATGAGGCCAATGTAGGTGAGTGCGAGCACGCCCACGGCGCCGTAGCCGATGGTGCGAGCAGAGTATCGCAGTGACAGTATATTAGACATACTCTATGGCATTAGTTGGTAACGAAGCACCAGAGGCCACTGGTGCGCTCGCTCTGGTAAACACGCGTAGCTTCGCGCTTCGCGCACGGCGATTGGCCAACAGTTCTTTGCGCGAGGGGACAATCGGCTTCTTTGGGGTGAGCGCACCGAGACCATCGTCTACGGCGGTGCGAAGGATCTCCTTCACGATCCTGTCTTCGATGCTGTGGAACGTGATCACCGCGAGACGTCCATCGCCCGCGAGTAGCTGGAGTGCTGACGCAAGCCCCTCGCGCAGACACCCGATCTCGTCATTAACCGCAATGCGTAGTGCCTGAAAGGTCTTTGTCGCCGGATGAATCTTGCGCTTGTGGTACCAACGCGGCGTGCCGCCAAGAATGGCGTCCACGAGCGCATCGGTGGTCAGTATCCGGGCGTAGGATCGCGCGGTAACGATCGAGCGAGCGATACTGCGCGCGAAGCGCTCCTCGCCGTAGGTATAGATGAGGTTGGCGAGCTCCTCCTCGGTGGCCGTGTTCACAATGTCGGCCGCCGTCTCGCCCCCCTCGCCGTAGGTCATCAGGAGTGGTTCGTCGGTCTGGAACGAGAAGCCACGTGGAGCGGCGATCTGATAGCCACTCCAGCCCAGGTCGAAAAGGGCGGCGTTCACGATGCCAATGTCTAGGCGCTCGAGTACGTGCGCCAGATTGCGGAAATTGTCGTTCACGAGATACGCGAGTGGCCGGTCAGGGCGGCGATCCTGGGCGTATACGTCGCGCGTCCGATCGACGGCGGTCGCATCGGCGTCGATGCCCACGATAACGCCAGCCTCGCCAAGCGTCGCGAGCAGTGCGCAGAAGTGCCCTGCCCCGCCTAGCGTTGCGTCAACAACGGTGTCGCTCGACTGTACGTTGAGCGCCGCCAGGGTTTCGTCCATGAGAACGCTGTCGTGTCGTGCCTCCATACTAGCTGTGTGGGCCGACGCGCTCGGCAAACTCATTCGCCTCGCGCTCGATTTGTTCAGTGTATTTCTTCCATGCGCGCTCCTCCCAGATCTCGACGCGATCAGCGACGCCGGCGACGACGGCCTTCTCCTTGATCCCCGCAAAGACTTTCAAGTTCTCGGGCACGAGCACGCGTCCTGCGCCGTCGACCTCTGCCTCGAACGAGCCGGCAAGAAAGAGGCGCGCGAGGCCTCGCTGGGCGGCGTTACCACTACTTGCCGCGGCGTACTGTGCCGCCTGCTTCTCCCACGCCTTGCGCGAGTAGACGTAGATACAACGATCAAGGCCGCGTGTCACGACAACGACGCGGCCCAGATCCTTGCGAAAGCGCGAGGGTACCGAAATACGGTTTTTGGTATCAAAGGTGTGTAGGTATTCTCCAAGAAACATGACGGTTTGGTCGGCGGTAGGAGGCGGCCATGACCCCGCTTCCCACTTCACTAACCTACATAGGATTATATCCCACTCTGCCCCACTGGCCACATAAAGTTATAAACACGTGACAAACGTATCGCAACGTGCTTTTATATATGCGTAACCGTGATGGTTGCCGCGGCGGGATTGTCCCGTCGAGAATTCTCGAGAGGAGAATTGACATGTAGCGTAAACAGATAAAACTGACTCTAGGAACTCAGACACTTGACTGGCCTGGACCCCAAAATTTGCATGCCAACCCTGTATGATTAACCGCACTAACATACAGGTATATGAAGAAACATCATATCGCACTCGACGTGAAGGATCAGGTCATCAACCGCATCAAGAACGAAG
>Ga0210057_1001069_pt1 | contig 42859 bp, 50 predicted proteins | sample CryGeyCG2114_010_2_FD_183968 | JGI IMG/M metagenome (GOLD analysis project Ga0210057, IMG submission 183968) | Groundwater microbial communities from aquifer - Crystal Geyser CG10_big_fil_rev_8/21/14_0.10 (SPAdes) (version 2) | ecosystem: Environmental > Aquatic > Deep subsurface > Groundwater ... | reverse complement strand
TCAAAACTTAGACTTTTCACGTTTGCGTTTACGATATCAATTTTTTCTTCCAGCGTGTCCATTCGCTTTTCAAAATTATCCATGCGCCCATTAAGCTCAGCAAAGCCGACGCCCATCATATTTGCAACTTCGTCCAGTGTTACCCCCTGCTTTTTATCCATTTCTGCAGTCTAGCACACTCAAAAGTTCTTCAAATCTGGAAAAGAAAAATGGTGGCCATGCTGGCGGTCTTGCGCGTCATCACGGGGGGGTTCAAGTACATGACCACTGAAGCCATCGGCGCCAAGGGAGACGCCAGGGAGACCATCCAGGGAGCGGTGTTTGGGCTCATCCTGCTTTTGGGTTCGTGGCTGATTTTGAACACCGTGAACCCGCAGATCCTTGACCTCTCCGCGCTGCAGTTTGAATCATTGCAGCAGGAGGGTGATGCGAAGGCGTTTAGTGAGAAGGCGCGGAAAGAGAGAGCGGAAGCGGAAGAGCGAGCGCGGGAGTTTGCGGAAGGCACCGGAATCGTTCGGATTGGAGGTCAGGGCTATGTAGGGAGTGTCAATGATGATCCTGATTCTTTGGGCCGTTTGGAGGAAGATACTTTCAAATCAGCATGCCGCGCAAACGGAAGAGAATGGAAAAAAGTATATCTCGGCGGATGCGAATTTAATGATGGGAGTATCAGGAGGGAAGGAGATATTATTTGTCCTGAGGGATCTAAACCGCACAGCAGACCCTCGTTCGCTTGTGTTGAGCCGTTCGAGGACTAGATATCAAAATATGAGACACGGCTACTTATGCGTTCATTTGTAGCAACGGTACCCGTATTGAAGAAGCCGCCTTTGCAAGACGCTCTTCCGCAGCAACTAAACGATCATGCACATCGTGAGCATAGTCGGCGCGAGCTGTTCCTCCGTCAATAAGGTTCTTCTGAAGTTGTTCCAGCTCGGCCTTGATGTTCTGAAGTTCTTTCAGGGCGCTGTCGACCTCGTTAAGGTAATGCTGGGCATCGTCTGGGGAAAAAGCGACCTGTTCATAGTTGGTGAGAGAGAAAGCATCGATACGCGAAAGCGGCTCTGCTTTTTCGGTCATACGGTCAATATCGCGTATCAAATCGTCAAGATAGTTATCGAACCCAAAAGCCGTGTTGATGATAAATGGGGGCGGTTCGGGAACGTCTTTCTCGTTAATGACATCGTTAATTACTTTCATGGCATCGCTCGTGGTCGCGGCCTCTTGAATCGACTCTGGGTCTCTTATGCTATCGGTGTCTAAACCCCCGCCCATCGCAGACGCTTTTATATCAAATATATCCTCACCAAACCAGTGCTTGAAAAAATCAGCAACAGGACCAGCGCCGCTCTGGGCGAATTCTTTTATTCCCTCTATGGCAACGTCAAACGCCATATATCTCTATTTCCACAATACTCCCCTCTATGGGAATTGCAAGAGGATGAAATGGGAGTGTGGAAAACCCTTGACGAAGCGATGTCACATAATATATACTAAATATATATGCAAACAAAGGTTATTTTTAACACAAGTAAGCGTCTCAAGGAGGCCGCGATGAAAAAGGCGCGCGCAAAAGGTATGTCGTTAAGTACGGTGCTCAACCTGGCCACACAGGCATTCGTTAGCGATGTTATTGTCATTGATGTTGTGGCAAGCGACATCAAAGAGGCGCGTTCACAGAAGAGTATCCCTGCAAATGAAGTATACGACCGCTTTGGTGTATCACTGTAGCGCATGCATCTTGCCTTCAAGCCGAAAGCAATCCGACAACTCGAGGTTCTTCCAAAAGCGGCGCGTCAACGAATTCTTCGTAAGATTTCCTGGTACATCACCCAACCTGACCCACTCGCTTTCGCCACGCATCTCTCCGGATATAACGCCTATCGATTCCGCATCGGGCACCACCGCGTGATATTCGATTTTGAGAATGATACCGTAACGGTGTTGCTGGTTGTTGGTAGGGAAGGGGCATATAAAAATCTGTAGATTAAGATTATTCGTAATCGCCTAACAAGGTTTCATACTAGCATTGGGTTATGTTTCAAAAAGCCTGAAAACGCCGCCGCCCTGTTCGAGCGCGCGGCAAGCAATTTTCTATTAACATTCTAAGTGCGCTTTATGAAGCTCCCCAAGGACCCCTTCTTCCTCTTCAGTGCCCTGGTTGCCGCGTTCATTCTCATAGGCGGACTACTGTTTACCCTCTTTGCTCCGCCTTCGGCGCCTAATCCTAATGCCAATATTTCGAAAAATTTTCTCCCTTCAAACATAACCAAATGATAGCGTGCAGCCCAGTTCTAAGACGCGCCTGTGTTGCCGGCCAGTAACAAACTGATGACCCTCTCAAAAATGTTTCCACGCTCTGATATGATACATCATATCAGAGCGTGGAAGTTTGCTACTGCCCCATTCACGCCTGAGGGATGGCGGCGTAGATAGCATTCATAATTTTTTGGGCTTCGGTTTTATAGTCTATTTCCTTCCCTTTTTCAAAATACACGGGAGGCAGAATGCGAACCTCGATAGCGGAGCGTTTGATGAAGAGTTTTATCGCATTCATACCCTTGGTGCCATAAATAACAACAGGAAGAATGGGTATGTCTATGTGTTTTGCAAGAAAAATACATCCGCCATGTGCCGGAATGTCGCGCGCTTCATCAATACGCTCTTTTCGCAACCTCCTTCCTTGCGGAAACATTCCGATAGCGTAGCCGTCTTTCAGAATCTCGATGTGATGTCGCAAGGAATACTCGTAGTTTTGCTTGCCTTTGTATGCGGGAAATGCCCCCCAGGACCTAAAGAACCAACCTGTGTAGAGCATTTTTTCCCAGCCCGTGAAGGTGTTAGTTTCATTGTAGTGATTTTTGGTTCGTGCCACCCAGAAGAGTGGTTTTGAAAAGAGCGGGTGTATGGCGCGTTGTACAACCGGGTCGAGATCATTGGTGTGGTTTGAAGCCATGATGTATGACTTTCCGGACTTACGCACCGCATCCAGATGCTCACGACCATGCACGACAAACGTTCCATTCATGCGGAAAATGGCGTGCGCTATAGGCCAGGCAATCACCTGCAAAAGACACGGCAACATAGCGTACGGTTTCATGTATGTATGAAAAATGATACTAACCACGTCCGAAGATATAGATTGCGGCAAGCGGCGCCAAGAGCCAGAAAAAGAACGCTTCCGGGGAATCAAACAGGGCTTTCGTCGCGATACTGAACGTATAGATATCTTCTACAGGCAGTATGTGGATGGAAACGGCAATGAGCATGCCGGCGATTGCCGCCGAGAGCACAACCAGCTGAACGAGCCCGAACGATGCGGAAGCCACAAAGCTCGAAAGCCCCGAGAAGGCAACGAACGCAAGGAATGCAAGAACCAAGTAGAGGGCGATGTGGAGAAATGGCGTGGTGATGTAGCTGGTAAACGGAAAGACAAGGTACAGCGGAATTGCCGCGTAGAGACTTGTCGCAAGCGGAACAACGCGATTCCTTCCGAAATAAAACGCAAACGCCGCGACAGCCGCCGCAATTACAATGAACGCCAAGAAATCAGCCGCAAAGGCGAGGAAAAAATCGACGGCAAACTGGAGCCATTCGGCTAGATTAGTTGGAGCCATATACTTTACATAAGATTAGCACATCCTCGGAAGTGAAGTATTGCACTTATCCTCTACCGCCATGCAAGGCAGCCATGACCGTTTCAGACATTTTTTTGCTGTCATGAATCGGCCCGAAGTGTCCCATACCGGAGGTTTTATGAAACTCCACCCCGTCTTCGAAATCGCCCGACTCTCGTCGCTGGTCGATGACTTGTGCGGGGAACGTACGGTCGTCTTCGTCGTATATCACAATGACCCGCATGCGGCGAGAAAGGAAGTTTATAAACGGCGCCATGTCGGTGTTCGCCATGTCGTGTGCTTCTCTGTCTACTTCCCCGCTCAGTGTGTGCACTCCGACATAACGGACACTGTCTCTGAGCGCCGTGCCCATGTGGGGTTTGGTGAGCGATTCGACCACGATAGCGGAAAGATAGCCCCACTGCGTGCGCGCCGTGCGCCCCATATTTTCGAATTTTTCAGCAAGTGTCGCTTTTCTTTCGTCGCGCACGCGTTTCGACGCTTCGGTGAATTTTGACCCGCTTTCGCGCTTTCCGGTAAAACCAGCGGAGTTCATTAGTACCAAAGTCGAGCGTTCATCAGTGTGGCTTGGGAATAGGTCGGGACGAAGTGTAGCGGCAATGATTGCCGCAGGGCCACCTTGGGAATACCCGCCGACCGTCAGCGATTCGTTCTTTACAGTAACCTGCGGATTCTCCATCAGCGCGATTAATCCGCGCGCTTTTGCAAAGAGCGTCAAAGGAATCCTGTCAAGAAGTGCGTTCAGTTCGTTCAAGTCGACCTCTCCTGATTCCAATTGTTCACGATAGTAGATGGTGCGGGCGTCTCTTTTTGCTTGTTCAAGCGCCGCTTCAAGGTTTTCTTTCTTTTCTTTTCTGGGCTGTGCATTGAGCCACACGTTCTGGTCGCGCTTTGAAAGTGCCTCGCCAAAACCCTCTGTGGTCGAAGGATGCACGGCAAAACCAAGCTCAATGATGAACGGCGGTGTCGCTGTGTTGTCCTCTTTTGTAAAATGTCTTGGCTCTTCCCGCAGGTATTTGGTATCGACCCCTTCTTTTCCCATAGCGGTTAAATGCCTTCGCCTTTCAGCTCGTCGAGGAGTTTCTTGGCCTTATGGGAAAGCTTCTGTGGAAACTCGACTTTCACTCTGATAAGCAAATCCCCTCTCCTCGCATTTCCCATCGGTATGCCCTTTCCTTTCACACGAAGGATTTCATCGGTGGAGCGGAGCGGCGGAACCTTGACGGTCGTCGCGCCGTCTAGAGTTTCAAGTTTGTATTCCGCCCCGAGCAAGGAGTCGGTAATCTTGATGGGAAGCTCGGTAATGAGGTTATATCCCTCCTTCCTGAAACGAGCGTGGGGAGTAACATGAATTTTAATGTATAAATCGCCTGTGGCGCCTCCCGGTACCGCCTCTCCCACGCCCGCCATGCGAATCATCTGACCGTTTTCTATGCCCGCCGGAATAGTAACCGAAAGTTCAACCTGCTTGTGTTCGACACCCTCTCCTTTGCAGGTTGTACACGGTTTTTCGGGTACAACGCGTCTGCCGTGACAGGTGGCGCACGTTGTGACGCTTTGGAAGACGCCGAAGGGAGAGCGGCGCTGTTCCACTACCTGTCCCTTGCCGTTACAGGTAGGACAGGTTTTCGTGTCTGTCCCCGGCTCGGCGCCGTTGCCATTGCACCGCTCGCAGGTCGTGTCTTTGGTGACCAGAACTTTTCGTGTCGTTCCGAATACCGCGTCCTTAAAGGGAAGCTCGATGTCGATCGAAATATCCCGCCCGCGATGTGTACGGCGCCCACCACCGAAGATATCAGAAAAGCCGCCGAAGATATCCTCCATGTTGATGTCGAACCCTTCGAACCCGCCGCTCCCCGCAAACTGGGAGAAGTCGAAGCCATCAAACCCACCGCCCTGGGGACCGCCGGCACCGCTGAATACGCGGCCATAGGCGTCGTATTCAGCGCGCTTCTTGTCGTCCGAAAGTACGGCGTACGCCTCACTCGCTTCTTTAAATTTTGCCTCGTCCCCGCCTTTCTTGTCAGGGTGATACTTGTGCGCAAGTTTCCGGAACGCCTTTTTGATGTCGTCTTTTGACGCTTTCTTATCGATTCCGAGGATGGTGTAGTAGTCTTTGCTCATGAGCTTTTAGCGTACAGCTTTTAGCGTACAGCTTCAACTTCCAAAACCTGAAAGCTAGAAGCTCACACCTAAAAGCTAGGGAGTTTTATCATCCTTTGCGTCCACATCGCGAATATTTTTGTCTTCCTTCTGCCCGCTGTCACTTGTACCCTGTTCACCTGCCTTTGCAATATGCTCGCCTATCTTTTGCATTGAGGAAGACAGTTCTTGCACGGCCCCATCAAGCGCCGCCTTATCAGCGCCGCTCCGTGCGGTTTTTACCTTCTCCACCGCAACGGTTACCGCGTTCTTCACCTCCTCAGTAATGGCATCCTTATGATCGGCAAGCGCTTTTTCGGCAGTGTACACAAGCTGGTCGGCGACGTTCCGTGCCTCCGCCAATTCTTTCACCGCCTTGTCGCTCTCGGCGTGCGCCTCCGCATCTTTTTTCATGCGTTCAATGTCCGCATCGGTAAGCCCGCTTGACGCTTCTATTTTGATGGACTGGGTTTTACCGGTTGCTTTGTCTTTCGCGGTTACGTTAAGGATACCGTTCGCGTCGACGTCGAATGATACTTCGATTTGCGGCATGCCGCGAGGCGCCGGAGCGATGCCGTCCAAGATGAACCGACCGAGTGATTTGTTGTCCGTGGCCATCGCGCGCTCGCCCTGCACGATGTGGATGTCCACCTGCGTCTGGTTATCGGCGGCGGTCGAAAAAACCTGGGATTTCGACGTCGGCACGGTGGTATTGCGTTCGATAAGTTTCGTCGCCACGCCCCCCATGGTCTCGATTCCCAAGGAAAGCGGAATCACGTCAAGTAAGAGTACGTCTTTCACGTCGCCCTGCATGATGCCGGCTTGAATCGCCGCGCCTACGGCCACCACTTCGTCCGGGTTGATGGAGCGGTTCGGGTCCTTGCCAAACAATTCTTTAACCACCTTCTGTATAAGCGGCATGCGCGTTTGCCCGCCAACGAGCACGATTTCCTCGATATCCTTTGGCGTGAATTTCGCCTGTTCGAGCACCTGCTTTGTAATCTCGATGGAACGGTCGACATATTCACGCGCGAGATCTTCAAGCTTCGCGCGGGTCATTTTCATGAGAAGATGCTGTGGCCCTTCGGGACCGGAAGAGATGAACGGGATATTGATTTCGGTCTCCTGCGTTGACGAAAGTTCCAGTTTTGCTTTCTCGGCCGCTTCGTCGAGGCGCTGGAGTGCCAGTGGGTCCTTGGAAACATCGATACCGCTTTCTTTCTTGAACTCATCCGCTATCCATCGGACTATTTTTTGGTCGATATCCCGGCCGCCCATGTGCGAATCGCCACCGGTCGCTTTTACTTCAATGACGTCGTCGCCCACCTCCAAGACCGACACGTCGAACGTACCGCCGCCAAAATCGTATACCACGATCTGCTCGTTCTTCCGTTTGTTGAAGCCGTACGCAAGCGCCGCCGCGGTCGGTTCATTAATGATGCGCTTCACGTCAAGGCCTGCGATTTTCCCGGCGTCTTTGGTCGCTTTTCTTTGCGAGTCGTCGAAATATGCCGGCACGGTGATGATAGCTTCGGTGATTGGCTCTCCCAGCTTTGCTTCCGCGTCGGCTTTCAGTTTGCCAAGGATCATTGCCGAAATTTCTTCCGGACGGTACGTTTTCTCTCCCAATTTCACCAGCACGCCCTTTTCCGGCGATTCGGAAATTTCATACGGAACGATGTCTTTGTCTTTCTGCACCACGCTGTCCGTGAATTTGTGGCCCATGAAGCGTTTGATGCCGTAAATCGTGTTCTTTGGGTTCGTGACCGCTTGGCGTTTCGCCACCAAGCCCACCAACCGTTCATTCGTTTTTGAAATAGCCGCCACCGACGGCGTGGTGCGGTTGCCTTCGGCGTTTTCGATGATAACCGGCTCGCCGCCTTCGATGATTGCCATTGCGGAATTTGTTGTACCAAGGTCAATACCAAGAATTTTAGACATAGCTTTTAGGTCTTAGATTAATAATATTATTCGAACTTCCTGACTGAGACGCGTGCCGGGCGGATAAGCGCACCATGCGCCACATAGCCGCTTTGAAGCACGTCTGCGATAGTATTATCTTCTTTCTCACTCGCAGATGCAACTGTGCGGACCGGCTCCATTGTGTTTGGGTCGAACACATCACCCGTTTTTGGGGTAAACCGCACGACGCCGTGCTCTTTCAGGGCGCTTTCGAGCTGTTTGGTCACCTGTCTGATGCCGTTTTGCACCGCGTGCCCCGCTTCTTCAGCGCCTTTTTCGGCGGCTTCGAGCGAATCAAAAACGCCGATAACGCTGCGCGCAAACCCCAAAAGCCCGTTTCGGTTCTGAACCGATTCTTGCTCGCGCACTCTGCGGGAAAGGTTCACATAGTCGGCTTTCGAGCGTTGCCACCCAGCCAAGTTCTCGGCCGCCTCAAGCTTCGCCTTCTTCAATTCCGCACGCAGTTTCTTGAGTTTCGCGAGAGCGGTTTCTTCAGCTCCGTCGTGTTCGACTTCGAGCACTACATCATCCTGTTCATCGGTCATGAGCGTATTGTGAAGGAAATCACGCGTAAAATCAACCATCGCCCTGATATGATATATCATATCAGGGCATTGTTGTAACTATATGAGTGGGAGCGCGGTTCTGTTGGTGTAGGAAGAAATTTTAATGAGATCTCGCTTCCTACGGTGAGACTGGTAAGGATAGTGACAGGTCGAATTTTATAAGCACCTTAACAATTGAAGAAGATGTATGGCACTTGAAGGATTTGTTCCACAGGCTGCTTTTGAACCAGGATGGTTCGATCAGACGCTCAATTACCTTTCCGAACGCGCTGAGGATGTGTCTGAATTGACGGTGTTCGTGGCCGCCGCACTGGCAGTTATGGGCGGTATCGTTGGAGCCGCGGCGGGTATTCGGGGCTTGGGTCGGGCAGTCGGCGGTCGCAGAGCCGCTACCGCATAGAACCGGTATAGCATTGGTAGGTTACCTATCTTTATACTAAAAACTCCCGCTGTCACAGCGGGAGTTTTTCTATGCACATGAAATCAAGCTCTGTCGCCTTGGCCTTGCTTCAACAGTCTAGCAGAAAACGCCCTCATCAAATCTTGTCATATATAATAAGATTTTGGACCGTTACAGGTAAACACAGTCGTTGACCGTCTGTTGTTCGAGGCGTCTGTACGAAGCAAAAGCAGTTTGCTTTCTTTATCGCTTGCTCCACTGGCTCGCCTTGCGAGCTTTCTTAAGGCCCGGTTTCTTCCTTTCCTTCTTTCTGGGGTCGCGTTTCAGATAGCCCTTCTTCTTCAAAGTCGAGCGCAGGTCGCCCTTCAGGGCCGTCATGGCGCGGGCAATGCCGTGGCGAACGGCTTCGGCCTGCGCCGAAACACCGCCGCCCCTCACTACGGCAGTTACTGTATAGGTTTCTTCCGTATCATTCATGGGGGCCAGGACGGTCATCTGCAGTTCTTTCGTGTCAAAATACTCGTCGAGCGGCTTGTCGTTGACCGTAACCGCGCGTTTTCCCGCAGGCGTGATGCGCACGCGCGCCGCCGCTGTTTTCCTTCGTCCAATCCCTTCAGTGTACTCTGTTTTCGTAGCCATACGTCTATTCGGTAACTTCTAATCGTTTCAGCATGTCGGGGCGCAGTTTGTTTTTCGGAATCATGCCTTTAACCGCACGACGCACCACTTCGCCAATGCCGTGCTTCCTGCGCACATCGTTGATGGTTTCATCAATGCGGTTGCCGGGGTACCCGGAAGCGCGAACGTAGCGCACCTCCTCGCCGCGCTTTTCGCTGATGGCGAGCTTTGAAGCGTTCGTGATGGTAACGCGGCTCCCCGTTTTGCGGTGTTTCTCGAAGTCGGGACTGTCTTTCTCCATCAGAAGCTTTGCCGCCTCGCTTGCGATGCGTCCCAGTTTCTTCCCCTTCGCGTCAATGGTGTGATTTTTTGGTTCCATAGGTCTATACGAATTCGATGACGGCACTCGCGCGTCCATCAGAGGTTTTCCGGTGTACTTTCGTAATCCGGGTATATCCGCCTTTCCGTTCTTTAAAGCGCGGAGAAAGGTCGTCAACAACCTTCTTCATCGTCGCTTCGCGTCCTCCCAGTTTCGAGAGGATGTCCCGACGCGCCGCAAGCGTGCCCGTTTTGCCGCGCGTGATGAGTTTCTCTACGAAAGGCCGCACTTCCTTTGCGCGCGCTTCCGTTGTCAATATCTTTTCGCGGAGAATCAGGTTTTCGGCAAGAGAACGCACCAACGCGACTCGCTGATCACGTGTTCGCCCGAATGTGCGCGTTTTGTTGTGGTGCTTCATATTTCCAAGGTCTATTCAGATTTTAGAGTGAGCCCCAGGGTTCGAAGTGCGTCTTTGATTTCTTTCACACCCGCGGCGCCGATGCCTTCAAGAGCGAGGATATCATCTTCGCTCTTTCTCGCCAAACCGCCGACAGTCCGGATCGAGGCGTTGACCAGCGCATTCGCCGTGCGGGTCGAAATACCGTCCAGGGATTCAATACGCGTCTTCATGACGTCGCCGTCGTCGTGCTTCATTTCTTCAGCGATTTTCTTGCCGTCCGCTTCAGGCGCTTCCGTCTCTTCTTCTTCGCGGAAACCGACAACGGCTTTCAATTGCTGGATCATGATGGTGATGGAATGTTCAAGCGCCTCACGCGGCGTCAATGTGCCGTCGGTTTCTATGGCGATACGCAAACGGTTGAAGTCGGTTCGATCGCCGATGCGCATATTCTCGACCTCGTACGTTACGCGCCGAATCGGCGTGAAGATGGCGTCGAGCGCGATGACCCCGATATCGACGCGGTCTTTCTGAATTACTTCCTTGGGAACATATCCGAGACCGTTTCTGACGGTCAATTCTGCCGTGAGTTGGGCGTTTTTATCGGTGAGCTCAGCGATATGCTCTTCGGGATTAAGTATCTGCACCTGGCCGGGACACACCAAATCTCCCGCGGTAACGCTCGTTACGCCCTTGGCCGAAAGTGAGATGGTGTGTTCTTCACCATCGATGATAGAGACACGCACTTTCTTCAGGTTCAGGATAATCGCGATGACATCTTCCTTTATTCCTGAAATCGTGGAAAACTCGTGCGAAACGCCGTCGATCTTGACGGTCGTGATAGCACCACCCGGAATGGATGAGAGGATAATCCGGCGAAGCGAATTGCCGAGTGTGTGGCCGTATCCCGGGTACAAGCCGTCGATCTCGTAGATGCCCGAATTGTCTTTCTCGGAAACAACGCGCGGCTTTGATGGTAAGTGAATAGAATAGTCCATAACTCAATCTTGTTTATTCCTTAGTAATAACTATCGTGTGTAATACTCGAACACTGCCTGCATGTCAACTCCGGTATCTTGGTCGGCAAAGACCGGCTTCTGTTTCAGGTTGCCTTCGAAGGTGCCTGCGTCATACACCACCCATTGCGGCGCCGAATATTCGGCAAGACGTTCATGGGCATTTGCGAACAAAGAGCTGGTTCGGCTCCCCTCTCGGACCCTGATCGTGTCGGTCGTTCGTGTCTGGTATGACGGAATGGTCGTTTTCTTGCCATTAACCGTGATGTGCCCGTGGCTGACGAGCTGGCGCGCCATGCGCCGGGTGCCGGCAAGACCCATACGGTACACCACGCTATCGAGGCGGGATTCAAGCGCCTGGAAGAGGGTTTCCTGCGGATTCACGTGGTTCTCAAGCGCCTTTTCTACATACTGTCTGAACTGCTTCTCGGTAAGCCCGTAGGTAAGGCGGAGCTTCTGCTTTTCGATGAGCTGGCGGTTGTATTCGCTTCCCGGGCGTCGGCGCTTCCGGTTCCTCGCACTCTTCGCTTCCGAAAGCTGGAAGCGTTGCGTCTGACACTTCTCAAAGATGGCAGAGCCGAGCCGTTTGCATATTTTGTATCGCGGTCCTAGTTTCATATGTCACTTATACCCGCCGTGGCTTAGGCGGCCGTGGCCCGTTATGCGGCACTGGCGTTACATCATGGATTGCGCTGATCTGGATACCCTTGCCTGCAAACGACCTCAGTGCCGATTCCCGGCCCGACCCCACGCCCTTCACGAAGACCTCAACCTCTTTCACACCGACCGCGGTCGCCTTCTCGCCGATTAGCTCGCCCACCTTCGCAGCCGCAAACGGAGTACCTTTCCGGGTTCCCGCAAACCCCATCGAACCGGACGACGACCAGGTTAGCACGCCGCCCTTCTGGTCGGCGAGCGACATGCGGGTGTTGTTGAAGGTCGAATCAATATAGAGAACTGCCTTGTCGAGCTTCTTCTTCGGCAACTTCGAAAGCGCGCGATCGCGCCTTCCGCGATCGCCACCCCAGCCTGACATTTTTGATACGCGTCGTTTACCCATAGACTATGTTTTTTCAAGCTTACGTCTTCCCGAACCCATGGTCTTACGCACGTTTCCGCGGACAGTCCGTGAATTGGTTTTCGTACGCTGCCCGCGCGCCGGAAGACCGCGCATGTGGCGCGTACCACGGTACGCTTTTATGTCCTTCAAGCGCTTAATATTGCCTGCGACATCGCGTCGCAAATCTCCTTCAATAGTAAACGCTTCAATCAACGTGCGGATTTGCTGTTCTTGGTCAGCCGTTAGGTCTTTGGCGCGCGCGGCTCCGGAAACACCCGCCTCTTTCAGAACCTTCCCGGCGCGAGTGTGCCCAATGCCGTACACTGCCGTCAGAGAGACGGAAAGGTGCTTATCATCCGGAATGGTTATGCCTGCGATACGCATTATCCTTGTCGTGCCTTGCGGCGTGGGTTGGTCTTGTTAATCCGGTATACACGCCCCCTGCGACGAACCAACTTGTCGCCCGGGTGCTGTTTCTTTACAGAAGAGAGTACTTTCATAACGAAATATCCTTAGTGGCGCCTGGTGATGCGCGCCCGACCCCCGTACGGGTCTTCCACCAGCGTCACACGATCCCCGACCAGGACCTTGATCCGGTGGAGACGCATTTTCCCAGCAAGGTACGCGAGCACGACTCGACCGTCCTCAAGCTCGACGCGGAAAAGGGTGTTCGGGAGGGATTCAATTACCGTCCCGAATGTTTCGTCTTTTCCTTGCGTGTCTGCCATTGTGCTGAGATTCCGAAGTGGCGAGAGTAACAATACCAAAAAAGGCCTCGTTTAGTCAAGCACTATCGGCTCTATTGGGGATTTTCGCTTTCGACGACGGCGATCTCGAAACGCTCCGGACTTTCAGGCAAACGTCCCCGCCAGAACGGGTATACCGATATCTTCATATCGGCGATTGCCGGATAGCCCGAGAGTACGACCCCAACGTTCCGGCGGTCCTTGCCGACAAGGTCTCGGATCAGCCCCTCCTTGCTATACGCGCCGACAAGCTTGGCCTCTCCGGAGAGGGTAAGACGGATATTCCCCGGCACTTCCGAGGGCTCCGTACGTATGGCCAGGGCATCTTCATTCTCTATAGTAAGCGGGCTTTCGTATGATACGCCACCCTCTTGGGCTATCGCGCGAGCCAATTTTTCTTCGCTGAAAACAGGCACGGTGGCAACCGCCTTCAGCGTCACCAAAGCGCCGCCTTCAACCGTACGGTCGGGCTGTTCGATAACGGAAATTGCAACCGTATCCAGGAAGAAGACCTCGCCCTCCGCCATGCTCGCCTCGACGGATGAACGTATCTTTCGGTCGATCTCGCTCCTCAATTCGTTCAATGCGGCATCGCGCACTTCGGGCGAAACGACCGCCTGCTCTCCGACGAAACCGCCAGACATCGCGGTGACGGAGCGGGCGTACATGTCTTTGAACTGTTCGGTGCCCGAAAGACCGGGAATCGTGAAATCGACAATGCCGATGTTGTACTGCTCGCCGGGACTATCGGCATAGACCGTTACCTCTATCTTTCCGGGGACGATCGTGCCGTCGCTCTGGCTGGTGTACCCCGGCACCACGACCGAATTCTTGATCCGATATATCAGCCCGTCCGGGCTTTCGAACCGCGTATTGGTGATGAGCCGCTGGCTCGACTTGCTGTAGGCATTGAAGACCGTAATGGTGCCGCTCGCACGCTCCTCAACATATTCTGAACCCGAGCGAGGAACGGTTTTCGAAAGCGTTTCCTCCACGGTGCGGTTTGTAAACGGAAGCAAGACCCCGTCAACAGACGCTTCGAATGATTCGGCAACGGGAACGGTAAACGTCTTCAGCGTTATGGTTACGTTCGCGCGGTGGAAGAAGATGCTGACTACCGCAAACGCAACGATAACGACAAGAACGACCGCGACAAGAATCGTAACAATGCCGAACATGCCCTTCCCGTTTCCTTGACGGATTGTGGGAGGTCGAGGCGGTTTTGAAGAAGGTTCGCGCATTCCCCTTTTTTCCGCCGCCCCTTCAGCGCTCTCAGCATGATGAGTGGATCGGATCGGCTTCGAACGTGCGGGAGGAATAATATCCTGAATGCTTCTCTTGTGCTCCATTATTGAGAGTATATCACGGCATTGCCGCGCTCTTCGCCGACGAGTTCAGTCTTTTGCGTGTGGAAAAAGAGCGCGGCGAGACCGAGAAAAACATCGTATAAACCTCCTTCGGCTATCTGAAGATGCATCTGAAGCAAAGCGGAATCGACAGGAACCGGGTTTACGCCGAAGGTATTATGCTCAAAGAGGCCCTTTCTGAACCAGCTGAGCGGTGCTTTCTCACTTATCATGTAGAGAGGGTACGGAATCGGAGAATGTTCGGAAGCCGCGCGAAGGACTTCATCGAACGCCGTCTGCCATTTTGAAAAGGCCCTTGAAAACGCCTCACCGAGCGTGGCGGCGGGATCGCCGTCGAGCTCATCGCGGGCCCAAAGCGTCAGGCGTGACATCGCGTCGCCGATCGCTTGGGGGTCGTCAGACAGTTCGCGCGCAAGCGTGTGGTAACCAATGGGAAATGAGGCTAGGTGCCGGAGCGTGTCGTTATGCATGACGGAAAGCTCGGTCATTTCTCCGGCAATATCGATAGCCATGAAACTGGTTTCGGCGAGAAGGCTCCTGAGCGCGATGAGCGCGACCAACGGAAAAGTGTGGAATGAGATATCCGCATTAGGGAAGGCGCTTTCAATCCGGCTCCAAAAACGTTTCTGGATGTCTCCGGACATCTCGCTCTCGTACAGGTTGATGTCGAGTCTTGTGCCCATGACCTGGCGCGCAAGGCCGGTTCCATACCCGTTTACCTGCACATGTAGTGCAACCGCTTCCACATCGACGTTGCCGCTTTTCGGCGGCTTTTCGTCCTGGTATCGGGTGACTGCCCTCGTGAGTGTCTTTTTTGTAACGGGAGCCAGGCGTTCGGTTTTCGAGACGAGCGTCCTGATGCGAGCTTCGTGCCATGGCGCCGCCACGACCGCCTTGACGTTCCTGACGGGCGTGGCGGCGTACGCATCCAGAAGCGTCTTGAGCGCGCTTTCGGCGGTCTGGAGAAGCGCTTGTCTGGAGGATTCGCTTCCGGTCCCTATCGGAATGCGACGAACCTGCGCAAGCAAGGGGATGCTGGTGGAACCCTCCGACACCAAAGCCGCACCCACGGAAGCGGTGCCGATGTCGATGATGAGCGTTGAGAGAGTTTTTTGTTTTTTGGGCATTGATTGACTGGTTCTCAAAAAAGAATGGCCTTTATTCTGCGCACGCCGGCAGAACTCGCTTCTTCCTTGGTTATCTTGAATGTTCCCATAGTTCCGGTGTTTTGCACATGCGGTCCTCCACAGAGCTCGCGCGAGTAAACGGTGCCGTCGGAACACTTCACCATATATACATTCACAACGTCCGGATACTTTTCCCAGAAACTCCCCTCGACCCCCGCCGCTTTTGCCTTGTCTTTTTGCATTTGCTCGATAACCACGTCGCACCCCTTCTGTATTGCCTCGTTCACATATGCCTCCACGTTATCGAGGACCGACCTCGATACTTTTTCGGGGTGCGTGAAATCGAAGCGCGTGCGCTCGGCGGTAATGTTCGAACCCGCCTGGTGCACGTGTTCTCCCAGGTATTTTCTGAGGCCCGCCAACATAAGGTGCGTTGCGGTGTGCAACTTCGTCGTCTGTTCCGATGCATCCGCCAACCCTCCCTTGAACTTCTGCTCGGCTCCTGTGCGTGACTGCGCCTGATGCTTCTTCATCTCCTCTTGAAACTCTTCAGTGATACGTAGAATTTGTTCCCCTGTCAGAGATGGGGCATATTCTTCCTTTCTCACTCTATCTATTTCCTCCAAACTATTTTCGAGCGGAAAACCGTAAGTGGAAAAAATAAAGAATAATTCTTTTCCGGAGCCGGGAAGTAGTACTGACTTACTTACAGGCGGAGCTTCACCATCCTTGAATAACGAAACACGTGCGATAGCAAGTTTATGTAATGCTTTCAAACCTTGGGCAAGTGTTTTTCTAAATTTTTGCTCTTCGTCGCGGATAACGTCCTGGATTTTAAGACGGTTCGCCTCAAGCTCCGGATACTGGTCTCGGTACGCCGCGATAACCCGCTCTGAAAGCATTACCAATACCGACCCCGACCCCAAACCTCTGGAAGCGTCGCTTCCAGAGGTTTGGGGGATAAGGAGGCTAAGGTGGCGGATGGCGCGGCGGATGAGGCGGCGCAGAACATACCCCTGGTCGGTGTTTCCCGGCATTACCCCGTCGGCGATCATGAATGTCGCGCCGCGAATATGGTCGGCGACGACGCGGAACGAGAAGCGTTCATCACCAACGTATTTCTTGCCCGAAGCCGCGGCAATCTCAACGATGATTACCTGCATCGTGTCGATAAGAAAGATATCGTCGACGTCCTTTGCCGCCATTGCCATGCGCTCCAGCCCTGCACCGAAGTCGACATTGGGCTTCGGAAGCTTTTCAAATTTCCCGCCTTTCTTCACGTATTCCATAAAGACGTTATTGCCAATCTCGACGAAGCGCCCGCAATCGCAATTCACATGGCACGGCGCGTCTCTCCATTCGCTCGCCTTATGCTTGCCCGTATCGCCAAAGTCGAAAAACATTTCAGTGTCGGGGCCACCAGGCTCGCCCTCCGGCATGTTTTCGGGACTTCCTACGCGGCTCCACCAGTTTTTGTTGTCACCGTAATAAAAGATGCGACGACCAGGCACCATACCGTCCGCTTCGGGATTCTCGCCGATACCGGCCTCGATTCTTTGTTCCGCATATACACTCTGCCAAAGCTCGGCACTTTTGGTGTCGCGGGGAATACCGAGCGTTTCGTTGCCTTTGTAGCAAGTGAAATAAAGGCGTTCCGGCTCTAATCCAAGCTCTTCGGTGAGAAAAGTGAACATCCACGGTATTTGTTCATCTTTGAAGTAATCCCCAAAGGACCAATTACCGAGCATCTCGAAAAAAGTCGTGTGGCGGTTGTCGCCCACCTCTTCTATGTCTTGCGCGCGGAAGCTCTTTTGGGAATCGGCAATTCGCTTTCCCTGCGGATGCGGCTCACCCAAAAAATACGGTAGCATCGGCTGCATGCCACTTCCGGTAAACAACGTCGTCGGGTCGTTTTCGGGAACGATTGCGGCAGAGGGGACGATGATGTGTCCGCGTTCTCTGAAAAAATCTAAATATTTCTGGCGGATTTCTGAAACCGTCATGACACCTATCGTATCATTTCTTGGTTACAGTTACACCGAGCGAACGCAGGAATGCCTTGTTGTTCGGCTTCCGCCCGAGGAATTTTTCAACGAGCTTCAATTCCTCTTCGCTTGAACCCTTTTCCAAGATCCACTTCCGGTAGTCAGCTCCGGTTTTCCTGTTCATAATTCCCTCTTTTTCAAACCTACTGAACATGTCTTGGGCGTACACCTTCGACCAGAGATACCCGTAATAACCGGCAGCGTAACCGCTCGCCATGTGCCCAAAGCCCGCAATAAAACGCTGGTTGCGGGGAAGCGCGATGCCCGTGTACTGTCTGGTTATTTTTGCGAACAGGCGATTGATGTCGGAGACGTTTTTCGTATGCATCTCGAAGTCGAAGAGCGCGAGTGTCAGTTGTCGCACGGTCGCATATGCCTCACCGAAAAAGCGCGTCTTCATGAGACGTCGGAGCAGAAGGTCCGGCAGGGGTTTTCCGGTTTTGTAATGTTTTGAGAGTCGCTTCAACATCCGTTCGTTCCATACCCAGTTCTCAAGCATCTGCGATGGCGCTTCGACGAAATCCCGCGCTGTGTGCGTGCCGGACTGGGAGAGGTATTCGCTCGTCGTGAGGGTGAAGTGCACGAGGTGTCCGAACTCGTGAAAAAACGTCTCGACTTCCCCGTGGCTCATCAAGGACGGGTTCTCTTTCGAGGGTTTTGGGAAATTGGTCATCATGGTGCAGAACGGCGTTACGTAGTGGCCCGTTTTTGCATCAATACGGCCGGTTGTCCCCTCGAAAACCGCCGCATGCCCGTATTTTCCTTTCCGCGGATACAGGTCGAGTGCAAAGTAAGCGATGAGGTTTCCCTTTTTGTCCTGAATCTCAAAAAATTCAACATCGGGGTGCCAGAGCTTAATCTGCTTCTTCTGTTTGAACACGACGCCGAAAAGCTCGGCGTATATCCCGAGTGTTGCAGAGCGCACGTGCTTGAAGGGGAAATATTCCTTAAGGAGATCGGAGTCAAGATCGAACCGTTCTTTCATGAGCTGTTTGAAAAGGTATCCGATATCGTAAAATCGGAGGGTGGCGTGCGCGGCGCCGGTCAGTTTCCGCTTGTGTTCAAGGAGCATGCGAAGCTCGGCACGGCCGCTTTTCTCGACCCGCCGCATCAATGACATGAGGAACGCGCTCACACGCTTGGCGGAGCGCGCCGTTCGAAGTTCCGTCTGGTAGTCGGCGAAGGTACGGTAGCCGAGAAGGCGCGCCGTGCGGCGCCGGATATCAAGCATTTCGCGCATCAGGGCGACGTTCCGCGCTCCGCCTTTCTGAAGAAGTTTTTCTCCGAGTGCCTTCCGCAATCCCTCGTCGTGAGCACTTGCCATGAAAGGCCCTGATTCCGGATAGTCCAAGCTCACGCGGTATCGAGCGCCCTTCTTCGTGAGGTTTGCGATGTATGGCTCTGGCAAGCCGTCAAGCTCGGCACGGGTTACCCATATCGCGTCTTCGTATTCGTTCACGTTCCGGTCGAAATTATTAGCCAGTTTCGAGAGCCGTTTCCAGTATTTCTTCAAGAGTGCCTGCCGCGCTTTTGGCAAATCGAACCCCATGCGGGTGTACCCTTTCATCATGTCGGCGAACAGAAGTTTGGAAGGGCCGTAAAGTTTTTCCTTTTTCGCCGCGTATGCTTTCAAAGCCGCGTACAGCTTCGGATCATATTCTATCTCAACCACCCTACGTGAAATGGCGGTGCTTATGTTCGCGGCGGCGACGCGGACGCTTTTTTTGGGTGACGCGTTGAGGAGTATGTCAATCTTTCCCATCGTGTCCGAAAGCACATACCCGGCGCGCTCGATGCCGAGTACTGTATTTTCGAATGTCCGTTCGGCATCCGAAATATTTTTTACGGCTGTGTATCCTTTTTTCAGCGCCTCCAGAGCGGAATCAGCCGCTTTCTGCATCTCACTTGGCGTCCATTTCGCCCAGACGAAATACTTTTGCGTATATCGAATTCTTTTCATCAAAATACCACTTCAGTTCAATGAGTATAGCATCAGAATCCGTGGAAAGTTACAAACGGAAATGTTCGGTCCAGTAATATTTTTTTACTCCCGGTAATGGCCGTCAGCCATCTTGTTAATACCAAGCAAAAGCGCGGATGCCAGAAAACATTCGGCGGCGAGTACGCCAAATAATTTCTCGCCGCTGGTATCAAGATACGGCGAAATCTCAAACCCGTCTGAAAACACGATGAATGGTGCCGCCACCATGGCGACAACCGCTAGAACCGAGACATAGAAACCTGCCTCAAAAGTGCGGCGTTCCCCGGGCGTTTCCGGACAATCAAGCCTTTTACCCATAAACTGATTATACCACAATAATAATCCTATTTCAACGCAGGGTATACTAACAGTATGAGCAATGAATCGGATGTGAAAATTGCATCGGAGTGGAAAACGCTGCTCCGAGACGAGTTCGAAAAACCGTATTTCAAAGAACTATCCGAAAAAGTGCGGGAAGAATATCTCAATGGCCCCGTGTTTCCCCATCCATCGCGTGTGTTCCGCGCGTTTGAGTTGGTGAAACCGGAAGACGTGAAGGTGGTAATTTTAGGGCAGGATCCGTATCACACGCCCGGCGTTGCCGATGGTCTGGCATTTTCAACCCTGCCCAAAAACCTCGTTCCACCGTCCTTGCAAAACATGTTCAAAGAAATCGATGAGGAGTTTGGCGAAGGACACTCAAAGAAAAATAATCCCGATCTGACGCGCTGGGCCGCGCAGGGAGTTTTACTTCTGAATGCGTCGCTTTCCGTCCGAAGCGGCCAGGCCAATTCACATGCCGACTACGGCTGGCATACGTTCACTGATGCCGTTATCCGCGCCATCTCGGAAAAGGAGCAGCATGTAGTGTTCATGCTCTGGGGCGCGTTTGCGGGGAAAAAAGAAGACATGATTGACTGGACGAAACATTGGGTATTGAAGTCGCCACACCCATCACCACTATCGGCAAGTCGAGGATTTTTTGGGAATAATCACTTCAAACTCGCAAACATTTATCTCAAAGAAAATGGCCGTGGCGAGATCGACTGGCGGTGACTGCATGCGCTCTTGCCGAACAGTATAGATTGGGTTTGACAGCGCGGAGCGCGGCGAGGTATAAGAGTTGCATGGTTCGTGCTGAAGTGCTCTCTCGCCTCTTCGTCCCCGTCTTTTCCGTCTTTTCAGCGGCAGTGCTCTACGCGGTTCTCTTTCCCGACCATCTGCACAATCTCGCGCATGACGTCCTTAAGGAACTCAAAGGCGTTCCGGGGGGCGAAGAGGATACGGTGCAAGATTACGTGGAAACGAAGTTCGTGCCGTGCGCGGTCTGCGGTGAACGGGCGGTCGTGGTGCGAGACGGCAAGGCGCTCTGCGCCGAGCACGCCTTGCTCGATCGGTAGTGTGGCGTACCAGCGTACCGGATCGGGTACCATACTGGAATTTGCAGAAGACATCGGGCGTTAATCAGCGTTTCGTCAAGGAATTGGATTGTATCCAATCGCTCCCTCTCTACGCAACAATGCTTCTTTTGAAGGACCGTTGATAGCGTTGTAGCCGCCGAGCTTCCCGTCGGCGCGGATGACGCGGTGGCATGGAACCGTTTTATCTTGGTTTGACGCCATGACCATGCCGACAGCGCGCGCGGCGCCAGGGGTACCGGCGGCATATGCCACTTCTCCATACGTCTTGGTTTCGCCTTTCGGGATAGAGCGTACTACCGCTTCAACACGTGTCCGGAACGTCGAGTCGTTCGTAACCATCTTTTTCATATCCACATGGCAGTATACAGCGTGGGGCGAATGTGGTATTTCTGGAATATATGAGTATGGAAAGTGCGGGCATCGAGTGGTTGCTTGACAGGGTGCAGGAATTCGTTGCTCCTGATGTCGACCATACGGACGCCATCGCAGGCCACGACCGGGCATACGATCACGGGAGTTCGTGGCACGATAGGGATTATCATGACCCGTACTACGAGGGATACGACAGGCACCTTCTTCAGCGTCTTGAGGAAATACGACCGGGCGCGACCTACGAATTGACCGGCGACCCTGCAATAGATTTGACAACAATCCAAGGGTGGATTCAGGATGACTACAACAACCTGCGCGAATTGCGCCGCAGTGCGCCTGATGTTGAAATAACGCTCGATAATGGCGAAACCGCAGACCTTGAGACCCTCTACAGGGACTATAAAGACCTGTTCCGAGCGCTTGATTATTACGACATCGAAGCAATAAAACAGGACGGAGTGGTAACCCGGATGGAACTTGAAACCCTCTTACGAAGATACCTCAATCTCCACGATGAACTGAAGCATAACGTTATAGTGAACGACCCGCGTTTCTCTGGAAGGCATTAATCGCTCACCCTGTAATGAATCTAATCAAAGAGTGTCTGTTTGTTCGGGTCTTGTTCTGTGGAAGGTTTTTTGGGTTTCACTATCGGTTTTTTTGAATTTGAAACAGAGTGCGCTGCACCTTTTTCATGGATTGTCCGTAATTTCTTCCCCACCGCTTCGCGATACGGGCAATAATCGCACCCCTCTCCTGAAAGTGGGATTTCATTGCTGTCCAAACACTTCTTTATTTCAAGAAGTGTTCCTTCCATCCATGAATCGTCGCCCGTATACGGGATTATCTTCACGTCAAATTCAAGCTTGCCGTCGAACGTATCGACATCGGTGCGGCCGTTCACATATACAAAGTACCCGGTATCCGACACATCAAGACCGTTCTGCCGCAAGAGCCATTGGTATACCTCCATTTGTCGTTTGTAGCCGTCCTGCCATTCGGCGTCCAAGGACACTTCGCCGTCTTTCGATGTCGCTTTGTAATCGACCACAATCACTTTTCCGTCAGGGGCCACCCACAAATCGTCAACGGCACCGGAGATGGTGAAGCCAGTCGGTGTGTGCTTGGTGTCGACGCCTTTGAAGTTTTCGCGCCATATGTCCATTTTCGGGTGTTGGTACGGCACAGCATCAACGCCGAATTCTTTGAACCACGGATGCGGGCTCTGCGTGGCACGCAAGATATCGAATTCTTTTTTCAAGAGCTTGTCGACGGCGGAGTTGAGGCTAAACGGAAAGCCGGGCGGGCGCGCCGTGCCAAGTTTATTGTCAATATAAAAACAGCGCGGACACTCTTTGAAGAGGTCTATCTTGGAGCGCGATAAACGCCAGCGCGGCCCGCCGTAGTTCCAATCTTCTTTGCGGTTTGGTTTGTAGTATTGGGACACAAGGAACAGTATAAAGTATTCAGTATCGAGTATAAAGGGGGAAAACGAAACTAAACATCAATGCACGCCGCAAAGCGCGGTACTTTCAGACACGATCTCGTTATGTTTCTTCTTCGGAATACCGGCGCGTGTCAGCACTTCAGGATCTTTGACAATATCGCGACAGAGAGTAACCTGATTCGCAAGTAGGCTCGCTTCTTCTTTTTGCGTAAGGCTGGTGAGAACGGTTATCGGATACAAGCCGGTTTCCCGTATGATATCGGCCAGGTTTCCCTCTTTCGGATAACTCCAGCCCAAGAGCTTGATGCCGGCGCATTCGGAGTATTGGATGGCGCGCGAGGTGAATTTGGTATTGGTAACAAGCCACCCAACGGAGACGGCGCACATTTCTTTCCGGTCAGCCGCGTAGGATTCAATGTCGGTAAAGCGCGCCCGCACGTAGAGCGCGGTTTTGAGGTCGGTCTTGAAGCCGGGCACGTTGTGAAACTTAAGTTCCGCGCCGGCCGTTACGTTTCCTTTTTTCAACACGACATCGACTTCGTGTTCGGAACACCTGCCTTGGAGCATCTGGCGAACCGTTGCCGTGTAGCCCTCTGCGCGCATGAGCGCACAGAAATAGTCCTCGAACGGGAATCCTGTGGGACCCATATCAAGAATCGCGCGGCGCATGGAGTAACGTGCGGCAAGCGTTTTCTCCTCCTTATGAAGCCGTTTGAAAGCGCGCCGGTAAATATCGGCCGTGGTCATTCCCTCTTTCACCGTTACCGCAATTTCTGCGGCAACGCGCGTGGCAGTGTCCGCCGGCGCACCGCTCCTTCGGAGTGAACGCTCCAGCTTTGTAACTTCAAAAACCTCTCGCGTTCCGTCTCCTTTTACAATCTGCATTACTCAATGATACCACCGCCGAGGCACTCGCCGGATCCGGGTTCGTACACCACCAGCGATTGGCCCGCGGCAGCCATGACCGATTCTTTAAAATGAATGAGGGTGCCCTTCTCAATATGCACCAGGTGTTTTTCTCCATGATAGCGGACCTGTGCCTCATACTCCTTTTCCGCTTTCGGTACTTCCCGTATCCAATGCACGCCCGTAAGGGGTATGTTCTTTTCTTGCCCCAACAGGGAACGTCCGACATTCCCTGTTGGGGCAACGGTGAGAGTGTTTGAAGCGACATCTTTGGCGACGACGTAAAGCTTATCGGCGCGTGCGCCGACAGGCATCCGCTCCCCGATAGTGTAGAAAGGAACGCCGTCGTGTTCTCCGAGCATTTCGCCATCAGCCCCATATATGGGGCCGTGCTCTACAGGAATGTAGTGCTGTAGAAATTCTTTCATATCCACATGCCCTAAGAAGCACAGGCCCTGCGAATCTTTCTTTGCCGCGTTTGGCAGACCAGCGCGCGCGGCAATGCGCCGCACCTCGCTTTTTTCTAAGTGCCCTATGGGAAAGAGCGAATGCGAAAGGTCCTCCTGTGTCAGCGTCCACAAAAAATAACTCTGGTCTTTGGCGCTGTCGCGCCCAGTAAGTAGTCGGTAGTTTGTAGTTTTTAGTTCTTCAGCTACCTTCAACCAACTACTTTCTACTTTCTGTATTTGAGCATAATGCCCCGTTGCTATCATGTCCGCGCCGTCTGCCTTGGCGCGCTCCCAAAATGCGCCGAACTTGATGGCGCGATTGCACATCACATCGGGGTTTGGGGTGCGCCCCGCTTTGTATGCCTCTATAAAATAATCAACGACACCATGTTTGTATTCCTTTTCCAAGTCGTAGGTGACGAACGGAATCTTGAGGTGCGCCGCAACGCGCATAGCCGAAAGGCGATCTTCCCCCGAGGTGCACGGCAGAAAATCCGGTTCCCACACTTTCATGAACGCACCCACGACGTTATACCCCTCTTGTTTCAAAAGATACGCAGACACGGCGGAATCAACCCCGCCCGACAAACCGACAAATACCGTCTTCATAAAGACAGTGTATAGTTGTTGGCTGTTAGTTTCTAGTCAACTTCCAAAGGCCTCGCCTTTGGAAGTTGGGGATCTTCAGAATGCCAATGCGGCATGGCGTACAGAAGCCAACAAGTGTCATCTTCAGGAGTAACTCACACAACATGTACAATTCTTATTTTTTCAGAAAACGTCTATTTGCCACATGTTCGTCAAACGTTTTTGCGTAGTGCATAGTGCCGTCGCTTCCGGTGAGGTAATACAGAAACGGCGAGGGTTCTGGATTCACGGCGGCTTTCAGCGAATCGAGCCCGGGATTGGCAATGGGCCCCGGTGGCAACCCCGGATACAGGTACGTGTTGTACGGCGAGTCGATTTCAAGCTGGTCGAAGGTCGGGCTGAAGGTTGTGGTGCCGAAAATGTAGCCGAATACCGCGTCTACCTGAAGCGGCATGCCGATATCGAGACGCTTCCACAAGATGCCGGAAACCAGCCGCTTGGTTTCATACTGCCGCGCTTCTTTTTCGAGCAAGGACGCCATGACCACCACGTCTTCAAGCGGAGCGCCGAATGCTGTGATATCTTCCTTGAGCGATGCAACCTGTTCATCAAAATTGTCTCGCATTGCGACGATAACCGTGTCGGCCGTAACACCCGGAGCGAAAAGATACGTATCGGGAAACAGATATCCTTCGTACGGTGCGGCTTTTTCAACGAACCGCACCTTGTCGAATCCGGGCATGTGGGTTTCAAGAATGTCGCCCATTTCGCGCACGTTTGAGCCTTCGGGGATGGTAACGCGAACTAAGGCCGAGCCGAACTCGCCGCGGTTCAAGCGCTTGGCAACAGAAAACACCGACGCGGGGTGTTCGAACACATACGTTCCCGAACGTACGCCACCTTCAATACCGAATGACTTCACAAGCCATGAGAAAAACGCCGAGGAGCGAACGACATGTTGCGCTTCGAGTAGGCGCCCCGCTTCCGCAACGGTCACGCCCTTTTCAATGAAAACGATGCCGCCCTCAGGAAATGCTTGAGGCGCTCGAACGAACCCCGCATAGAACATAAGAAGAAGGGCCGAGAGGGCGATGATACTGGGCCGCTTGTGCATACGCACGAATGAAAACATCGTATCGAACATAATGCTTACTGCTACCATTAGACAGGAAGGTTGGTCGGGGGCTCTAATCTCCTGCCGCTTCCGCGGGCGAGCGCGCTCGCCCGCGTGATGTGCGGTAGATGAAAGATGGTGGCCAATTCGGCGGTGTTCAGCACAAAAGGAGAACCGTAGTATGGCGGGACGAAGAACGAACGCCGGCGATAGAGCTGATGCACGTACATCTCATACATCCACGGAAGCGCGGCGAATAGGTCCGACAAAGGCCACGCGACGACACTTCGGGGGTTATAGGTCTTGAACTCGTTCAATTCGGTATCGGAAAACCGGTTCAGAAGGGTGTCCAGCCCATCGGCCCGGCTCTGATTGAAATGCTGGCGATCGGCGAAATAGATGGCGCGGATGCCACAATCAAAAGCGGGTTTCTTTAACGCCTGTTCGATTGCCGCAACCAGCGTTTGCCTTCCTTCCGGGACACTCCTCAAATCGCCCCCGGGACCCAGAATCTTGGAAATCTCGCGATGCGCGTCGCTGTGCAGGGTGTCTTCTTCCTGCTCCCAGAAACGTTTGCGCTCGCGCTGGTGCGGCCGCACGGTGATCGAGAAGTAGAGGCGCTCGTTATCCCCGACACCGACCAGGTCTTCCAGGAATTCATTGAACGGGTTGTGGGGTTTCTTCTCGGCTTCGTGTACATCGTACGTTTTGATCGGATACGGATCGGGTTTCCCAAGCGCGTACTCTCTAACGGCAAGCTTCATAGTAATGGGGTCAAAACGCTCTTCGCGCGCATAGTCGCGTATCTCATCAATGTCGACATCACGATATTCGGAGCGGATGCGAAGCTCTATCGCCTGGCGATGGCTTTTTGGAATGTGCATGAAAAACCGCACGGTGCCCGCGCTTGCCGATATCTCGAAACTCCAGGGAAGGCGCATCTCGCCGAGTAACAGTTCTTTCACGCGCGGTATCGACGTTCGGTGGTGGAGCGAGTAAAACACCAGCTCCATCGCGCGGGCGCTTTGCGGGGTCGCTTCTCCGGGTTTCAACTCAAGCGTTGTGTACGGCACGTTGAATACGTACTGACTTCGGACATAGGCGATCCACAGCGGAACCGCCGCCACAAGTAGAAGAAGCGGCAACCACACAGGTGCCAAGGCGACAATGACGCTGAAAACTGCCGCCATGGTGTGCGGCGCAAGGTAGATGCCGAATGGCACTATGAGAACGAGCGATACGAAGAGCGTGCGCCAGAAAACGCGGAGCGTCATATCAGAAATGTATCATGAAAAAACCCGGAATATTCCGGGTGTTGCGCTTATTTTTTGAGCGAGTACCGTCCGTCGCGCCCTTTCACAAATTTCGGATTCTGAAGGTTCACATACACGGTGTTGTCTTTCACCCATCGTTCTTCCTTCACCTTTTTCAATACCTCTTCCTTCTTCAACGGACCATTCTCGCGAAGGACATGTTCGATGATGGTGGCAACCGGTCCGGTGCGGTATCCCCAGTCGGACAGGGCGTAGATGCCGCGACCGACAAGGACGAAGCGCGCATCCTTAATGAGTTCGTTGTGTGTCGTTGCCTCATGTGCTTTCTTGCCGAACGTATCTCTGATAGATTTCGCGATTTCCCTGAAGTGCATCGGCTCTCCGTGCCGTTTCATCGCAAGGTACGCATAGTCGCGAATGTTCTTGACCCTGATGCCGGGAGCAGATGCCCTACCCCACTCGCCGAGCGGGTTTCTGACCAAACACTGTGACAGCTCCAGCCAGCGGAGAATCGTGTCATTTTCGCGGTACTTCGCGCTCACGCGGTCAAGACATCCTTTCACATGTTTGACTAGTTCGTCCTCGGACAAAACGTCAGAGGGACGGACCTTCTGGTGTACCTCTTTGAGTGCTGCCTCAACGGCCTTGGCAAGGTTCGCATCAACAAACCAACGCCTGCCGAAATCCTTGTCTTCCTTAGCGTGCGTGAACGGCTCGCCGATAACCAAAAGAAAGTAGATGTGGTTTTGTGACGCTTCGTCGGGCGCGAGTGTCTTTAGAATCGATTCCTCGCTCAGAATGCCTCCGAGATCGCGAATTGCCTCTTCAAGCGCGTTGAACGATTCGGCCTCTTTCAGCAACGCATCGGACTCTTGAATGAGTTTGATTGCATGATTTTCGATCTGACGGACACGCTCGCGGGTGATGCCGTAGCGTTTGCCGATGGAATCCAAGGTTTCGGGCTTCTTCTGTCCGAGAAGCGCGTAGCGGGAAACAAGTACGTCTCTCGAGCGCTCCGGAAGGTTTTGGATGAGGCGCTTGGTAACGCCGGTTGGCTTGAATGCAATTTTAGTCATTGTGTTCTTTTGGTTTCCTGCTAACTCTACATACCTTATATCATAAAATTTAATCAGCGTCAAATGTGCGACGTTATCCACAGGGTAGTAGCGCAAAGCTCACTACTGTGCAGATACCTAGGACACGAAATTGATGATTCTGTTAGGTACAAAAATCACCTTTTTTGGCTCAAAATCTATATATTTTGACAGTTTCGGGTCGTTTTTTAGCATTTCCACCACTTCTTCTTTTGTTGTGTGGCGGGCAATCGCGACTGCGCCACGGGTCTTGCCATTTATTTGCACGGCGACAGAGACGGTGTCGGAGAGCGCCTTTTCAGGGTCATACTTCGGCCACGGTTCAAGGTGAATGGAGGTTGTGTTTCCCAGATGCTCCCACAGCTCTTCCGAGAGGTGCGGCGCGAACGGCGCAAGCAGTTTGAGAAGGGTTTCGTAATCTTCTTTTGAAATGTGCTCGCCCTTCTGTAATTCGTTGGTGAATATCATGAGCGCCGATACGCTGGTGTTCATTTTCATCGACTCAATATCCTCTTCAACCTTCTGTATCGTCTGGTGCCGCAGAACCTGGTGGACACCGGCAGAAGCCGAATCAGATACGTTTTCATAAAGCGCCCAGACGCGTTCCAAGAACCTGCGCACGCCCACCAAGCCGTTTGTGTTCCATGGGAATGAGCCAACTTCATTGTAGGGGCCGATAAAGGCGAGATAGGTGCGCACCGCATCAGCTCCAACTCGTTCAACCTCACCATCGGGATTGACCACATTCCCCCATCGCTTGCTCATCTTGCGTCCGTCCTCCGCAAGAATAAGCCCGCGGTTCATGCGAACTTTGTACGGCTCGTTCTCCGTTACCAAACCCAAGTCGTAGAGCACTTTGTAGAAAAAGCGAGAGTAGAGAATGTGCATGGTGGTATGTTCCGCGCCGCCCGAGTAGCGCTCAACCGGCATCCACTTTTTTTGCAATTCTTTTGAACAGAATTCTTTTTCGTTTTTCGGATCAAGATACCGGAGGAAGTACCACGAAGAATCAACAAAAGTATCCATGGTGTCGACTTCCGGCGTCCATCCTTTCCCAAAAAGTTTTTCAGTTCGCTCTTTCAACTCCTTCGAGCGCGCAAGCGGCGCAACACCAGTCGGGGTGAAATCAACATCGGTAGGAAGTGCCCATGGAAGATGTTCGTCTGGAACCGCGTGCGGTTTTCCTTCCGGGTCGTACACTATCGGAATCGGCGTCCCCCAGTACCGCTGGCGCGAGATAAGCCAGTCCCTCTGGCGAAATGTTTTCATCATCCGCCCGCCGACATACTCGGTAATTTTCTTTTTTGCTTCTTCAGTATTCATTCCGTCAAAATCTCCCGAATTCTTGAGAACGCCATTTTCATCCACAACTATTTTTATTGCGAGATTATATTTTTTTGCAAATTCCTCGTCACGCTCATCGTGCGCCGGCACTGCCATAATGGCGCCGGTGCCGTAACCGGAAAGCACGTAATCGGCAATAAAAACCGGAATTTCCTCTTTGGTTGCGGGATTGACAGCCGTTACTCCTTGAAGGAGAACGCCGGTTTTCTCCCTATGTTCTTGCCGCTCCAACTCCCCTTTCTTTGAAGATACATTGATATATTGATGTGCTTCTTCTTTGTTCGTTATCCGTTCAAGCAGTTCGGGAACAAGCGGATGTTCTGGCGCAAGCACCAGGTACGTCGCGCCGAAAAGTGTATCCGGCCTCGTGGTGAACACCTCTACTTCGTTCCCCTGAAAACTGAAACCTGAAAGCTGAAACCTGATGAGGGCTCCTTCCGAGCGGCCGATCCAATTCCTCTGCGCCTCTTTGATGGGCTCCGGCCAGTCGAGTAGGTCGAGGTCGTCAATGAGACGATCGGCGTAATCGGTAATTTTCAAAAACCACTGCGCGAGCTCTTTTTTTTCTACCAAGGCACCCGAACGCTCCGCCGTGCCGTCGGGAAGCACCTGCTCGTTCGCAAGGACGGTTTGGTCAACAGGGTCCCAATTCACGAACGCTTTCTTTTTGTACGCAAGTCCTTTTTTGAAAAGTTGGATGAAAAGCCACTGGGTCCATTTGTAAAACGACGGGTCGCAGGCGGAGACTTCACGCCCCCAGTCGAACGTGTTGCCCATGTGCTTTAACTGTGCCCGCATCCGCTCGATGTTTTCGTGTGTCCACTTGGCCGGATCTGCGCCGTGCTTGATGGCGGCGTTTTCCGCAGGCAAACCGAACGCGTCGAAACCTATTGGATACAAAACATTGTAGCCCTGCATGCGCTTCATGCGCGCGAAAATATCGGGCACGGCGAACGCATCCCAGTGTCCCACATGCAAATCGCCCGAGGGATAGGGGAACTCAACCAGCGTGTAAAAATTCTCTTTGCCGGGCGCGGTGTCCGGCGTTCTATAAAGTCCCGTCTCCTCCCAGTGTTTCTGCCACTTTGGTTCTATTACTCTGTGATCGTATTCGGAAGACATCTCCGAAACAGTATACCTATTCCTTGAATTTTTTCACACCGATTGCAATCAAGGCGATGAGTGCAAGACCGACGATTGAGAGGCGAACGATATCGCCCGCGGTTTCCCAGTAGCGGATTGAAGCGATGATGAACGTCAATACACCTCCGTAGGAGAGGCCGGCGGAAACAGCCGGCGACATGCGCACGAAGTACCCCGCGAGGATTGAAAGCGCACCGAGAACCACAAGGGTCACGAACACGTTTTGCGCGTACCCTTCGCGGGCATCTTGGTATTCCATCGAACACGTAAAGTCGAGATTACAATACCCTTCGCGCTGAGGTTTCTCTTCAGGGAGCGGTTTTGCAAACTCATTCCATTGCCCTCCGGACGCAACACACGAAGTTTCATCTTCATATACTTCATTCACCTGCCGCGCCTCACAGAAATTCTCGTATTTCGGCTCTGGGTATACCGTTTGTATCGCCACCGCGAAAAAGAGGTTTAAGATGACGATGATGCCGACGGTGAGCGCCCACTTGAGAACATTTTTACCTTTGAATTGCGTTGATTCCATGTAAAAAGTATACCTCAGATTTTGAATTCTATAACATCACCTTCTTGAACCACATATTCTTTCCCTTCAGTGCGAACCTTCCCTTTTTCGCGCGCCTTAACAAACGAGCCGGCCTCGACGAGCTGTTCGTATGAAACCACATCGGCGCGGATGAATTTTTCGCGAAAATCAGAATGAATAGTCGCGCCGGCCTCCGGAGCGGTGGAGCCGACCTTAATCGTCCACGCTCGCGTTTCATCGCGTCCGGTGGTGAAGTAGCTCATGAGCCCGAGGAGCGAGTATGCTTCTTTGATAAGCGCGTCAATACCGTCATCCAAGACGCCGAATTCCCGCCGAAGTGTTTCTTTTTCGTCAAACGACACATCCCGCAACTCCCCTTCGATAGCTGCATCCACCGCCACCCAGTTTTTGCTTAAAACTTGATGTCGGACATCAAGTTTTGCATCAAGGAAAGCGGTGAGTTCGTGCCAGCGCGGGTCATTCATCTCATCCAGGTTGTGCCCGCCGGCTTTCCGATTCAATACATACAGCATCGGCTTCATGGTAATGAGATGAACGCTTTGCACGGCCTGAGCTTCTTTCTCTGAAAGCTGGGTTTCTCGAGCGAGTTTCCCCGCCGCAAGCGCCGCATCAACCTTGGCAAGGGCTTCATGTTCGAGAACCGCGGCTTTGTCGCCGCGCTTCACATCGCGTTCTAATGAGCCAAGACGCTTTCCGACCGTTTGCATGTCGGCCAAAATCAGTTCGAGATTGATGATACCGATGTCCCGGAGCGGGTCGATTTCCCCTTCTTCGACATGCGCGATGTCGCCGTCTTCGAAAATGCGCACTACATGTGCAATCGCATCTACCTCGCGGATGTGGGAGAGGAATTGGTTGCCAAGACCCGCTCCCTCGCTTGCACCTTTCACCAAACCGGCAATGTCGACAAATTCGACCACCGCGGGGATTGTTTTCGCCGAGTGTGAAAGTTCGGTAAGCACCTTGAGACGGGGGTCTGGCACGGCAACAATACCAACCGACGGGTCGATAGTGCAGAAGGGGTAGTTCTCTGCCGCGACTTTCTTTTCAGTCAGCGCGTTAAAAAGCGTCGATTTCCCGACGTTTGGAAGCCCGACGATGCCAATGCTTAGATTCATTGAGATTAGTGTACTACTTTTGTCTAAAAACAAAAAAACGCCCTTCACGGCGTCCCCTGCACTGTCCCCAATGGAACAGTGCGCGTTGTTTAACTTAATTCCAGTTTATCTCTCTGAATCCCTCTCCGAACCTTTCTCCTGCTTCGCGTAAAGCTTCCTGAAGGTTCTCGTTCATAGCTAACGCTCCACACCCTCCAAGAATAGCCACACACGCGCCAAGCGCAAGATACGTTAATGCTTTCATAGTGTGTACTAACCTAATAAAAAAAATCAATCCGACGAAATGATGTCGAAGTTGATTTTGACACAGTATATAGAACCGATTGACACTTTGTCCAGTGGCGGAAAGCGTTTATTTTCCTCCCATGAACATCTGTTGAAGCTCGGCCTGGTGTTCCTTGGCAACGGTTTGCATGGCCATCATCTTGTCTTCGCCACGGTCGGTGCGTTCCTTGATTTTTTTCGCCATCTTCTCGAAGAATTCTGGATTTTTCTCTACCATGTCGAGAATCTTGTCCTGCATCTCCTTCGGCATGCCCTTGAGCTGTTTTGACATCATGGCCTTCATCGCCATTTTCTTCATTCCTTTGAACATACGCCGCCACTATAGCATAGGCGCGCGCGGTTAGGTTCATGTGGGAGTTTTTGAACATAATGCGGTAAGATACGGGCTATATGAATATGTTGCAGAACGCTTTCAAGGCCGTATGGATTTTCTTGAAGAGTCTTGGAACAAAACGGAAGTGGATTGCGGTGATTGCCGCGATTGTGATTATCGGCGGCGTTGGATATACCCTCCTGGGGCCGAAATCGACGGATGATGAGAAGACGGCATCGGACAGAGCCGTAGTCGAGCTGATTCCGGTTTCCGAATACGCGCTGGGTTCGTCCGGGTCATCCGGCACAGGCAATGAGAGCGTCGTGCGCGCGGAAACGTCGGGCAAGATAACCCGCGTACTGCCGATAGGCACCCGCGTTTCCGCGGGCACCGTGATTGCGGAGTTCGAGAATGCGTCACAGCAAGCGGCACTTCTTCAGGCCGAAGGGACGCTCGAAGCGGCCCGAGCAACACTCAAAAAGACGCAGAGCGGTTTACGTTCGGAAAAACTCGCGGTCTTGCAATCGAACTTTGAAAGCGCGCGGTCTGGTGCGGTGGCCACGCTCCTGTCCGCATACGCGTCCGTTGACAGCGCGGTTCGCGACAGCGCCGACAGCATGTTCTCAAACCCGGAAGGAACTACTCCGCGCCTCGTGTTCGCAAGCAGTAACGCAGGACGGAGAAACGAGGTGGAAAATGTCCGGGTAACGCTCGGTTCCCTTCTTTCCCGCCAATCCTCGGTTTCCGCAAAAGTTTCAACCGGCTCTGATCTCAGCTTAGAACTAACCATGACTGAGGATGAAGTGCGCCAGACGCGCGCGTTTATCGACGAACTTATCGCCACCTTAAATGAGGCAATTGCGACGAATGGCGTTACTAATGCGGATATCGCTTCGTATAAGGCAAGCGCAACGGCGGCACGCACCTCGCTCACCACATCGCTCTCATCCATTGCGTCCGCTCGCGGATTACTTGAGACGGCAAAACAGAATCTCGAAGAAGGTCTGACAGGTGCGGAAGCAACGGACCTTGCCGCCTCCGAAGCGAGTGTCAAACAGGCGCAAGGCGCGTATGACGCGGCACTCGCGGCATATCGGAAAACCGCTCCGCGCGCGAGTGTATCCGGCACCATACTTGCCTGCAACGCCTCTGTCGGGGACGTGCTTTCGGTCGGGGCGGATGTGTGCCGCATTCGTTCTTCCGCCGGTTCGGTCTCGGGAGATACGTTCACCTTACCACTTTCAAGTGTGAAATATACGCCCGCCGGCGCCTTCGTCTTCACCGTTTCGGAAAACGGAACACTTGAGGCGCTCGAAGTTACCACGGGGCTGGTAACGGCAGACGGGATTACAATCCGCGGCCTCTTCGGCGACGAATATGTGGTGAGCGATGTACGGGGCTTGAAAACCGGGGAAGCGGTTTCGATTCGATAAGACAGCATGTATCCCCTCTGGAACTTCTTTCTCACACGGCGCGCGTTCACCGTCCTCACGATGGTGTCTCTGTTGACCGCCGGCACATATGCCTTGATCGCTATGCCGAAAGAGTCAACTCCGGAAGTAGTGGTTCCTATCGGCGTGGTAACAACAATCCTTCCAGGAGCGACCGCCGCCGATGTTGAGCGTCTGGTGACAGACAAACTCGAACCAGCTGTTCGTAACGTCGCCGATATCGACACGGTCACGTCTTCGTCCCGCTTGGGTGTTTCCATTATTACCGCTGAGTTTTTGGCGCGCGCCGATATCGATGTCGCTATACAGGACCTCCGGAACGCGGTCGAGGGAGTGCGGGGCGAGCTGCCGTCGGACACGGAGGTGCCGACGGTAACCAAGGTCGATTTCACGAACCAGCCGATACTGATTATCGGCGTCGGCACCGACTTGACTCCTGAAACGCTGACGCAACTCGGAGACGACCTTCAGGATAATCTCATTTCAGTTGACGGCGTTTCGAAAGTCGAAGTGTCCGGCACACGCGCGCGGCAGGTGTCGGTCATCGTCCACAAAGAAGCACTGTCCCGGCACAACATCCGGGTCGAGCAGGTCATACATGCCTTGAGAGGCGCCAACGCTTCAACACCCGCAGGCACGATTACGATCGAAGGCATTGACTATCCGATACAGTTCGAGGGCGATATCACAGACATAGATGATATCCGTAACACGCCAATCGCCACGCCGACCGGTGAAGTGACCGTTGCCGACATCGCGACCGTTATCGACGGATTCGAAAAACCGTTATCGCTTTCCCGTATTAAGGTGAACGGCGAGGAGTCGCAATTCGCGCTTACGCTGTACGTGTACAAATCGTCGGGCGGAAGCATCCTCGACGTCTCCAAGAATGTGAAGGAGCGCCTGAAGGAGCTTGAAAATACACTCCTTGAAGGGTCGGCGGCGGTCATCACGTACGATGCCGCTGAGGAAGTGCGCACCTCTATAACCGAACTGTCGACCTCGGGGCTTCAAACAATTGCGCTCGTCATGCTGGTTCTTTTAATTGCGATTGGTTTCAAAGACGCTCTCGTGGCGGCGCTCGCCATCCCCTTCTCGTTTATGATCGCGTTCGTCGGCATGTTCGCCACCGGAAACACCATCAACTTTGTTTCGCTTTTCTCGCTCATCATTGCCATCGGTATCTTGGTCGATTCCGGCATCGTAATCGTCGAAGGCATCCACACCAACCGGACATTGGGCATGCACCGGTATGACGCGGCGCGCAAGGCCCTCAGGGATTTTGGGTGGCCTTTAATCGCCGGCACCATGACAACAGTTGCGGTCTTCATTCCGCTTTTTTTCCTTTCCGGCATCATCGGGCAGTTCGTTAAATCCATCCCATTCACCATCGTGGTTGTATTGGCGGCTTCGATTATCGTTGCGTTGGGGTTTGTCCCATCAATCGCGCTCCACCTTATCAAACACGAAGAATCGCCGTTCGCTAAAAAACGCGAACGAATATGGGCCGGAATTGGCGCATGGTACCGGACTCGCTTGCAGAACTTCTTCAGGACGCGAAAACTCCAATGGTTCTTTTATGCGTTTCTCGCAATCTCTTTCGTCGGTGCATTCGCGCTTCCGATAACCGGGGCATTGAAAGTCACCATGTTTCCTCCGTCGGACTACGACCTGTTTTATATCGAGATTGAACTTCCCCAGGCGACGACACTCATGGAGACCGACGCCGTCGCCCGAAAAGCGGAAGCGATAGCCGCCCAAACACCGTTTCTGAAGTCGCTTACCACTACGGTCGGCGCTACATCCGCATTTAATTCAAACGGCGCGGGGAACGGCACCAAGTACGCGAATATCACCGTGAACCTCGAAGAGGAGCGGCACGGTCTCACGAGCCTTGCAATAACAGACACTCTGAGAAAAGAGTTCGCGGCGCTTGATTTCGGGAATGCAAAGGTGTCTGTGTTCGACGCCGAGAACGGACCTCCGTCGGGTGCCCCTGTCGTCGTGAAAATATGGAGCGACGACACCGCTCGATTGGCAACCGCGACCGAAATGGTGGAGCGGATACTGGAAGAGACGCCCGGCACGCGCGACATCGCGTCAAGTTTGGCGAACGACGGAACCGAGCTTCAGATCAGCATCGAACGCGCTCTGGCGAACGAATACGGTCTTTCAACCGCTGACGTGGCATCTACGTTGCGTGCGGCTATTTCCGGCATCGAAGCGACCACAGTGCGCATAGACGGCGAGGATGTTGAGGTACGCGTCATGTTCGACTTGAATCCTAACTTCACCGGCCCCGACGACACGGCGATTGCGACTGCCGACGAGCTGCGCGATATCCCTATCGCGACATCACGCGGCGTCGTGCCGCTCGGATCGCTGACCACCATCACCGCTGACCGCACATCAGCGGTCATCGCCCATGAGGACGGAATGCGTATCGGCTCGGTCGGCGCATACGTCATTGAAGGAGTGAACGCCGTGGAAGTAACGAATGCCGTTCGCGAACGTGCCGAGAAACTTGACCTGCCTCAGGGGGTACGCCTTACCTACGGCGGCGAGGATGAGGAAATAAAACAGACCTTTACCGAAATGTTGATCGCACTTATCGCCGGGTTGGTGCTGATGTTCGCCATTTTGGTGCTTGAGTTTGACACCTTCACCAAGTCGCTACGGCTCCTCTCCGCGATTCCGCTGTCATTGACAGGCGTGTTGTGGGGTTTGTGGCTTGCCGGTCAGCCGCTTTCCTTCACGGCGTTTCTTGGTATCATCGCGCTCGCGGGCGTTATCATCAACCACGGCATCCTGCTTTTGGACGCTATGAACAATCGCCGCAAGGCAAACCCCGGCCTCTCTCCCGAAGCGCTGGTTTTGGATACGGCAGAGAGCCGGGTCAGGCCAATCCTTCTTACCACCGTAACGACGGTCGTTGGTATGATTCCGCTGACGTTGGTTTCCGCCATGTGGGCGCCTTTGGCGTTCACCATCGCCTTCGGCCTCTTGTACGGAACCCTTCTGACGCTGGTCTTTATTCCTCTTCTTTCATACCGCCGCGAATTAAAACGCGTGCGGGTTTAATACGCACACGGCGGTACAGAGTGCCTTATTATTAATCGCAATCATGCAACGCTGGAAGCATCCTCCGATGTTAATTTCCAGCTGTTCACCGATATCAGCCGCCTGCCAAAGTGCCAAGAACGCACCTGCGGCAACGGCGGCAAGAACGACGGGTCCGATGGAGCGGATTGCTTCCGGTCTCATGTGAAAGGCACTATACGTCTTCAGAGGTGAAAAAACCACAGCGGGTATACTAAAGCTATGAATGGAGAAACGCTGTTGCCCTTCTGCTCGGTAAGCGTTTCGTATGTCCCGATACAAAAGGAACCCGACCCGTCAAAAATCAGAATATTGCCTGAGCCAGCATTTGTCATCCCGCCGGATAAAAATTCCGACCCTCATGCGCTTGCCCGCGATCTGACGCGACGGCTTGGCGAAAGCGGCGTTTGCATCCTGGTACCGGGTACGCGTTTTGACCGCAACGGAGCGCGCCATGGGCGCGGAGGCGGGTGGTACGACCGTTTTCTTTCGGCGGTGCCGAAAACGTGGGTTCGTATCGGTGTCGCTTTGCCGGAAGCTGTATCAGAAGAAGAACTTAAAAGAGAGGCGTGGGATGAGCTCGTTGACTGGCTCTGCATTATTTTTGATAATAAAGTGGATGTTATAAAAACAAACGGAAGCCGAGAACGATAAAACGCTCTTCTCTGCCAACAAGTGTTACGTATTACTGAAGAGTACCCTCAATGCTTGCATCTTTTCCGGATTGCGGAGAGCGTCATACGCGAGTTTGCTGAAATAACCATAGTGGTACGTTGCAGCTTCTTGGGTGGCGAAAGCGATCAGTTCATCAAAACTCGACGGCACGAGTTCAATGCGCTCCCCGGGTTCGGGCCGGGGTTCAACTACTTTTTTGCAGTTCTTACCTACATAAACGTAGATGAACCAGTCGATTTTCGAAGACGGCGCGTGGGGCGGATAAAGCGGAACCAGCGATTCCGCGCGGTACCCCGTTTCTTCTTCAAGCTCACGAAGCGCCGCCTCCTCGGGAGTCTCACCCGACTCGACCCTGCCCGAGGGCGCGCCGCGCTCCATTATTTTCCCCGGTTGTTCGTCACGGATGAGTAGGATACTTCCGTCCTCGAGAATCGGGAACACGACTGCCGTATCAGCACGCGCGAGTTTTTCAAACGTTGTTGTTGAGCCGTCGTAGAGCTTCTGTTCCCACTGGTACACGTCGAACATCACCCCTTCGAACACCCGCTTCGCTCCTTTCGGTATGGTGCTTTCTCGATAGTGTGGAAGTGGATTCATACGTTCATTTGAAATAAGAAAGTACTTGTTCGTGCAATAAACCGTTTGTTGCTACCGCGGTGAAATAACCTTCTCCCATTCCGGCTGGCAGATTCACCGGTTTCTTCACCAAGAAATCCGTGATCGGGGAACTTCGCCCGGATGGTTTCGATAATGGCCTGTTCCGTCTCTTGATCCGCAATGGTAACCGGAGATTGGTCAGGTTTCAGGGTCGCCCGAACGCCGCTCTCGTAATATTTCAAAATCACTTCTTCAGCCTCACGCGCCGCTTCAATCGCGACCTCGAGAAATCCTTCTTTTTGAATGTTCATAGAAATACAGGGTTATCGCCTTATCATCACAATGTGATCGTCGTCGGAATGTTCCTCACTTTTTTCAAAGCCGATCTTTCTCGCCAATGCCGCGCTCGCCGGATTGTTGATATCCACAATAGCCCATATCTGCACTTCGGGAATGACTGACGAATAAACATCCATAACATAGTTCAGAAAACCTTTCATAAGTCCTTTCCCGCGAAAATCTCCGTAGGAACGATAAGAAATTGTGTGCCAGTTACCGGACTCTAATGTTGTTTCATCCTGTTGTTGTTCTTCTGCGGAAAGATATTTCATGGATTTTCGCCCGAGCGGTTTCGGGCCGAACCACGCGAGTGCCGCTACCGTACCCGACTTATTATGCACAAGTGCGAAAGGCGTCCTCTCTTTCCGGTACCAGGTTTGATACTCCCCTTCGCCAAACCGTTTCCGGTCGGATGTCATAGCAAGCTGAGCGTCAGATTCGTCAAGTGCGTACGTTTTTATCTGTGCGACCTCTGTTTCCGTCAGGCCGGCAACGATAGAAAACCGCTCTCCATCGTGCTCGACATCAGCGATAGCGATTGACTCAAAGAGCGGGAGAGGAAATGAGAGAGACGATACATCACGCGTGGCAGTTATACGCATAATTTATCTTTCAAGAGCACCAAACTTTTTTCCTACCTGCGCAAATTTTTGTACGGCAAGTTTGATATCGTCTTCCGTGTGCGCCGCCGAAACCTGCACCCGGATGCGGGCAGTTCCTTTTGGCACCACCGGGTAGCTGAAGCCGATGACATATATTCCTTCATTGAGGAGCGTGGCGGCCATGTCGGTTGCGGTGCGCTCATCGCCGAGCATGATAGGCGTTATCGGATGCTTGGCATCTGACACCGCAAATCCAGCCTCTTTCATGAGCGAACGGAAAAGTTCGGTGTTTGCCCAAAGTTTTTTACGGATTTCGGGGTGCTTTTGAATGTGTTCAAGGATGAACACGCTCGTGCCGGTAATGACCGTATCCAAACTGTTAGAAAACAGATACGTACGCGACTTCTGACGAAGATACTCGGCGGCGCGTTTTGAGGTCGCCGTGAAGGCGCCGCCCGCGCCGCCGAGCGCCTTCCCGAAGGTGCCAGTTATAAAATCAATGCCTCCAAGCACCCCTTCTGCTTCTGCGGTTCCCCGCCCGTTTTCACCCATGACACCGGTTGCATGGGCATCATCCACCATGACCAATGCGTCATATTTCTCCGCAAGCGCAACGATCTCCTTCAAAGGAGCGATATGACCATCCATAGAAAAGACGCCGTCGGTCGCGATCACCCGAAAACGTTTTTCTGCCGTTGTTTTGAGTTTCTCCTCAAGCTCAAGCATATCCATGTGCTGGTAGATATGCTTCTCAGCTTTTGAAAGGCGGGTCGCATCGATAATCGACGCGTGATTAAGGGCGTCCGAGATGATTGCGTCTTCCTCGGTGAAAAACGTCTGGAACAAACCGACATTAGCCATGAAGCAGGATGAATACAAAACCGCGTCCTCGCACTCCACGAATGCGGCAATCTTCTTCTCAAGATCCTTGTGTATGGTTTGCGTTCCGCAAATGAAGCGGACCGAGGCCAGACCGTATCCCCATCGTTCAAGGACTTTTCCCGAGGCGTCTTCCAGCAGTTCGGTTCCGGAAAGTCCCAGATAGTTGTTCGCGCAGAAGTTCAAGAGCTCTTTCCCTCCGACCGTAATCGCGCGCCCCTGGTGCGACTCGAGGACGCGCTCTTCCTTGAAGACGCCCGCTTCTCGGATTGCATTCAGTTCAGAGTTCAAATGAATACCAAATTGCTTCATATGACGAGGTTATACGGATCTTACCCGTTTATCTTGAAAATCATTTTTGGATGTTCATTCATCGCAGCTTCGAATTTTTCCGGAGTGAACTCGGCGAACGGGAATATGGTCCCTTCCCCTTTCTTCAAAATCACATCCCAGATTGCGTCCTGAACGCCATTGGTCTTGTCTGAAAGCACCCGCTGGGCTATCTGCCAGGTGCGGAATATCTCGCGTCCGATGATGTTGTGCATGGTGAGCCCTCGGACGATGACGCGGTTGAATTTCGGAATCGTCAGGTCACCGTCCTTGATGCCGAAGAACACGACGTGCCCGCCGCGGCGCGTGGCGTCAATCGCATTATTCACCGACGAGAACGGGCCGGCCATTTCAAGCGACACGTCGACGCCTTTGCCGTACGTCAACTCCATAATCCGCGCAATCACCTCCGGGTCGCCTTCCCAATCATGTGCTCTTTCCTTCTTCTCTATGAGGATGGTTTCGTGAGCTCCCAGCTCTTCCGCCATCTTAAGATTGGCCGGATTTACATCAACCGCAATCACTTTTGCCGCTCCGAAATTACGCGCGAGAAGAACGGAAAAAAGCCCGATCGGCCCACACCCGAAGATTGCAACGCGGGCGCCTTTGAAATCGACCCTGCTTGCAAGGTGCACCGCGTTCCCGAATGGGTCGTAAATCGCGGCAATCTCGGGGCGGACGCGGCTTTCGTCGACCGCCCACAGGTTCTTCGCCGGCACTTTGACGTATTCGGCAAAGATGCCGTCGATGGAGATGCCTAAGATAGCTTCGTTCATACAGACGTGCGATTCGCCCATGCGGCACTGGAAACACCTGCCGCAAGTGACATGAGAATCGCCTGACACCAAACTTCCCACTTCTATCTTCGCTTTGTTTTGCGGATCGGGGTCATAGTACAGGCGGTGCACCATCGAACCCGCTTCAACGATCTCGCCCATGAATTCATGGCCGTTAATGCGAAGTGTCTTCCCTTCTCTCTGAAGGGAATCGTGCACCAGATCCTTGAAGGCGCTCCGGTACCACAGCCCGCGGTCCGAACCGCACACGCCGGCATAACGAACTTTTATGATGACCGAGAGCGCGTCTTCCGGGTTATTCGCTTCGTCCAACGTCGGCATCGGAACGTCGCGCATCACGAACCCCTTGCTTGTTTCCCATCCGTCTTCCTTGCTGTCAAACGTGAGCGCTCGTACCGTATCCATAGAGGTCATTATATACCCCCTCATACCCCCTTGCAAAAGGCAGATGTTACAAGTCAGTGTTGAACGGTCACTGGTCAAACGTAAGAACCTGCGCGCGCTCTTCGGAAAGATGTATTTCAATCCGGTCGCCGTCATTGAGCAGTACTTCGTCTTCCTGATTATCAGCGTATACGAGCGCGGGTCCGCGGGTAACCGTGACTTCCATCGAAAAGCTTTCCTCGGGAACGATGACGGGGTCGAAATATTCGGATGTGTTGTTAAAGGCGACGCCGATGCCCTTGTTGAAAATGCGTTTCGTGATGCTCTTGAAATATCCGGTCGAGCCGAGAGTCGTCGCCACGACGAGACCGTCTCCGATGAGATTTGTATACGCTGTACCAAGGCCGTTTACATTGAACCGGACGGCGTGCCGCGGATTGGCGTTTTTGACGACAACATCGTTCAAAGCGTGCCAACGCTTTCCTCCGGCACACACCTCAAGTTTCGGAATCTCGTGAGTTGAATAATCCCCCCACCTGATCCGCGATAAAACCTCATCAAACGGCAATTCCACGCATAAGCGGCAGGTGGGGCTTCGCTTAATGAGTGCTTTCGGCACGCCAGGATATGCCGCTTCGGATTTCAGAAATGTCCCGTCTCCGCCAAATGTCAATACCATCTCGGGTTTCTCGGAGACAATATCAAAACCCAGACGTTTAATATCCGCCCGGGACGCATCGATGTCTTTTCCAAAAAGAGCGAGCTTCATGTACTCACTATACATCCGGTCGAGAACGACCACCACCGAGCGTTTTGCTTTCTGGTATAAACGTCCGTAATGATCGACGCTGGGTATATCTGCGGGGATGGCGGGGACGGTACGCTAGAATGGGCGCGC
>Ga0210057_1001068_pt1 | contig 42952 bp, 63 predicted proteins | sample CryGeyCG2114_010_2_FD_183968 | JGI IMG/M metagenome (GOLD analysis project Ga0210057, IMG submission 183968) | Groundwater microbial communities from aquifer - Crystal Geyser CG10_big_fil_rev_8/21/14_0.10 (SPAdes) (version 2) | ecosystem: Environmental > Aquatic > Deep subsurface > Groundwater ... | reverse complement strand
TGGAAGGAAGACCGGTTTTTCGAGAGTATTGAGGAGTTTGCAGGGAGACCAGATTGGCAAGGGCAGATTGAGGCGATGGAGAGAGATTTGGAGGCAGTGGGAGACAATTTGGGTAAGTGTTTTGAGTCGGTGGGGTTTGAAGGGGGAAAATGGACAAATACTTCTCAGGCGGTGGTGGGGTGTTTACGTCGGATGGTGGAGGGGTACATCAAAGTGATGACACCTGGCAAGTTTGATGTTGAAGCCCGTGAGTTTATGGGCGAGTTTGCCAATGAGCAGTTTAGGAATTTGGGACCGGCTATTTGGTTGGCGCTGAGAGTGGGGGAGGAGTACGGGGACGATCCGGATAAATTGAAGCTTTTGGTGCAGGAGTATGCGAGTGGAGAGTTTGTGAACTCAGTTGATGGTGGAGATGCATTGCTGGGTAAGGAAGCGGATGATTTGTTGGTGGCGTGGAATGGGGAGGAATCGAAGTTTGGAGGGAGAAGGTCGGCGGCGATTGAGTTGTTTGCTGGATACCGGAGTGTTGATAATCAGGATGAGATATTGGGGCAATCGACAGAGACGAATGAGCAAGAGTGGCTTGGTCTGGCCAGAGTAGTGAGCAGGTTTGGGAGTGGATTTGGATTGGAGGTGGGAAAAGCTAACTTACCGGACTTTAGGCCAAGTTGGGACAGGAAGAGACGGGAAGTGAGACCTCAAAGGGCGGGTTTTCAAGAGTGTTGTTATCAGGATCAGGTGGCGGAGGTGGTGGAGAAGTTGGGGGAAGATAATTTGGATAGAGTAATGGGAACAATTATTACGAGTCCTGGTTGGGATGCTTCAGGTGAGTATGACCCGTTAACGCGGGAATTGTGGGCGAGTTATCCGGAAGTGGAGGGAGAGGATGGGGTGCTGGGTCCGGATAAAGTGGCTGTGGAGCAGATACTAAGGCACGAAGCTCATCATGGCTTATGGTTTAATGGCGAGTACTTGAGAGACGGGGCAGAGGTGTTGGAGCTGGTGTGGTTGCAGGAGCAGGTGTTAAGAGAGTTAAGACCGTATGGGAATGTAAAGAAGGCAGTGGCCAACATGGATTATTCACCACCTGAGGATGGAGTGGATCTACAGGTGACAAGTGAAAGCTTGACTAGGTATGGGGGAGACTGTTTTTTGGGGATACCATTGCCTGGTGAATTGAACTTATTTGGCCAGGATAATTGGAGTGGGGTGGTGGTTGAGTGGTTGGATAGGGTGGCGGGGAGAGGTGATGAAGGTTTGGAGGATGGTTTGATAGATCGGATGGGAAAGAAAAAGATGGGGGATGGTAAGTACTCATTGGAGAGTTGGTGGCGTGAGGCATGGCCACAGATTGAAGCGATGGACCTGGACGGAATGGACGAGTTGGTACTGGTGGAGATAAATGGGAGGTTGGAGGAGATGTTTGAACAAGGGGTGGTTACGAGTGAAAAGTATGGGGCCAATTGGTTGACGTCTCTTACAGGAGTGTTGATACCGACAGTGGTAGCCGGATGGATAACCGATGAGCCGGAGGAAGTGACTAGGTGGATAGACAGTAACGGCCAGAGGGTTGAGTGGGAGAGGTTGAGGTTGGAGTACAAGCGACATGAACGGAACAATGGAGATGTGGAGTTGTTTGCAGAAGTGATGGCGGTGGCGACGATGTCTACTGAGGCAGGTTTTGAGTTTGAGAAGGATAAGTTGCCGGAGGGATTTGATGTAGATAAATTGAGGAGATTGGAACGGCGAATGGTGGAGATACTGATTGATAATGGTTTGGCGATGGAGCCGAATGAAACGAGTGGGAACAGACAACGCGATACAGTGTGAGGAGATTTTTGTGGAGGATATGGAGAAATTGACTGAGGTGGCGGAGTTGAGCCAATACTAGGTGACGAAATGGATGACTGGAATGCTTTATTGGTGATTGTATAAAAGATATGAGTGTGGAGGGACCCAAAGAATTAGAATTGACTGAAGAGGAAGTAACAACTGGAGCAGCGTTTTTGTATGGCTGTTCTGCGGTAGAGATGGGTTTGGTGTGTGGTGCCTTAGAGATGGTGCGATGAGTGGTGGCTAGCGGATCATTGGTGGTTGATACGTTGCATGTGTTAGGAGCTGCGATGGGAATGGCATTTTTGCAAAATGCTCTACGATGGGGAGACAGCATAATGTTGCAAGAACGGTTTAGGGGGATAAGGATTGGAGAACATGGAGGAGTGGTGTTTGGAAAGCATATAGGGAGAAGAGTGATCTTATCTGACGGAACAAAGGTAGAACCGGGTGATGTGATTGGATATTTGGGATTGGCGGGGAATTTGGGTGAGCTAAGTGATCTATCTGATGCAGGATTAATGAAAGTGTTGGGAAGAGATTTGTTGCAAGGGTTTATTGATATCAAGACGTGTTGGGAAAATGGAGATGAGAGAGTGCCGCAGAGTATTGTGGCGTTTACCGGAGTTTCCCATTTAGGCTCGATGCGAATTGTACCTCGACTGGGGTTTGATGTTCGGAAGGTGTGGAACCCTAAGTCTCGATTCAAGGCAGCTCTGGGGGCAACTTATTTGGTGATGGAGAGGGAAGGGAACGATGATAGGTTAACTCAAGGAAGAATTCTTTTAGAAAAATTGGGAAGAGTGAGAAGGGTGTGGATTTCATCAGAAAAGGCATTTGCAATGTCAGAACAGTATGTTGAAATGCTAAAGGGTGCGTGAAAGGTAAACTGTGTTGAAATTATCTAGCGGATGTTTTGAAGGAGTGGAATAGATTTGGCGGTGGAAATTCCGAGGTTAGTTCTGATGAATGTGAGTTTCTGTCTGGTGTGATATATATTGATGTGTATGTTGACAGATTGTTACGGTTATCGTAAGATTGCGATTCTTTGGAATAGCCGTAATGCTGTGGACTAATTGGACAATATAAAGACTACTGCAGGGTTAAATAACTCCCCCTGCCCCCTCTTATGTGTAAGAGGGGGGAACAATGAAAATATGCAATCGGACAGGAAAGCAAACCAAAATTTGTTGTGTCAGGCTCATGTGGAGCTAATCTTGCGGATCTATTTATTGGGGCGACGGATCAAGTCGTTGGTGAAGGATCAGAACCAGGATCAGATGTCGGAGGTGTTGGTGTTGGCGTTAGTGAGGAGCAGGCCGGTATCGGTGGGGAGATTGGCACTGATGATTGGGATCAAGCCTTCGGCGATGAGTGATAAGGTGGCCATATTACTAAATAGGGGTTTGGTGCAGAGAGTGGAGTCAGCTGATGCGAGGAGAAAGTTGATCATGATTACTGAGAAAGGACTATTGAGGTTGGACGAGGTGAGAAGTGAGTTGAAACAGCAGTGTGTGATAAACAAGTTGGATCTGGGGATGAAAGAAGTGGCAGATACTTTAGTTACACTGAATAAGATCTACCTTTAAGGGCTCAGCCTTTAAAGGTGGGGTCAAAGTAGATCAAGAGGTTATTCGTAAACGGTAAGTAAAAAGTAAAAAGTAAAAAGGTACAAGTTACAAGATACAAGTAACAAGAAAAGAAGAAAAGGAGAAAAAGTGAGAACTAAGATAAAGATAATCAAGAAACAGAACGTTAGGAGAGTAGTGTTGGAGCAGGCTTTGGTGAGTGTGAAGACACAAGTGAAGGCAGCTAATAAAAGTAGAACCAAGATATGGGCAAAAATGAAGAAGATTGGTGGCAAGGTGGGCCGGCAGATGGAGCGGTGGCCGTTGCCTACGGTGGGAATAGTGTTGGCGGTGATGTTTGGATTAGCGGTGATTAGCCATGCACTGCAAACACCAAAGGCGGAGGTGGTGGCCGAGGCAGCAGTGAAGCCGGTGGAGGTGTACCAAATTGGAACAGTGCCGACGATTAAGGTGCAAGCTAAGGTAGAAAAGACCGGAGTAGTGACGGTGGTGGCGCAAACTGGTGGGATAGTAAATCGGTTGAACGTGGGCGAGGGGCAAGTGGTGAGGAGTGGTCAGACGTTGGTGAATTTAGCGACTACCTATAACGGCGCGGTGATGGGGAGTTTGCAGCGGCAGATTGCTCAGAAGAGCTATGAGAACTCGAGGGATAATTTGGATACACAGCTGGAGTTGGTGGCTAAAAGAAGAGATCTAGCCAATAAGACGGATGAGAATACAGATGAACTGCGGAAGATTTCGGCGGATTCAATTGATAGGACCAAGGACCAGTTGAGTTTGAATGAAGAGATTTTGGGAGACATCAATTCAGCGATTGATGCGATCGGCACACCTTCTAACTCGACAGATGCAGCGACATTGATGGGTTTGAAGGGACAAAAGGCCCAGATGCTGGCGGCGATAGGTGGTTTGAAGACGGGATTAGATAACTTGGAATACGCCACTGCTGATGATAAACCTCCGGCACAGTTGTCGGATTTAGGAAGAGAAATAACCCAAAAGGGGTTGGACTTGGAAGAGAAGGGATACAGACTGGGAGTGGAGATTGGGGAACTTAATTTGAAATTGGCGCGAATTGGCGAGGCTTTGTATTATCCGAGTTCTCCAGTGTCAGGGACAGTGGAGCGAGTGTTTGTGAGACCGGGGCAATTTGTGAGTCCAGGTACGGCGTTGGTGACAATAGCTGGAGAGACGGACAGTATGAAGGCAGTGGCTTTGGTGAGTGGTAACTTGGCTCGAAAAGTGAGCCGATATGACACGAGTAAGTTGTATTTGCCTGGGGGTAGTGTGGACCAAGTACCGCAATATGTGGCTTCAGAGCCTACTGACGGGAGTTTGTACGCGATTACTTGGTGCCAATTAAAACCCTTTGCTGGGCAAGTTGGAGACGGGGATTATATTACTGTGGAGATACCGGTGGGATACCAAGACTCGATTGCCTCGGTACCGTTTGTGCCTTTGGATAGCGTATACCAGACTAGCAGCCAAGCGTATGTGTTGGTGGTGGATGGTGAGAAAGCCGGGAGCAAGCAGATTAAGTTGGGGCAGGTGACGGGGAGATATGTGGAGGTAAGTGAAGGCTTGTCTGCAGGTGACCAGATAATCATGGATAGGAATGTGCTGGAGGGAGATAAGGTAAGAGTAAATTGATCTAATTCACCTAATTGACCTAAACAATGACTAATGTCTAATTGGGAAATTGGTGTTTGATTAGAAATTAGGTCAATTAGAAATTAGAAATTTGACCAAGAACTATGGCTGAGAATAGACAAACAAGAAAGCTTAAGAGAATCATTTTTGATAAATCGCTATTGAACACTTGGTGGGCGAAGTACCTGACCAATATTCGGTTGGTGATCCTGTTTATCATGACGATTGTAACGGTGGGGGTGACGAGCTTTGTAATACTGCCCCGGCGATTGAACCCGGAGATTAAGCTAACGATTGTGACGGTGAGTACAGTGCTACCTGGGGCGGGACCGGCGGATGTGGAGTCTTTGGTGACGGTGCCAATAGAGGATAAGTTGTTGGGAGTAAAAGGATTGGACACAATTACCTCGAGTTCGATGGATAATGTCAGCGTGGTAGTGATGCAGTTTTTGTCGTCGGTGGATAAAGATACGGCCAGAAATGATGTGCAGACAGCAGTGAATGAAGTCTCAGGGTTACCTGGCGATGCTATGGACCCGAGAGTAGCAGCTTTGGATTTTGAGGATTCACCAATCTGGACGTTTGGTTTGCACTCAACTACTGATACGCCGAGCCTAATGGCATATGCTGACCAATTGCAGAAGGAGATTGAACGGGTGAGCGGGGTGGACAGAGTGACCTTGAATGGTTATGACGAGCAGCAGATCCAGGTGGTGATGGACCAAAACAAGATCCGGGCTTTGGGGATTAATCCGCTAGTGTTATCTGGGGCAGTGAAGACGGCGACGCAGGCATTCCCGGCTGGGTTGGTGGAATCAGACAGGTTTAGTTTTTCGCTAGCGATAGATGCAGCGGCAACCACGATTGATGATATTCGCAATATTCATGTAACAGTGAGTGGGAAGACGGTAAAGTTAGGAGATGTGGCGAGCGTGATGGAAAGGTCTAAGCCTAACCAGACCAAGAGCTATGTGGCGACCGCTGACATGGAGCCAAACCAGATTGTGACTTTTGCAGTTTATAAAACGTCGGCGGCGGATATTACCAAGACAGTGAAGGCAGTGGAGAAATTAGTAGACGAGCAGGTGGGTAAGAACGAGGGCAGGTTTGATTTGGTGACGATAAGTAATAGTGGTGAAGATATTGGTAAGGAGTTTACGGATTTGGTGGGGGAGTTTAGGTCGACGATAATACTGGTGTTTTTGAACCTGCTACTGTTTTTGGGTGCGCGGCAAGCGCTGATAGCGTGCATGACCATACCGCTGACATTTTTGATGTCGTTTTTGTGGATGAGTGTGTTTGGGCAGACGATCAACTTTATTTCGTTGTTTGCGCTGTTGCTGGCATTTGGAACATCGATTGATGACACGATTGTGACGGTGTCGGCAATGACGGCTTATCACAAGCGGAAGTTTACACCTCACCAGGCAGCGGTGATGGTGTGGCGGGACTTGGTGGTGCCGATCTGGACAACTACAGTGACAACAGTGTGGGCATTTTTCCCGTTGATACTGACAGGGGGAATTATTGGTGAGTTTATTAAGCCGATTCCTTTGGTGGTAGCAACGACAATGTATAGCTCAACATTTGTAGCCTGGTTTATCACCCTGCCGATGATGATGGTGATGCTAAAGCCCAACTTGCCGAGACGAGTCAAGGTGCTGGGAGGAATATTGGGATTATTGATATCGATGGGGATACTTGGGTTGGTGCTACCCAAGAATGGACTACTGACGCTGATAATGTTGGTGTATTTGCTGCTACTTGGATTGGTGTATAAGTTGAGGAAACAGTTGGGCAAGATAATAGGCAGATGGTACCGGCGGAATAAATGGGCAAGGAAAACTGTGAAACTGACCAAGAGGATAGTGACGCGGGGGGTAATTGATACAGAGGTTTTAAGCGAGAAGTATGAGGCGTTGATTACTAAGATCTTGGGATCAAAGCGGTGGCGAAGAATCACATTGGTATCGTTGGTAGCGTTTGCACTAAGCTCGTACCTATTGCTACCTTTGGGACTGGTTAAGAACGAGTTTTTCCCCAAAACCAATCAGGATTTGTTTTATGTTTCGTTGGAGATGCCTCCTGGTACTAATAACTTGGTGGTTGATGATGAGGCCCAAAAGGTGCTGGAGACTTTGAGAAATACTCCCGAGGCGAGGGCGGTGGTGGCAGATGCAGGGAAGACCACTGGGAATATGGGAGGGACGAGTAACAGTGGGTCCTCGGTGTTGTTCTCGGTGATCCTGACGCCCAAAGAGGAACGTAAGGTGACATCGAGCGAGATTGCACAAGGAGTTCGGGACAAGCTAGCGGACTATACTGACGGCAAGATCACAGTGGCGGAAGAGTCGAGTGGGCCTCCAGCAGGAGCTGACGTAGCGATTAAATTGTCGGGAGAGAGTTTGGAAAATCTGGATGAATACGCGGATAAGGTGAAAGTATATTTGGCTGGGCAACCCGGCGTGATCAATGTAGATAAGTCGGTTAAGTCGGGGACGAGCAAGATTGTGTTTGTACCGGATAAGTCAAAGTTGTCAGCAGCTGGATTGGGAGCTGATGCGGTGGGATTGTATTTGCGGATAGCGGCTTCGGGGCTGACATTGGACACAGTCAAGTTTAACGATCGCGATGAAGATGTGGTGTTTTACAATAGCACCGATAACCTGACAGCAGAAGATTTGGGGAAGATTAATATACCGACAACGACCGGTGGGTATGTGCCGCTGGTGAGCTTGGGCGAGGTGAGGTTGGAAAACAACCCGACGGTGATTACCCGGGAAGAAGGCAAGAGAACTGTGTCGGTGTCGGCTGGGGTGTTACCGGGGTATTCGATTAGTGGAATTAATAAGCAGCTGGAAAGTTATGCAAATGGAGAGCTGGCACTGGCAGATGGATATGAGTGGAAGACAGGAGGAGTGAACGAGGAGAACCAAAAGTCAGTTAACTCTTTGTTGCAGGCAATGGGGTTATCGTTTGTGTTGATAATGGCGACAATGGTGGTGGAGTTTGGGTCGTACAGGCAGGCGGCGATAATATTGAGTTTGATTCCGTTTGCGGTGGCTGGAGTTTTCTGGGTATTTGGACTGACAGGAACACCGTTGTCGTTTCCAGCTCTGATTGGCGTGATGGCGATGTTTGGAGTGGTGGTAACGAATGCGATGTTTATTGTGGAGAAGATTAATCAAAACCGGAAAGCGGGAATGGAATTGGTGCGAGCGATTGCGGATGCGGGGCGGAGCCGGTTGGAGCCGATTATGCTAACGGCAATTACGGGGATTTTGGGATTGGTGCCGATTACCTTGGCCAATGCGTTGTGGCGGGGACTGGGCGGAGCGATTATCGCCGGACTAATGTTTTCGGGGGTGATAATGCTACTGTTTGTGCCTTTGACTTACTACAGTTGGTTTGGAGGAGAGGGAAAGAGGGAATAAGATTTTGGTATGATATATGATAATGGAGTAAGCTTAAATAAAGGGGGGGTGGCGAAATGGGTGATTTAATGAATTCTGAATTGAAAAGTGTGAAGGTTGTGGTTCCTGGTAGAGATATGGGTCTTCATGAGATGTCCGATGAGGATTTGGAGTTGTATGATGCCAAGCCTCCGCAAGAGGTGGTTAAACCAGAGGAGAGAAATCCATTGGGAGTGGAGGGCAAAATTAGTTCAGAGTTGCAGAGAATAGTGGAACTTGACCAAACTTTTCGTCAGATGGCGGATGACGCGGAGTTAGTAAAAAAGTTGTCAGATGAGGGGAGAAGACTGGTGGTGGTTAACGGTAGAAGGAATGATGGATTGGAAAGCGGTTATAAATGTATGGTGGTGGTGAGGGCTAAGATGAGTGAAGACGGGAACCCAGAACTGAATATTGTTGTGGGAGCGTTTCATGATCGTTACGGTTGGTTAGATGATACTAAGTTTTATGCATTAAAACCGTTGGCTGAGCATGAAAAAAGCGTTTATCCTCGAAAGGTGGTGGATGATGAGGGGAGGGCATTTTTGGAGGATAAAGAACCGGATCATAGCTGGACAGATGAGGAGATTTTGAATCGACTTGGAGTGCTTTACCCTGCTTGGACTGATGAGAGGAAACGAGAAGTTATGCGGGCCCAGAGGAATAATGGCTTTTGGGATCCAAAGCCAAGGAGAGGGTTGCATTCAGTTTATGGGAATAGGGATTATTTCGTTGATGCCCAACCGACTGATACGGTGGTCTATATTAAAAATAAGGTGAACGAGTATATGGGTAGGGCTGGGGACGAGCAATGAGTGATCTGTTTGAATAGTGATTTCATACTTTGTGAATTGGAGCGTGTGCAAAGGGAAGAAATTAGAGGTGTTGTTTGGTTTATGTTATGAACGACTGAGTTATCTATTGGTGACCTGGCCGGTAGCGGGGGTGTAGCAGGTGGGTAGGAGACTAGCCGGAAAGTCGGGGTAGTTATTGAGGCTAGAACATTCGGTAATACCGTTGCCGTCGGCGACTATTTGCCAGGAACCATCGACTTTGGCGGCAAAAACTAAGCCACCACCGGTTTCGACACCAACCTCTTTGACACTACCAGATGCATATTTGTCATCGATGAGCTGATTGATGGTGATATCGATAGTGGTAGGATCCCAGCCATGCTTGGCAACAAGAGCGGCTTTGATGGCGGAAGTTTCGGGGACGTAACAGGCTTCTTCCCAGATGCGAAGACATTTATCTTTGGGGGCACACCACTGGTATCCGGCGGAGCCTAGGCAGCCGTGCTCGTCTTTGTCGCCACCGACAATTGGAGGTGTGGTGGGGGTGGTGTCGGCTGTATTGGTGGTGGGTGAGGACTCAGTAATGGGAACTGGCTGGGAGGGGACTTTGGTGGTGGAATTGAGGAAAGGCAGGGAACAGCCAGCCAGAAGGAAGGATAAAGTAGCGAGAGTAGATAGAGAAGTTAGAGTAGATAAGGAAGATGAGCGGGGTAGTTTGAATTGGGGATTTTGGTTGGCCATAGAGGGTTAAGTTTGTAAATGATATTGAAATTAGTATACAAGAGGAGGGGGTAATACGTAAAGAGTGTTGCAGTTGTTAGATCTGGAAACAAAGAGTGGTATTGGGTCATACCCGATGTTGCCAGATTACGCAACATCGGATGTTGGCTGATCTGGCAACATCGGGTAAATTGAGTGTGAGTGTGTGAGTGTGTGGGAGTGGGTGTGGGAGTGGGTGTGAGAAAGGGAAAAAGAGCTGCGGTGACCCAAAATAAACCAAGCCGTTTGGGACTATCCCAATACGGCTTGATTTAAGATTGTCACGAGGATTAGTTGGTTGGTGTGACATTTACACCGTTGACATCGCCATAGTTTCTCAGGTTTAAGCGGTTGAGAACTTGGTTGGTGGTGATGCGATAGGTGCCAATTCCAGTGTTGCTGTGAACAGTGTTCTCACCAGATTCACCTTTTTGTTCGGCTTTGTTTTCGGTAGATGTGCTATTGGCTTGATTTTCGTTACTGGTATCGTTTGATGTGACGGCGGCTGTAGTAGTTGATTCTTCACCGTTACCTTCGACATCTACCATAACATCATCGCCCTGAGCACAGTCACAAGGGTCGGCTACCAGATTGGTACCGCCAGTATTGTCGACATTAAGCTCTTGATCAACAGTACCGGTCTCCACAGTGATGGATGAATCGGAGCCATCTACGGGTCCGACATTACCAGTGACGCGGTTCTCACCAGTTTCACCTCTTTGTTCGACATCGTTGCTGATGTTGGAGGAGTTGGACTGGGTGGTGTTAGTGGTTCTAATGATGCTAAGGACTATGTTGTGAGTACCTTTTTCACCATTGCCGATAATCTTAATGCCATAACCGGCGAAGGCTTGAGAGGCCATGGGACCGAACATGATGGCAGCGGTGCTACCTGCGACTAAAAGTTTTTTGATATCCATATATTATATTCACCTCCTTTCAAGGGAATTACCCAATAGTAAAGTTGGGTGCGTGAGATAGTGATTGGCGACTAGTAAATAGCGACTAGCGTCTAGTTAATAATATCCACGAAAAAGGTGGCTCACTCTGTGGGGCAGGCGCTGCCTGGGCTATGGCATGGGCAGAGCACGAAGTGAACAGATAATGTTGGTTACGCCCGCTAGCAGGTGGCGGGTAACACCCTCCTGCGCCAAGGCTTTGGAGGGCAAAGAAAAACCACTCTTTCGAGTGGTTATCAGTAGTAGTACGCAGGGCAGGCGTATTGTTGAGTTTTGGTCTGGGTTGCTGGGAAGATGAATGGATACATGGAAAGGCAACGGTTGATTGCTATTCCTGCATCCGAGAGCGGTCAGCAGTAACTACTTTTTAGCTGATGGATGGGGTAGGTGTCAATTAGAACTAACTAGCTATAAAGGGATCATGCTAGAGGAGAAAGTAGATGGGGCTAAAAGGGGAAGGGTGGTAGAGACTAGATGAATCTGGGAAGAAGAAAGTAGATGAGAGAGATGAGGCAGATAAGCAGAAGAATGAGGATGATAAGAGAGATGATGGTTCGGGAGTGTTTTTTGGTGACGTAAGAGCCAGCCAAGTGGTCATGCCAGCCTTGGTGATTGTCATCGAAAAGGATGGAGAGATAACCAATGCCGAGAGAAGACTTGATGGGGAGGGTGGCGATAAAGTAGCGAAAGAGAGCTTGTTTAAATGTTAATAGCTGATGACTGAGAGTGGTGACTTTGAGGCCAGTTATGATTTGACCTATGGTGGCGCCGAAGCGACTGTGCATGAAGGGAGTGTAGATGAGACTGATCAGACTTATGGGTAGAAAGTAGTAAGTTAGGTAGGAGATGGCGGGAATGATAAGAGTTTCTGGGCGGTTGGCGGGGAAGAAGAAAAAGGCTCCTGAGATAATGACAAGCCAGACGATGAGAGTGTCGATGGCACCGGCGAGGAAACGAATGGGAAGGTTGACATAGTTGGGGTTATGCTTGAGCTTCATGGTGTTGGGACGTGGCTACTTGGTAGGCTTGATACCAGATGACAAATTTGAAGGTTCTGATGATTGCTGAGAGAGTAATCATGAGAGGTAGGAGAATAAGGAAAACGGGAATGAGGAGAATTAGCATGGCAGGGTTAAATTGACCTGATTTGATTATGGGCCAAAGGGTGAGGAGAACGATGCCGATGAAAGGGCTGGCGGCAATGAGAAAGATGGCTGTGCTAGCGAGAAAATTGGTAAGGCCAAGGCCAAGCATTTTAAGTTTGAGTTGGTGGATAGAGTGGTAGGCTTGAATGAAGGCTTTTTTGGCTGGTAAGTCCTGGAGGACAGCGTGCCGAGGAGCGAAGATAAGAGATAGACTGATGGAGATAAGGAAATAAATCCAAGTGGGTATGCCGATGATGATGATAAGGATGGTAAGGAGGGTGTTTTTGATAATGGCAAGGATAATGGCGGTGATGGCGGCGGTGAGGATAGAAACTAAAACAAAGGCGAGACTGGGAAAGATGTTGAGCCAAATGAGCGATTTGACTTTGGTGATGCCTTTGAGGCTGGCTGAATGGAGGGAGAGTTGGTCGTGGTCGGTGGTGTCGGCGGTGGCTTGGATCATGGTGGCAACGGCCCAGCCTTGGCCATACATTGAAAGAGTAATGAAGAAGATGAAGATGACTCCAAGTTGAAGAGCAAGGAGAATGTATGTAGTTGGGGGAACGCGTGAAAGCGTGTTTCTAATTTGAGGCCAAGTGGTGGATTCAAAAAGGGTTATCGGTTCTAGTAGTGAGGGTGAATCTGGCGGGGTGGTTGGGGTGTTTTGGGTAAGGTTGGCAGGTGAGGATGAAGGAAGAGGGGAGTGTTGTGATGATGGTGATTTTTGGGGTGATGAATGGTTGGATCCTGAGGAGCTAAAACTGTTGCTGCTAGTGCCAGCGGTAATAGCTAGGGCAATAATCCAGAGCTTTTTGTGTTTTAGGGTAATAGACCAAGCTTTGGAATAGAACTGGCGAGTGGACCAGGGGGAATATTGGCTCATATGGTAATTGTAACAGGCGAAGATGATAAGGGGAAAGTAGAACTTGAGTAGAAATAGAAGTTAAGGCAGGAGGATGTTGAGGACAAAGTTGATAGCAGGGGAGATGAGAGACGAGATGGGTGACCAGGGGGTGAAGGGGAGGATGAGGAGGATGAGGATGATGGTGCCGTAGCGGCGGAAGAAATCATCGACTTCGACGGCCAGGTTATCGGGGAGAAGACCAACTAGGATCTTGCCGCCATCGAGAGGGTGGACGGGCAGGAGGTTGAAAATAGCGAGCATGACGTTGAGGAAAATTATGGGGACGAGGAACTGACTAAGGACACCAGCGGTGGGGCTAATTAGGGGAGAGAGGCGGATAATAAGACTTAGGGCGATGGCGGTGATCATATTGGAGACTGGTCCTGCCAGGGCAATCAACATCGAGTCGCGCTTGGGTTCTTGGAGATTGTAGGGGTCGAACTGAACGGGCTTACCCCACCCAAAGCGGGCGATGAGGAGCATGATAGTGCCCATAGGGTCGAGATGAGCTAAGGGATTAAGAGTCAGCCGACCTTGGAGACGAGGAGTAGGATCGCCAAGTTTGTCGGCGACTAGGGCGTGGGCAAATTCATGAACAGTAATGGCGATAATAAGGCCCAGGGCCCAAAAGAAGAAAACTAGAGGGTTGGTGGTGATGAGATCGAGCATAAAAGTAGTATATAGTATTGGGTATTGAGTATATAGGGTTCGTCTATGAGAGAGCTTTGATTTTTTGGGTTTCTCTGGTAAGATATGTTCTTCTAGGGAAAGGAAGTATATGAAAACAGAAGAGAAAAAGCAAACCGGTTATAGGTGCGATAAGTGTGGCAGAGGTGTGGATTATGGCCACAATGTGAGCCATGCTAAGAACCGGACCAGGAGATTGCGGCTGCCTAATTTGCACAGAGCCAGTGTGTTGGTGGATGGCAAAAAGGTGAAGATGCGTTTGTGTACTAAGTGTTTGCGGGCAGCGGATAGGCCGAAGAGGGAAGAGAAGAAAGTAGAAGCCAAGTAGGTGGATGTGTCAGAAGGTGCTCCTTCAACAGGTTCGATTAATGTGTTAGTGGATTTTGTGGTGGAGGATTTGTTTAACGTAGCAGATGGTCATTATTATGATGTGTTGGGCCAAAGGTTATCTGCTTGTGATCACTCCAGTTTGTTGGCAAATAAAGTATCTTTTGTGTCGTTAGCAGCTTGTGAACTAAAAATTCCAGTTGATGGTAGAGTGTCTCTTGATGGGTTGGCCAGGTCTGGAGTTGGTGCAAAGTTAGCTGAAGGTTTAAAAGCTGCATTTCCAGATGATGAACAGGAAATCAATAGGTTACTTCATTTGTCTGTTTATGGTTATGAACTAGACTGAAATGTCGATCAACTAAGCAACAGGTGTGAATTATAGGTGATAGGGGACGTGGTGTTTGAAGTCGATCCTTTGGCAGTGGGTGAGGATTTTGAGGATAAGCTGGGGGTTGTAGCCCATGTCAGCTAGTTGCTCCTGGGATTTGTGTTGGTCGAAGTGGTGGTAGAGGATAGGATCGGCATCGAGGTAGGAAAAGCCAAGCTCCGCTTCGTCGGTTTGGTCGGCCCAGAGGTCGGCGGTGGGAGCTTTTTTGACGATGTGCTGAGGAACTTTGAGGTGGGCAGCTATGGCGAAGACTTGGGTTTTGTAAAGGTGGAGGATAGGTTCGAGGTCACTGGCTTCGTCGCCGTAACGGGTGTAGTAGCCAAGCAAGTGCTCGGAGCGGTTTTCGGTGCCGATGACGAGGGCGTCGTGAGCTCGGGCTTGGTCGTAGATAAGGGTCATGCGGATGCGGGCGGCGATGTTGCCGAGACGGTCAAAAGTGATGGGGTGTGATGCCACCTTTAAGAGACTGTCCTTTGAAGGGGAGGTGTAGAGCTGGAGGGTGGTGGCGAAGGCTTGCTGGATAGCGGCCAAGTTGATTTCGAGGATGTGGTCGTGTGTAATGCCGCAGGCTTCGGCAGCTTGCATGGCGTCTTTGGTGTGTGTTTCACTGGTTTGGAAGGAGGGGAGAAGGAGAGCGTGGATGTGTTCCGGGCCGAGGGCGCGGGCGGCGAGGGCGCAGCTAGTGGCAGAGTCGACACCACCGGAGAGGGCGATGATGGCTTCGGTTTTGCCAGCATCAGTAAAGGTAGATTTGATGAAGTTGATGATAGTGGTGGTTTCTTCTTTGGGTTTGATGGCGGGGAGATGAAGATCGGACATGAGATATATTTCTAATTGACCTAATTTCTAAACTGATGTGTATAAATGTTTAGTGCGAATGTAGGTGATTATATCAGGTGGGAGAAGTAGGCTTATATTTCGGTTAGAGGAGAGCTTGTGGCGGATGAGGGTGGAGGAGAGGTTGGTAATGGTTTGGTGGTCGGTGGTGAAGAGCTCCATATTTGGTCGGAGTGGTCGGTCATTGTAACCAGCGCGGGGGTAGATGTAGAAGTGCATGTTTTGGAGGAGCTGCTGGTAACGGCCCCAGTTATTGAAGGTGGGGAGTTGGTCGGAACCCATGAGGAAGGAGAATTTAGGGGTTAGGGTAGAGGCAGTAGGCAATAGAGATTTTTGGTTGAGGTATTGAGTATTGGTCTTGAGGGCTTGGAGGGTGTCGAAGGTTTGACCAGAAAGATTTAGATCGATTTCAATGGGACAAACTCGAATAATCGAGTTACTATAGGACTGATTTGAAGTGTTTCCAGGTTCAATCCCGGGATTGACTATCCCGGGATTGGATTTTGATGTGGTGGAGGGGAGGCTCTGGTTGAGATAGTCGAGAAATAGCTGGGTCATGGCGAGGCGGTGCTCTGGAGCGGCCATGTGTTTGCCAAAGCTATGTTTGATGTTGGGCAAAAGCCACAGTTCGTTTGTAAGACCTGCTTCGAGGAAGTCCTGGATAACCAGGGCATGGCCGAGGTGGGGAGGATTAAAGGCGGAACCAAAGAGAGTGATGTTCATGGATAATCGAATAAGTTCGAATAATGGGGTGGGTTTGATTATATCAGCAGGGGGGGAACAAAAAACCAAGCCGCCTAGAATGGGCAGGAGGCTTGGTTTGATAAATATCGACCGAGGTTAGGGGAAGACTGGGCCGATCCAGTTGCTGCCACTAGTGTTGATAATGGTAGCGCCGGTATAGACGCCACCTGTGGCTAACTTAAGTTTGGTGAGGCCACCGCTGATGGTGTTACCCTCAATCTCGTTACCACCGGTATTGTTGGTAGTATTGACGGTGCTGGTTTGGGTAGTAGTGGTGACTTGATTGGTGGAGGTGGAGTTGGTGGCAGTGATATTGATCTTGGTCTTGGACTTATTGCCGTTGCCGGTAACTGCAATCGATAAGTCAGGATCCGGTTGGCAGCCACAAGGATCAGTTACGAGGTAGTTGGAACCACCTTCGTTACTGATACCAACGTCAGTTGTGACGGCACCAGTGTTGAGAACAACTGCGGCCCCAGATTTTTTCTTGCCGCTGATAGTGTTATTCTCAATCTCGTTATTGCCAGTGTTACTGGTAGTATTGACAGTGCTGGTTTGGGTGGTGGTGGAGTTTTGGTCAACATTGTTGCTGTTACTCAGGGAGAGATTAATCTTGGTGCGGGCGAGACGGCCGTTACCGGAAACAGTAATTTTGTTACCGGCGAAAGCTGGGGTTACCAGACCAATCAGCATAAGGCCACTAGCAGACGCACCCACAATGAATTTCTTGATGTGCATGTATATCACCTTCTTTCTGGGCAGAAAGTAGATTGTAATGTGGAGAAAGAACAGGCTTAGTTAAGCACAGTTTTGATATTAGCACTGTGTGTTAGTTCACTGCAATGGGGTGGTATGGGAAATGAGAGAAGGGAATAGAAGATCTAGAGGATTTGGTTTTTGATTTGGTTATAGGGGGTAGGCCCAAGACCCTCGAGTTGGATCTGATTGAGGATGAGTTGCTGGTGATTGAGGTGAGCGGAGAGAATTTTGAGGCGTTTGTCACCTTTGGGTGTTGTGACTATGGTCCAGACACCGGGAAAACCTTTGAATGCTTTTATAGATTGATCGAGTAGGTCGTAGATGGTGGATCGTGGATTGTGGATAACTGGGATGATTTGTTGAAGAAAGGGAGGAAGTTCTGATGATTGAATGGTAAGGCCCGACATGGCTTTTTGGAGGAGGAGCCAGGGGAGGAAGGAGTCGTTTTTGGTTATTAACTTTGCATATGGAGTGGAGGATTTGGTTTGGGTTTGGGGAGGCAAAAACAGACTGGAATTTCTAATTTCTAATTGACCTAATTGATCTAAGTGCCCCTTTTGTTTCCAGTTGAGATAGTGGGGAAGAGTTGATAAAAACAGTTCGGCTCCGAGGGGGTAGAGCTGGGAGTAGAGGGTCTCGCGAGTATCTTCTGGGTTAATTGGGAGAGTAGCTTGGGAGATGATGTTACCACCGTCGAGCTGGGAATTCATTTCCATGACAGTGACGCCGGTTTCCTGTTCACCACAAAGAATGGCCCATTCGGCGGGCATGGCGCCACGATATTTGGGGAGGAGCGAGAAATGAATGTTGAGAGCGGCGATGGTGGGGTAGTCAAGCCAAGATGAGGGGAGGAGCTTGCCATATCCGGCGGAGAGAAGAAGGTGGGGTTTGAGATTTGAGCTAGAGATTTGAGCTAGAGAATTAGAATCGAGTGTCTCTGGGGTGAAGATGGGGAGGTTGACGGATTCGGCGTAGAGGTGGACGGCGGTTTTGGTGAGCTCTTGCTTACGACCGGCGGGTTTGGGTGGAGTAGTTACCACGCCAATGACATTTACTTGATTTGATTGGTGGAGTGTTTGGAGAATATGGGCGGAGTGTTCCAGGAATGAGCCGAAAAAGATAAGGGTTGGTTTCATGGGTGAAGTATAAAGTATGAAGTATTAAGTATAAAGGGAGGGTGAGGGAATACACACTAACTTTGATGAGGATGGTGAAGGAGAAATGATATTTGGGTTTGGTTGGTGAGTAATGGTGGGGTATTGAAGTGTATGGGTGATGAGTATGAAGATGTATGAAGATATTTTAAAACACGAGGGTATATGTGTTATGGGAGCAGCAGTTGAAGAAGTGAGATTTTCTAAGTATCCTGCAGATGAAGGTGGAGATGTGGTGTCTTTTAAAGACCAAGATACTGTGTGCTCATTTACGGTAGTGAAAAGAATGGGATGTTGTGATGTTTATGTGCCTCGTTGTTTTGTTGATCAATTGGGTAATGAGAAGGTAGCCAAAATATTGGCGGATTTTTTTGGTTGTAATGCTTATGGTGTGGATTTTCCTGAAGATTGGTGTCAAGTACGTGGTGGTCTAAATGAGAATTCTGGTAGTGGATTACCTGAGATTCAGTACAGTTTTGTGGCTGCTAACCAGCAAGTTTTTGTTGGTGCTTATGAGGGATATTAGTTAGGATGATATTGACTTGAGGTTGACTGGAGGATTGTGTATCCTGGTAGTAAGTTAGTTTGATCGCCTAAGCGAGTAGGCTGCGGCGAGTTGATGGTAATTCATTAAAATTACGGCAGATTAAAGGTCACCTTCGCGTGAAGCCGTGGTGGCCAAAGGAGGATATATGAGTAGAATAGTTGAGTGGATTAAACGTAATAAGTTGGTTGTAGTTTTGGTGACTGTAATAGGGTTTTTGGTGTGGCAACAGCAGGGGGGAATTCGGCCATTGCAGTATGGGACACGGAATATGATGGTGACATCGAGTGTGGGTGGGGTGAGTGTGGGTAAGGCTATTGGTGGAGTTGCGATGCCGATGATGGAGGCTGATAGTGTGGCGGAAATAGCCCCGATGCCACCAATTATGGATGAGGTGGCGCCAACTACAGCCAGTGATAGGTTGGTGATCCGCGATACTTTTATGTCGATGCAGGTGAAGGATGTGAGGAGTGTAGCTAATCAAATCCAAACAAAGGCTAGGGAATTAGGAGGGTATTTGGTGGATGAGAATGTGAATATGCCGGAAGGGGCTGCTAGTGGAAATATCACTGTGCGGGTGCCAGAAGAAAAGAGGACAGAAGCATTGGAGGCTTTCCGAGGGATGGGGGTTAAAGTGGTAAGTGAGACAGTGAGCGGGCGGGATGTAACTGATCAGTATGAAGATATTGACGCTAAGCTTTTGGTATTGGATAAAACCAAGACAAAGTTTGAGGTGATTATGGATGAAGCCAGCAAAGTGACTGATCTGTTGCAGGTGCAGCGGGAATTGGTGAATTTGCAGCAGCAGATTGATAGCCTCAAGGGCAGACGACAGTATTTGGAGCAATCGAGTAAGCTGACTAAGATCTCTGTATATTTATCGACTGATGAGTTGGCATTGCCATATGCACCAGACCAAGCATGGAGACCGCAGGTGGTGTTGAAGCAGGCGGTACGAAGCTTGGTTGGATCCATAAGGGGATTGGCTAACAGAGTTATATGGATAGTTGTGTTTATACCAATTTGGTTGCCTATACTTGTGGTAGCCTGGTGGTGGAAGAGAAGACAAGCTGGAAAGACTGGAAATTAGACTGAAATATGAATATTAATGAGGAGTCTTCTGACAAGCAGGGTGTTTGAAAGGAGACTCCTTTGAAGTAGGTGACGATTGACAGCTGGGTAGTGGTGTTATAACATTGTGTTATAACAAATAGTGAGTTGGAGAATACAATGGCGGACATGATTGTGAGAAACCAAAAGATGATTCGGGTGGGTAATAGCTATGCGTTGACGTTGGACCCTAAGTTTATTGCCAGACATAATTTGGACCCAAAAACTAAGTTTAAGGTTAGTTATTCGGGGGATGTGGCAGCGCTTATGATTAATAAGGATGCTGGTAGCCAGAAGGGGCAGGGTACGGCGGTTAGATCTGCTGCTGATAAAAAAGCCTATATGGTGAATGAGGTCGATCGGGAGTTTCGCGAGTGGGTGGACAAGTCATTGACTGAGGATGCAGAGTCCCTAAAGGAGCTAGCTAATAAATGACCAACTATCGTGATTTGTCGATAGAACGAGTGTTGTATCTACACGAAAAGATTGTTGAAAAGGCTGGTGGAAAGCAGGGAGTGCGAGATTTTCCGTTGATGCACTCGGCTTTGGAGCGGTGTAAGGCGACGTTTGCAGGAGAGGACTTGTATCCAGGTGTGCTTCATAAAGCAGCTGCTCTAATGCATTCGATGACGATGAATCATTCGTTTTTGGATGGGAATAAGCGGACGGCTTATCAGACGATGAAGCGGTTTTTGTTTAGTAACGGACGTGTGATAGTAGCAAAACAGAAGGAGATCGTGGAGTTTTGTGTGGCGGTGGATAATGAAGGATGGGGAGTGAAGGAAATAGTGAAGTGGTTGAAAGGGCATACTGGTAAACTCGTATAACGTATTTCGTATATCCTATAACGCCATGGATTTGGGTTTTATTTGCCGAGGTATTGTGTGTGTTAGATGTGTAAAGTGAGGGTTGCTTTATTTAAATGTGTGAGTAAAATTACAACCTATAACTGTTAGTTGACCAAAAGTGGTTACAATTCATAACGACATCCACTTTTGATCCAAGCAACGTATCCCGAAGCAGAATATGCGGAGGGGGTGACACCAAGTATCAAAAGGTGGGTGTATTTTTTTTATAAAATTCTAATTTATTCGAATAAAGCGGTTAGGTTATTGGGACATAATCGAATTATTCGAATATTAAGAGAAGATGCATAGACTTAAATCGAATAAGCAAATTGGAGAGATTAGAAAGTAGCAATAGCGCGCCAACAGGGCGCGTTTTTTATAGGAGAAATTTATGTTTTCAAGGGAGGCTTTTAGAATGATGCAAACAGATATAAAAATTGTTACACCAGAAGAGTCAGGCCGACTAGTTGAATGCTCAAATGCTAGTCCTGCTCAAAAAAGATTTATGATATCAGTAATTCGTGAGGGAAGTACGTTTTATCATGATTTTGGAAATGGGGAAGTATGTATATTAGATGTTTCTCATTTTTTTAATCATGGAGTAGATATACCATTAATGCAGGGTGTGGCGGCTGAATTGTCTTTGGGAGCTTCTAGGTGGGATTCTAATGTGGCATTGACAGCTGCTTCTGGAGGCAACATCGTTACTTACAGTTTTTGCCAGGCTGCAGGCATTGAAAGAATGGTTTATGCTCCAAAGAAACCTTCGATTATTCACCAACGTAATGGTGCGCATGTGGCTGGTGCCCATTCATATACTGGGGGAAGTGGAGCTGATATGGCGGTAGCAAAAACATTACTTAAACCAGGTGATAGAGTCGTCTGGGTAGATGATTTTTTGGATACCGGAAAGATGACGAAGGGAGCTGTAGATTTGATTGAACAGTCTGGCGCCGAACTTGTCGGTTGTGTGTATGCTGTGGACAAAATTTATGCTGGTGGAAGAGAGAAGGTTGATAAAATTCTTACTACGATGGGGTTGCCGCATGATAGACAACTTGCTTTTATATCTATTGTAGCCATGGAAGAGGGAATTGTTCAGTTTGAGGGTTTTGAAGAAGCCTTCACCTTACTAAGAGAAAGCAATAATTGAGGAGAAAAAATTGTTAAATAAGTTAGTTGTAATCATTGGCAATGTGGCGACGGGGAAGAGTACCCTGTGTAAATTGTTGGCAAAAAGAATGCCGGCGAAGTTGGTACCGGCGGACAAGTTTTTTGAGATTAATCCGTTTTTTCCGTTGGCAGTGGAGGATAGAAAAAGATGGTCGTTGGCGAGCGACTTGTGGTTTTTGAAGGTACGGGTAAAGATGGCTCGTGAGACGCTTGAGTTGGTTCGAAAAACTGATGTGGTGGTAGATAGCGGAGTGTATATGAGCTTCGTTTATGCTCATAGTCGGCTAAAAAGCGGATACTTTACCAAAGATGAGTGGAAGCTTTATAGTGAGTATTATGATGAGTTGACGCAAGGATTGAGATTGGCGGATATGGTGGTGTATTTGAAGGCACCGATAAAGACGTTAAGAGAGAGAATTATGATACGGGGGAGAGAATTTGAAGTCAAAGGACATAGCGAGGAATATTTGCAGTGTTTGGATGAGAGTTTAGAAGAGTTGGTAGAACTGATTGTTGGAACCACCAAATTGATAACGATGCCAGAGGGGAGTGGAGAAGATGAATTGTTGGACAAGTTAATTAGGGAGGTAGAGAATGCCAGGTGAGAATCCATGTTTTGGTTGTGCGGGTAGAATAATTGGAAATAATAAAAGAGTTCCTGCTCCATGTTGTTGGGGACATGATGAGTTGGTAATGAGTGTTGGAGTGTACAATAGGAATTTTCGAGATGAAGAGACATCAAGGTTTGTTGGTTATAGAGATGATATGTGGATGGGGGAGATGGTAGTGGTGTCTCATGTTGACGAGTCAGGAAATTTGAAACCTTGTTCAAAATTAGATTTAGGGACTGGTCTTTGTACAATCTATGAGGATAGGCCGTTGGCTTGTAAGGATTTAAAACCAGAAGTTCACCATTTATGTATTAAAACCGGGAGACAAAGATGATTTTTGTAATAGATTTTGGGTCACAGACAGCACATTTGATAGCACGGCGAATAAAGGATTTGGGGGTGGGGGTGGAGCTGGTGGATCCGGATGAAGTGTTGGCGAAGGCTCAGAAGATGAAACCCACGGGGATAATTTTGTCGGGTGGCCCAGCAAGTGTGTATGATGATGGGGCACCAACTATGAGCAAGAGAGTATTTGAGTTGGGAGTACCAATATTGGGGATTTGTTACGGATGGCAACTGACATCTAGGTTGTTAGGAGGGAAGGTGATTGGTGGGCATAGAGAGTATGGACCGACTAAGGTGAAGATTGGGAAAGCCAGTCCTTTGTTTGAGAATGTAAAAGCTAGAGAATTAAATGTGTGGATGAGTCATGGAGATGAGGTGGTGGAACTGCCAGTGGGGTTTGATTATCATGTGTCGACACCGAGAGTGAAAGCTGCGGGAGTAGGGGATTTTGAGAGAAAGATTTTTGGAATTCAGTTTCATCCCGAAGTTGAACATACTCAGGAAGGCAAGAGGATTTTGCAAAATTTTGTTGAAAAGATTTGTGGGGAGATGGTGAAGCCCAAAAAGATAGATGTGAATGAGGTGATTGAGTGGGTGAGAGTTAAGGTAAATGAGAGAGGCAAAAATGCTCGGGCGATTGCAGCGGTGTCAGGAGGGGTTGATTCAAGTGTGGCTAGTGCAATAGTGGCAAAGGCGATTGGAAAAAGGTTTATTCCTGTCTATTGTGATAATGGATTAATGAGAGTGGGTACTACTGATGAGGTGAAGTATATTTTTGGAAAATTGCTTGGTGTTGCGCCCTTGATCCTTGATTGTAAAAAGGAGTTTTTGGGAGCACTTAAAGGTATAACTGATCCGGAGAAGAAGCGAATTACGATAGGGAATTTATACATTGAGATGTTTGAGAAGGTGGCAAAAAAAGAGAAAAATATTGAGTTTTTGGTGCAAGGGACGATCTATTCGGATGTGATCGAGAGTAAGGGAAGCAAGAATGCTAGCAAAATTAAATCTCACCACAATGTGGGTGGATTACCGGAAAAAATGAAATATGACTTGTTGGAGCCTTTGCGAGATTTTTATAAAGATGAGGTGAGAGAGTTAGGAAGACAATTGGGGTTGCCGGAGTCTGTATTAATGAAACAACCGTTTCCAGGTCCAGGGCAGGCAATTAGGATATTGGGAGATGTGACTGAGGAAAGGTTGGAAAGGCAGCAAATAGCAGATCAGATTGTTTTGGAAGTGATGAAAAAAACTGGATGGTATGAGCGGGTATTTCAGAGTTTCCCAATTATGACTGGAGCAAAGAGTACGGCAGTAAAGGGTGACGGAAGAGTTTATGGAGAGTTGGTAGGTCTCCGGGTTTATGATAGCAGCGATATTATGACGGCGGGGTGGACACACTTGCCGTATGAGGTTTTACAAGAAATCTCGACACGGATTGTGAATGAGGTGCCGGATGTGAGTAGAGTAGTTTATGACATTACCACCAAACCACCGGCGACGATGGAGTGGGAGTAAATATGTTACCCGTAGAATTCCGATCTTCTGGTGATGCAGTATTTGATTGGAACTTGGCAGCTGCAAGTTATGCGGGTGTAAATTTGGACAAAGAAGTTAATGTGTTACTGAATGAATGGAACAAGTCTGTTGGAAGTGGTGATCATCAGAGACAAAGGAGTGTAGTGATGGAATTGGATGGATTTTTAACAGCGACTGCGTACACGTTAGGGGCAGTAAGAGAGTGTCATGGTGATGATTTTGCAAATATTTATGGGAAAGTTGTACATACAATCTTTTCTGACGATGGTGGCAATTATGAATATTGGATGGCAAGAAGTTTGGGGGGACAACACGTAGATCAGAGGAATAATTTTGGCATGACTGAGTCGTTAAGTGGTCTGAGAAGATTGGTGGGGCATGACTTTGATATAAATTTGAGTGTGGCGGGTGTGCTGCTTCGTAGTATGGCCAGTTATGCGATGTGGCGAGCTGTTGAGATAGCAGGTTACATTCCTGATGGAGAGAAGCCAAGGAGGCATGTAGCGGCAATTGGGTTGGATGTGTGGGGTCATGAATTGGCAACTGCATATCGGGGAGAGGATACTGGTGAAGGTGTGAATCACAGTAAGCATGCAGAACATGTGTTGATAGAAAAACTAGAGAGAAGCGGTAGATTGGAGGAAGTGTTTTTAGTAGGGGTAAATTTAACACCATGTAGGGAAAGGAGCATGAAACACGCCGGGGCATTATGTGGAGATTTGAGAGGGTGTGCGCAAAGATTGATAGATGTAGGTGTGAGTGTAGTAGCTTTAACTACACCAGATAATGGAGAGAGTGGACGAGGTGCTGGAAAGCAAGCGTTAATAGATGGTGATGTTGTGGTTTTTGAGGCCGATCATCCTATGGCAATTGCGTCAGGAATGTTGGCAAATGCTCATTTTAAGGATATGCAGCAGGGATTAAGAACTTTTATAGGTAGTGATTGAATTGAATGGAAGAGTTGGGATAAAGTGTCTTTGAAAGATTTAATGTTGGAAAATTATATCTGGAGAAAGAGGTGTGATGAGACGAGATTGGTTTTCGGAAGAGAAGGTGTTGCGGGAGGTGATATTGCCGGAGTTGAAAGAGGGGAGACCTGATTTTGATTTAGCGCACACAGAAGCAGTGGTAGTGTGGATGAAGAGGTTGCTTGAAAGTTTGGGGTTTGGTCCAACAAAGGGGGAGAAAAACGATTCGGCGATTGATGCTAGAGTGATGGTGACGGCAGCGTATGCGCATGATTGGGGCTATGTGGGGTTATTCCCGGACGGAGCTAATTATGATCAGGTACAGGCGATGAAGCCCAAGCATATGGAGAAAGGGGCAGAGAAGATCGAGAAGTTGTTGAAGGAAAAGTTAAGTGATGGTTATACGAATAATCAGATTGACAGGGTGGCACATTTGGTGCGGGTACATGATAAGTTGGAGGTGGTCAGCGATGAAGATGAGCTGCTGTTGGTAGAGGCGGATACATTGGGAGCGTTGGATGCAGATTTGGTAACTCCGACTTTTAGCAAGGCCGATAATCAGCGGTATGTAGTGGAATTGGAGCGGAAACGAAGGCCTTTGTTTATTCACAAGGCAGCAGTTAAGGCTTATGATGAGTTGTTAATAAAGCGAATAAATTTTTATGCCGAGGAGTAAGAAAAACAAATTGAAGGTGGTGACAGTGATTGGAGTGATTGGGTCGGGGAAGAGTACGGCGATGCCTTTGGTGGCAGAGGCTTTGAGGGCGCACCCGGTGGAAGCTGATAATTTTTTCCAGACCACCAATCCTTTTCGTGATGAATACCTAAATGATTTGTCCCGTTGGTCTTTGGCTAATGAAACCTGGTTGACTTTGGATCGGGCGGAGATGATAGCGGAAGAAATTAAAAAAACGAAGAAAGGGAGTAAAGATATCACAGTCATAGATTCGGGATTGGTGATGAGCTGGGCATATATGCGAATGCATTTGAAGTACTCTGAGGTGAATGAAAAAGAGTGGAAGCTGTTTGCTCGGATTTTTGATCAAGTGGAGAATGGGTATAAGTCAGATACACTGTTGTGGCTGGACGTAACAGCAGAGACAGCTTTGGATAGGGTGAAGATGAGAGGGAGGGATTATGAGTTGGCTTATTACACTTTGGAGTATTTGAGCAATTTGAGAGAGTCGGTGGCGGAGGTGGCAGAAAAGATGAGCAAGAGCGGAGTGAAAGTAATTAAGGTTGATGAGGATAAAGTGGGAAATATTGTGAGTGATGATAAGGCGCGAGAGAAATTTAAGTTATGGGTAACGAAGTCGGTGCTGGGGTAGTGAGATTGATTAGGCGAAAGTTTTGTGGCAGCTTACAAGGAGGTGGGTACCCAGGCCAGTGATGAGCTTGCGGGGAAGATGGCGGTGCCAAGGGGGGTGTTTACAGGAAAGCGAGGTGATGGTGAAGCTAGTGTGGTTGAGGAGGGAGACGAGAGAACCAGGAGTGAACATGAGGTGGTGGGTGGGGTCACCCAGGTCTTCCAAGCGGTTGACTAAGTATTTGCCAAGATAGTTGAGACCAAAAGGGTTGGGGGTGTCGATGATCAAGGTGCCAGTGGGTTTGAGGATGCGGTGGATGTCGGTGAGGACGAGGGTGGGGTAGAGGAGGTGCTCGAGGATTTCACCCATGTAGATGGTGTCGAAGGTGTGGCGGTGAAAGGGCAGGGGGGAATTGATGTCGGCCTGAATTTGGTGAGGGTAATTTTTGGGGCTCTTGGGAAGGAAGAGATCGAGGCCAACAAGATGGTCTGAGGGAGATAGGTGGGTGCGAAATGATTGGTGAGACGAAAAGGATTGGCCGTGACCCTGAATACCACCGATGTTACCAAGATCCAGGATAAGACCGGGCTGATAGTGGTCGAGGAGGAAGTGGAAGCGGGAGAAGTAGGGATGGGGGGAGAAAGAGTGGTAGGTGATGCGAGTAGGTGGGGTCATAATGTGAGTATGATACCGCAGTGGAGTGTTTGCGTATATTGTATAACGGATGTCGATTAAGGAGTTTAATACAGAAACGTTCCCGAGAGCAAAACTCTCGGGAGAGGAATCTGGATTTGTGGTGGGGAAAGAGATGTGGTAGAAATGAGAGTATGGTATAGAGATTGAAGCCACCAGTAGAAATGTTTTCTGATAACTGTTATTTTGTGTGTATATCAATGTTTATTTTGTGGTACAAGGAGTAACATGCAGGACAAAATTTTTGATCTAATCAAGCAAGAGAAGAAAAGACAGCAAGAGACTCTGGGACTGATACCGAGCGAAAATATTGCTAGTAAAGCAGTGATGACGGCGGTAGGGTCGTGTTTGATGAATAAGTATGCGGAGGGGCAGGTGGGGAGGCGGTATTATCAAGGGAATGAAGTGGCAGATGAGGTGGAGGGGTTGGCTAAGGCACGGGCATTGAAGGCGTTTGGCTTGACCGATGACGAGTGGGGAGTAAGCGTGCAGCCGCATAGTGGGTGCGAGGCTAATGTGGCGGTGTATAACGCGTTACTCAACCCAGGGGATCGGATAATGTCGATGTATCTGCCTGATGGGGGACATCTGTCACATGGGTGGCAGGTGGGAGATGAGAAAGTGACTTTGGTGAGCAAAATCTTTGAAGTGGAGTTTTATAAGATTGATCCGGTGACGAGGTTGTTTGACTATGACAAGATTGCTAAGCAAGCTAATAAGTACCGACCAAAGCTGATGATTACTGGAGGTACGGCATACCCTAGGGAGATTGATTATGAGCGGATGGGGAAAATTGCCAAGAGTGTGGGGGCGTACTACCTGACTGATGTGGCCCACGAAGCGGGACTGATTGCTGCGGGAGTAATGAAGTCGCCGTTTGTGGCGGCAGATGTAGTGACGTTTACGACACACAAAACACTCCGGGGGCCGAGGGGGGCATGTATTATTTCAAGACGTAAATTACAAATTACAAATAACAAATTACAAAACAAATCTAAAATCAAAAATGCAAACGTTCAAAGTGAGAGCGATTTGGCGAGCTTGATAGATAAAAGCATCATGCCTGGGTTACAAGGGGGTCCACACTTGCATACGATTGCGGGAATTGCAGTGGCCCTAGGGGAGGTGATGACACCAGAGTTTAAACGATATGCCAGGCAGGTGGTGAAGAATGCTCAGGTGTTGGCCGAGGGTTTGCAAAAAGCTGGATTTGATGTGGTATCGGGAGGTACAGATAAGCACTTGGTACTGGTGGACCTACGAAATAAAGGTTTATCTGGGTGGACGGTGGCCTGGGCACTAGAGGCGGCGGGAATTGTAGCTAACCGGAATACGGTACCGGCGGAGACGGCCAGCCCTTTTTATCCTTCGGGATTGCGGATGGGAACACCGATAGTGACATCTCGGGGAATGAAGGAAAAGGAGATGAAGATGATAGTGAAGTGGATTACTGAGGTAGTTGCCGTTATAGGAGAAGATAAGCTGCCGGAAGACGTGAAGGCGCGGCGGGCGTTTACCAAGGCCTTTGTCGAGAAGGTGTTTGGAGATAAACGGTTAGCAATGATACGAGAAGAAGTGAAACAACTGTGTAAAAAGTTTCCGATAGACAGATGATTATTGGGGCGCATGTATCTACCAGTGGTGGCTTAGTTAAGGCTTGTGAGCGGGCTGGTGATATAGGTGCCAATGGGATGCAGATATTTACTGGCAGCCCGCGGATGTGGAAAGGGAAGGCAGCTGAAAACTTTGAGGTTGGCGGTTTAAGGGAAGCAGTGGAAAAGTGTAATATTGAATATTTGGTGATCCACGCGACTTACTTGGTGAACCTGGCCAGTGATAAGCCAGAGCTAGTGAGTAAGTCGGTGGATAGCTTGGTCAACGATATGAAGATTGCCGACAAGTTGGCAGGGGAGATGGGGGCAGAAAGTATGGGGGTGGTGGTGCATTTGGGGAGTCACCAGGGTCGTGGATACGAGGCGATGCGGGAGCAGTTGGTGGAGCAGATTGAAAAAGTGTTGAAATTGTCGGCGGGTGCTAACCGGTCGAGGTTTTTGATTGAAAATAGCGCAGGGCAAAAGGGAAAGATTGCTTCTAGGCTCTCGGAAGTGAAGGATTTGATTGATGGGGTGGGAGATCCACGGCTGGGGTGGTGCTTTGATACGTGTCATGGCTTTGCTGCAGGTTACAGCCTGCTGGCAAATCCCAAATCCCAAATCCTAAATCAAAAACAATCTCAAAATTCTAATGCACCAAATTCACAACAAAGCCAAATGAGTTTGTTGGGTGATGATGGGGTAAAAAAGCGTTATACGTCATACGATATACGAGACACGAAGGCTGTCGAGTCTGGGGATCGGGGGTTTGTGTTTGAGGAGATAGATAAGTACAACTTGTGGAAGACTCTTGGGTGTGTGCATGTGAATGATAGTCGGGACCCGTTTGGGAGCGGGCGGGATAGGCATGCAAATATAGGGGATGGGTTGATACCCAGTGAGGAACTGCAGGGGTTTGTAAGTGAGGCTCGGGTAAAGGAGAGGCCATTGATACTTGAGGTGCCGGGGATGGATGGTAAGGGGCCTGACCGTGAGAATGTGGAGCTGCTGAAGAGATTGGTGGGGTAATCGTTGGTGATTAGGAGATGAGAGGCTTTCACTTTATTAATAAAGTGAAAGGATTTAGTGTGGTGTAAGGTGGACGAGAGTTTAGTAGAATAGGTGTATGAGCGGACTGATATTTGATGGGCGGGAATTGGCCCGGCAAAAGGAAAAAGAACTAGCAGATAAAATCACTAAAATGGGGGTGATTTTGCGGATGGCGAGTGTGGTGTTTGAGGAAGACGGCGAGAGTTTGCTGTACACACGGCTTAAGCAGGAGGCGGCGGTACGGGTGGGGATTCAGTTTAGCCAGACTAGAGTGTCGCTGTTGGACAGTAAAGAGCGAGTGAAGGAGGCGGTAGAAATTTATTGTCACCGGCAGGATATTGTAGGAGTGCTGATCCAAAAGCCGGAGAAGGAAGTGTGGCGGCGAGTGACACGGGCACCAAAGCTGGGTAGCGGATTTAGTGATTGGTGGCGGGACGTAACCCGAGCATTACATCCAAAGAAAGATGTGGACTGCTTGACGGAGGTGAATTTGCAGAGAGTGTACGCGGGGCAGTGGCGAGTGTTGCCGGCAACGGTGCAGGCGGTGATGGAAGTGTTGGGGCAGGCAGCAGGGGAGCGGAGAGTGGAGAGCCAGACAGGCTTAAATTTGACTGGGGTACGAGCAGTGGTGGTGGGGAGGAGCGATATTGTGGGTAGGCCTTTGGCGGCGGTACTAAGCCAGAGCGGGGCCGAAGTGAAGTTGTATGGACTGGACTTAAACTACGATGAGCTACGGCACTCAGACATAGTGGTGAGTGCGACGGGGGTGGAGAATTTGATTCGGGGAGAGATGATTAGGCCGGGGGCAGTGGTGATTGATGTGGGGAGCAAAAGCGGGGATGTGGATTTGGAATCAGTGCGGGAAGTGGCGGGGTTTGTGACACCGGTGCCAGGAGGAGTGGGGCCGATTACTGTGGTGTCTTTGCTGGAGAATTTGGTGGGGATGGTGGGGAGTTAAGACTTTATGGATTGAAAAGTAGAAAGGTTTATTGTTGTTTTAACTCGATAAGTGGCGAATTAATTTTTCGATTGGACTTAGTTTTACTGTGTAGGGTTCCTCGCTAATGTTGGTTATAGCATCGGCGATTTCTTTGACTGGTGTAGTGCTTGGTAGTATGGCAAGTTGACAACGATTTTTAGCTGCAATTTGTCTGATAGCAATACGATCTTTTCTGTTAGGTTCTCCAATTAGAACAAATTGACGACAGAGTATAGGTGAATCAAACTCTTCAGATTGAGGTTCTGAAAGTCTGTTCATTTGTTTTAATACGTCTTCAGTGTTTGGGCCAATTGGTGTTACAAGGATGTTAATGCCGGCTTGTCTGTGTGCGAATAACAAAGCTTCATTTAGGTTAGTGAGGTTGTTTGTGATGATTTGGGGACGTTTTCGTAGGAGGGTTGTCAGGTTTCTTGGTGTTCTGTGTCCGTGTAGAAGGATATCGTTGTCTGTTTGTGGGGCTTCAGACAATGATCCAACGTCACTTACTAGAACTACCCTGCTTATTTCGTCCATATATGCTTTATTGTTAAACGTGGAAGGGAAATAGTCAAGTTTGTCTAGTAGAAAAGTTGCTGCTGTGGTAGAATCCAGGCATATTAAAAATACTCACATCCAGAAGAGCTCCTTGATGATATGAGTGGGTTCTGAATCAGGTTCAGAATGACAATTCATTAGTGTGCTTCTGGGTGGCGGATTAAAGGAGCGACTGGTTTTGGCTTTCTGTCGATGAAAGTGGTCGCTGGTCCATAGGTCTACTGATGATGTAAGTTGTCGGTGGGTTGGCGTATAACGTATTTCGTATGACGTATAACGAGGGCTAGAGAGAGTCATAAGGTCGAAGATATTATGGCAGTTCCAGAAGATTTGAAGGAACTTTTAGAAGCAGGTGCTCATTTTGGGCACCAGACGAGACGGTGGAATCCTAAGATGAAGCCGTATATTTATGCAGCCCGTGACGGAGTGCACGTGTTTGATCTGACTATTACGGCCAGATTGCTTAACGAAGCGTGTGATTTTGTAAAAGAGTCGGTAGCCGCTGGTAAGACAGTGGTGTTTATTGGTACTAAGCGTCAGGCTAAGGCAATTGTGCGGGAGGAAACAGCTAAAGTGGAAGCTCCCTTTATTGCTGAGCGGTGGCTGGGAGGAATTATTACCAATTGGGAAGAGATGAGCAAGAGAATCAAAAAGCTCCACGATATGAAGACCAAGCGGGAAGCTGGGGAATATAAACGCTACACCAAGAAGGAAAATGTGCTGATCAGCCGTGAGATTACCAGGCTAGAGAGATTCTTTGGGGGCATTGCTGAACTGACACGGATCCCTGATGTGTTGTTTGTAGTGGACACAATCAAGGAGAAAGCGGCAATTAGAGAGGCAGTGCTAAGGGGGGTCAAGATCGTGGCGATTGTGGACAGTAATAGTGACCCAAGTGTGGTTGACTACCCAATCCCTGCTAATGATGATGCAGTGCGGAGTATTAAATATATAGTCAGTAGGATCGCTGATGCTTATGGTGAAGGGAAAGAGGTGGCGGGTAAGAAAGCTCAATCTGAAATGAAGGCTAAAACAGAAGAGAAGAAGGTTGCTAAAAAGTAAGTAAATTGACCTAATTTCTAATTAACCTAATTGATCTAAAGGAAAAATATGGCAATAACAATGGAACAAATTAAAAAACTTAGAGAAGAGACTAACGCAGGAGTGATGGATGCCAAGAAAGCGTTGGAGGAATCCAAGGGTGATATGAAGAAGGCCAAGGCTTGGATTGAGGCAAAGGGGTTGGCTCGAGCTGAGAAGAAATCGGCGGAGAGAGATGCTGCAAATGGAGTGGTGTATTCGTATGTGCACCACAATTATTTATCTGGGGCTTTGGTGGAGCTTGCCTGCGAGACGGATTTTGTAGCCAGGACAGATGAGTTTTTGGTGTTAGCTAAGGATCTGGCTATGCAGATAACTGCTAATAACCCTGAGAATGTGAAAGGATTTTTGGCAGAGGAATTTATTAAAGATCCTAGTCGTAAGATTGAGGAAGTGATTAAAGGTGTAAGTGGAAAGCTGGGGGAGAAGGTGGAGTTGAAGAGATTTGTGAGGTATGCTGTTGGTCAGTAGAGTTTAGCCAAAGCAAGGTGAGGTAAACTTGAAATGAAGGAAATCTTGAGAACTTGTGGTGTTCTGTGGAACGTGTTGGCCGGTAGACGTGAGAAAACAGCGGCACAGAACATGGTAGTTGGTGGGGAGCTGAGTGCGGAAAATGCAGGCGACGAGGTCGATAATGGATTGGAGTGGCCGCCATTGTTATCTGAGCGCAATAGGCCTCAGGAGGAATTGTATAGGGATGATTCACGGGAGAGGGGAAAGCGAATCCCTGGTCCTAAGTTGAGGGAGTCTGGGGAGTATCTGGCGGCGACTGATGTTGTGTATGGAGATGATGAGGAGCTAGGAGCACCTGGTGGCAGCAGAACTTGGGGTCCTGCTAGGAGACTGAAGAGAGATAAATGAAGGGGTTGATTTGGGTGGGAGGTGTGTGGTTAAGTGTGGTTATTGTTAGGTGGGGGGGTTATGGTTGATGAAACGAAGAGTTCTACTAGTGATGATAAGATTCAAGATTACCAGCATTCAGAAAGTTGGAAACGCGAGCATGCTGGGGTTAGGACAGGTAGACAGTTTGGTGAATTGGATGGAATAACTGAGGAGCAGAGGAGGAATATTGAATTACAGCGAAATGAAATTGCCAGAAAGTATAGAGAAGGATTAGATCCTGATTCGTATAACGAACTGAGCACTATACGTGATACAAGACTTCCTTATGAGCGTGGTTTTGATGGAGCACAAAATTCTGATGCTTCTGATCTTAAATTTCGGCCAAATAGGGCATCTCGTACGTCTAGAGAAGACAAACACACTAGGTATCTTGGTGGAACTAAACCAACTACTCACGTGACGATAAGGACTAATGTCTCGAGAGAACAAGTAAATCAGAGAATCGTGGAGTTATCCAAACGTCCGGAACGTTTTTCGAAGGTGAGAAGGGTGGTACAAAGACTAAGAAGTTTTCTTGGTTAGAGGGCACATGTGCAAGGGGTAGAGGTGGGGGGTTTCTTTGTAGGGTTTGGAACTATCGTAGTTGATAAGGGTTAGGGTGGTGGGGTGTCCTGACATTTCTTTTGCTTGATGGTAGGGAGAGGGTTTGGGTGGGGATAAAACAATAAAGCTGAAGATTGTAGCAATTGGGCTAAGTAGTCTTCCTAGTATGGATTGGGCTTTAGGATTGATGGGAATTATCTCAAGGTGGTCAGAGGTGAGAGTGTTATTTCCTATTCGAAGTCCATGGAAAAAGAGCTGATTATCGTCAAAATTTATTGATCCAAGGTAAGACTCTGGATAGTTTGGTTGAGCGTTGATATCAAGTTTGGGGAGCGATAAGAACTCTTTGCATCTCATATTGTAGTTAAGACATAACACAAAATATTATGGGGTTTATTTTACCACACAGTTAGTTTAAGGACTTGAGGACATTCGCAAGATTTTGGTTGAAGGCAGAGATAAATTAGATTTTCTATGGTTCGTGACGGGTAAGGCCGGTAATTTTGTTGAAGTCGTGGTCAAAGGAGACAATAGTTTTGTTTTTGGAAGTCAAAGCTGACGCGGCAACGTATGCATCAACAAAGCTAAGATTGTGCGTTGTTAGTATTTGGAGAGTAAGGGATAATGTTGAATAATTACAGGAGATTTCTGGAGTGGAAATAAGAGTAGTGAGATGGTCGATAATGTCGGTTTTGTTGACTTGATAGAATGAATTTAGGACCCAAAACACTTCCGCAACGGTTACGTCAGTGAGAATAAGTCCTTTGTGTTTTTCTAAAAAAAAGCGGAATCTCTTAGCCTTATTGGGATCATCTTTAACAAGAAAGCGAATAAGAACATCTGTGTCCAGAGTCATTAGATTTTGCCAGCAACAACTAGAGGAATATAGGTGGCTCTAGCTTTCTGTTTATCGTACTTTTTGTTCGTTTTAACAATGCCTTCTAGATCAAAAATGGTCTTAACAGGTTTGATCTTGAGGTGAGTTTTTTCTTTATTATCAAGTTCAAATTTGATCATGGTGCCAGGCTTAATATTAAAAGCTTGGCGAAAGTTAAGCGGAATGGTGACCTGACCTTTGCTAGTGACAGTAGTAACGTTATCCATAAGTAAGGAGAGTTTATGAGGTAATACTGATGATGTCAAGTATTACTTGGAGGACTTGAGGACATTCGCAAGATTTTGGTTGAAGTCGGTGATGGTGGATTGGGCAGGGTCAGGGAGGGGGAGACTGGCTGATTTGGAGATGAGTGAGGTGAGGATGCCGGTGATGAGTTTTTCGACTTCTACTGGGTCGGAGTGGATTTTGCGGACTATATCGATAAGGGTGGCAGTACCAGCTTCGAGGTCTTGTTTGGCGTAGACGACGGCATCGACGACATCGTTGATTTGGGAGGTGAGGTTGACTTGGTAATGGATTGGGGTAGTAGGTAGTAGGTAGTAGGTAGTAGGCGAAGAAGGATTTGTTGGTTGCGTTGTTGCGTCATTGTCCGATTGTTCCATTGTCTCATTGTTGGCGGAAGGAGGCGTGTTAGATGATGTGGGGCTGTCGGAAGTTGGGGTGGTTCCAGATAAGGCAGGATCGATGTGTTGGTTGATGATTTCTCCCAAAATGGTGGAGTAGGCGACAGAGTCCATGGCACGGATCTTGAGGGTAGCTAGAAGGTCGGCATCGGTGAGGGTGGGTTGTTGGAGCATGTGGTCGAGAGAGACCAAGAGCTGGTCTTGGAGAGGGTAGATGTAGGTGAAGAGGTGGTTGAGGAGAGTGTCGATAACTGGAGTGGAGATGATGTCGGTGATGGCTTTGATGTGGGGTTGGCAGGCTTTGAGCTCGGCGGCGGGGTCGGGTTGGGAGCGGGCGGCGAGCTGCTCCCGGGTATTGAGGAGAATGGAGATTTTGGGGATAACGCTATTGGCTTGGTCTAGGGCTTCCTGGTTGCCGGAGGTAAAAGCATCAACCATGAGCAGATAGTAGAGGCGGAGAGTGTTGACGGGGAAGTGGGGTTTGGAGGTATTGATGCTAAAGCGCTTGGCAAGAGAAGTGAGTTCGTCTGACTGAGTGGGTGGGTTGGCAGGATCAGGGGCTTGATTGTTCAATTGTCCCATTGTCTGATTGTCTGAAGACGGTAAAGAATGGTTCGATGGTTCGATTGCTCCATTGTCGACAAAATGGGTAAGGGGAGGGTCTGTTGGGCTATCGGAAGTTGGGGAGGGATCGGTAACAGTATTGTCGACGGAGGAAGGTGAGGAATGGTTCGATGGATCAATTGTTCCATTGTCAACAGAAGGAGTAAGGGGAGGGTCTGCTGGACTGTCGGAAGTTGGGGTGGGATTGGTAGAACCTTCTTCTGCCGAAGCTTCTGGGGGTGGGGTTGGTTGGAAATCAGAGGGAGAGGCCTGGTCTGTACTGACATTGGTGTGGTCCGGTGAAACTGGAAGGTCTACGGGAAGATTGGGATCTGGGGTGGTGGGATCGGCTGGTTTTGAGGGAGCTTCTGGTTCTGGGGAGATATCGGTTGCAGTTGGGGTGGGGATTGAATCTGGTGTTGGTCCGGTGAGGTTGGGGCTTTCGGGCGAGGTGTCTGCTGGTGTAGGTAGGTCGGGGTTGGGGAGGTTGTCGGGGATGGATGAGTCGGCTGAATTGGTTTGCTCCGCTTCCGCCAAGGCTACGGCGGGCGCTGTCGGTTTGGAATCAGTTGTGTCGGAAGGGGTGAGTGAGGAATTGTCCGATTGTTCTGATGCCTCATTGTCATCAGAAGGAGTTGTTGGTGGTGGTGTGGGGCTGTCGGAAGTTGGGGTGGGGGTTGGTTCAGAGGGTGGAGGAGGATTTGATTCTGAGGTGGGAGGAGTGTCTGAGTCAGTGCCAGTGGGTGTTTGTGTTGGAGTGGTGGCTGGTTGAGGTGGGGTGGAAGTAGGGTCAGTGGGGGGAAGGATGTTGAGAGGTGGGTCGATAGCGGAAGAGCCTGATGTGGAAGGGAAAGGTGGCGGGGCCTGGGGTGGTGTAGTAGGTGAAGATAGTGGAGGAGTGGAGGCTTGGAGTGGGGGAAGGTTAAGACTGGGGAGAGGAGGAGGAGAAAGAGGAAGATTGCTCGATTGTCCTATTGTCAGATTGTCAACAGTGGGAGTTGTGGGTGCTGATGTGGGGGTGTCAGAGATGGGAATGGAGTTGGTATTGGCAGGATCGGACATAGAAAATTAGTATAGAGTATTTGGTATTTAGTATATAGGGATGAAGAGAAGTGAGGCAAGGGAGAAATTGGGAGGAGAGATTTATGTTTGGGGATTAGCGTTTAGTTGAGTGGAGAGCCCAGATGACCAGAGTGGAAGCGCCGAAGAAGGCAAGGGAAAAGAGCTGGTCGAAGGAGACATTGGGGAAGAGGAGGGTTTGGATGACGACGGCTGTCTCGGCGAAGGTAATGAGGTGGAGACCAAGCTGGTAGATTTTTTTGAAAGAGAGGGGTAAGCGGATGATGCTGGTGATGATCCAGATGAAAGGAGCGTAGATGAAGAGGGTAAAGAGGCTGGCGAGGGGCATGAGAAGGAGACTAGCGCTAAAGTAGATGGCAGGTGAGATAGTGATAAGTTTGTCGAGGGTGGATTGGAGGGAGGAAGTGGTGAGCTCAACAGCGTTTTTGGTAATGGTGATGGGAGACTCGATATCGGAGTAGGGGAACGACTGTTTGGTGCCGTCGGCGCGGCGGACGTAGAGGTCGGTGCTGCTTAGTGTAAAGAAGGCCTTGGTTTTGGGATAGGCATCTTGGGAGTCGATGGTGAGGAGATAATCGTATTGGTCGGTGAGAGTGGGTTCTTGGAGGTAGTCGGGGAAGGAGACGTTGATAGGCTCGGTGGCGCCGGTGACTTGGAGGTGGCCGCCATCGATGGTGAGAACTAGAGATTCAGGATAACCGGTGGTGAGCTGGTGGATTGCTTCGCGGGCGGTGGTGGAGATTTCGGGTTTGGCGTTGAGGGTGTAGTCGATGGTACTCACGGCAGTGAGGATAAAGTAGAAGACGAGGAAATATTTGAGGGAAAAGGAGAATTTGGCTTTGAGGATATCGCGGTAGTAGCCGGGTTCGGTGAGGGTTTTGATATAGGTGCGGATGAAGGTCTTAATCTTGTCCATAGTGGGATATAGTATAGATTATTTTGTATAGACTATGTAGGGAGGGGGATGAAATGAGTTTGAGATGGGGTAAGAGAATGAATGATGTAGTTTAGTGGTGCTTTGAAGGATGCTCCTTGAAAGCAGTAGAGATTGATAGCAATTGATGTATTTATTCAAGATGAATCGATTCATCAGTAGTAAGTGGGTCAAAGTAGGTGAAACTGGTGTGGCCTAGGAAATTAAAGGGGATTGGTATGATACAGGTACCGTAGAGCGTTGATCGTATATCGTATGACGTATAGCGTATAGCGGGAGCAGAAAAAAGTAGTTAATTTGGGAGGAAGAATGGCGTTTGATTTTGCAGGTTTGAGGGGTAAATATGAAGAAGTGCTGACGATTGTGGGGGACGATCTGAAGGGAATCCAGACTGGGAGAGCCAAGCCTTCGTTGGTGGAGGATGTGTCGGTGGAAGCTTATGGGGGGCGGATGCCTTTGAAGGAGTTGGCGTCGATTACGGCTCCTGACCCACACATGATCTTGATCCAGCCGTGGGATAAGGGAGTAGTGGGGGCGATCGAGAAAGCGCTGATGACGGGCAAGACTCAGTTTAACCCGAGCGTGGATGGGCAGACAATCCGGATTAATATTGCCCAATTGACGGGAGAGAAACGGGAGGAGTTGGTAAAGTTGGTACATCAGAGAATTGAGAGCGGTAGGCAGATGGTGAGGGCGGAGAGGAACGACACGAAGAAGGATGTGGATGGTCAGGAAGGATCGGCGGGGATAAGTGAAGACGATATTAAGCGGGATCTGGTGGAACTGGAAAAACTGACCGCTGAATATATGGATAAGTTAGAGGCGATGGGGAAGACTAAGGAAGAGGAACTACGCACCCTTTAGGTGCGAAATTGATCTAATTTCTAATTGACCTAATTGATCTACAAGAGCACCAATGACCAATTTGAGGAGATTAGAGTTTAGGATTTGATTAGGTTGGTTTGGTGTCAGGGTTGGTTATTTAATGTTCCCCTGTTACAATGGCCAGTATGACTTTGCTAGTGTTTTTGCTGATATTGTCGTTTTTGGTACTGATCCATGAGTTGGGACATTTGGTAGCAGCCTTGATTTTTAAGGTTAAGGTGGAGGAATTTGGGATTGGTTATCCTCCAAGAGCTAAGCTTTTATTTAAGAAGTGGGGAATTGAGTTTAGTTTGAATTGGTTACCATTCGGTGGGTTCGTAAGACTCTTGGGTGAGGAACGGAGCGAGGAGGGAATTAGAGTTGTGGAAAAGGTGCAAAAGTGGGTGCCATTGTTGAAGAGAGGAAGCAATAATGATTGGGGAGTGTTTTATGGTAAGAGGAAATGGCAACGGATTGTAATAATTGTGGCGGGGGCAGCGATGAATTTTGTGTTTGGAGTGTTGGCCTTTTCGGTGGTGTATTCGGTAGTGGGGATTCCGACGACTTTGACAGGGGTGGAGGTGAGCGAAGTGATGGACCCGTCACCGGCGGCTGATGCAGGTCTTATGACCGGGGATGTGGTGATTGGGTTGGAGAGGGCAGACCAAAAAATACAGATTTCTGATGTGGACCAGTTTGTGGTAGACCTGAAGCAGATCAGAGGTGAGACGGTAATATTGGAAGTACTTAGAGATGGCCAACAACAAATGGTACCGGTGTATGTGAGAACTGATGCGGAGATTCCTGAAGGACAAGGATCGATTGGGGTAGCGATAACGGAAAGAGTGGAGCTGGTGAAGTCGTCGTGGTGGTTGCGGCCATGGCAGGGAATGTGGGAGGGGCTAAAGGCTGCAGTAACTTTTGGAGTGGTGATTGTGATGGCTTTGTGGAGCATGGTGAAACAGGTGTTTACTGCGGGCACTGTACCTGCGGACGTGTCGGGACCGGTGGGGATTGTATACACGGCTAGCAAAGAGGGAATTTTGAAGGAAGGATGGATAGCGGTGTTACATTTTGCAGGGATATTGTCGATCAATTTGGCGATTGTGAATGTGTTACCGGTGCCGGCTTTGGATGGAGGACGGGTGCTGTTTATTCTGTTGGAGAAAGTGATGGGAGACAAGTTTAAGCCCACGTTTGAGCACTATGCCAATGTGGTAGGGTTTGCGTTGTTACTGACATTGATTATGTTGGTGAGTCTGAGGGACGTAGGGGTGATTTTCCGGGATTTTGGAATCGGGATAGGGAGTTTTACCAAGATGTTTGGAGGATAGGACGGGAATAAAACCAATTGACCTAAGTTCTAATTTGTCTAATTTGGTCTTTGGGTGTGTGGGATTGGTTTTTTGACCGGAATTAGGGTTAATTGGTGTGTGTGGAAGTGTGCACCGTCATTCAAGTGTAAAAAGTGTAACATTGTTATTTTCAGGCGTTTCTTGTGTTTTGGAAAGAACAATGTAGTAGCAACGAAAGTTTTTTTTGTTATCAAAGAGGTAGGCACAGATTTTGTAGAAGCCAGGATTTATGTCAAATACGTGATTAGAGCTACTCAATTGGTGTAGATCTGCAATACCTATGTGATCTGATTTCACTGTGATTGTTATTGTGTTTGTTGCGGCTTCTAAGAATTTATATTCATTCGGAGAAAGAAGTGGTTCAGGAGCCTCTACGAGTCGTAGTTGGGTGTCGAAAATACCATCAGAACCTGTACTGAGTATAAGTCCGCAGCCTTGATTCATAAAGTTTTCAAATTCTTTTTTTGTATAGTTTGTAAATGGGAATTCGCTTGCCTGTATCGGGTCGGCAACAGTTATTGTTCCTGATTCAACGGTCACTGCTTGGTTCTGTTTTGCGAGCACGTTGACTTTGGATATATTAAGCAAAGCTAGTTTATGTTGAATTAACTTAATTCTGGTGCGGGTAAGTTTTTGAGGAAAACCGACAATTTTAATAACTCTATTAAGAAGATTTAGACCAAGATCTGTTTCTACTATAGAGAGCTTTTCAACTTGATCTGCTAAACTGTGGGCGATGTCGGTGAGCCTGGCGTATTTTTCTCGAGGAGGTAAGACTTCTGCTTCTTTGATTTTAGAATTAAGATCCATAAGTTGAAGCTGACATATTGTAATTCGTTTCAAACCCTAAAACATATTATTTTTTTTCATGAGTTAGTTGAAAAACCCCCTAAGGAGGTGTGCTAAATTAAAGCTGGCCGGCGGAGAGAGTGATTTCAACTAGGTCGCCATTTTTTTCCTCGTAGATAGGCAGACCATCTTGAGAGGCATAATCCGTAAATAGGATGCCATGGAGATGATCGAGCTCGTGTTGGATAACACGGGCGGGGAAGGATTCAAAACGTTTGGACTGTTTGATCAATCCCGGGATGTTTCCGTCCCTCGTGGATGCTCGGGACTCCTCGATCCCGGGATTTAAGGCTGTCTGATCCAGGACTAGGTATTCGAGCTTGACCCATTTGTAGCGCCAGACTGGACCCCAAATGTTGGGGATAGAGAGACAGCCCTCGAGCAGGGGTTTTTTGGCATCGGGGCCAAGGGTTTTGTCTGGGGAGGTGCGGGTGATAGTGGGGTTAATGTAAGTACGGATCTCGGGCTTGCTACCACCGTGTTCGAGAAAAGTGGAAAAGATGCGGAGCTTTTTGTCGACTTGGGGTGCGGAGAGACCAACTCCCTGAGGGTTTTTCTTGTTCCTTAAAGTATCCTCAAGGTCTTTGATGAAACGGACTAGTTTTTTGTCGACACCGGTAATTTGATCGCAGGTTTGGTGGAGGGTGGGGTGAGGGACGGTGATGATTTTCATGATAATCTAATAGGTTCGAATAAGGTTCGAATAGCCTCGAATAAATTTGAGAATGGGGCTATTTTAGCAGAGAGGTGATATTTTGGAGAGCTTCTTGAGCCTTGGTGTTGCCGGGGGCGATGTGTTCGAGGACGTAGCGGTATTGATCGGCGGCGAGTTGAGGTTCACCTTCTTGGAGTAAGACGTCGCCAAGTTTCATGTGAGCGTCTTCGTAGTTACTTTTGAGAGCGATGGATTCTTCCAGTAGCAGCTTGGCGGAGGGGGTGGCTTCTTGGTCGAGGTCAATTAGGGCAAGGTTGTAGGTGAGTTTGGCATCGGTGGGGGCGAGGCTGACGGCATCTTCGAGGATGGTGTGAGCAACGGAGAGGAGACTGGGGTCGAAGTCGGAGAGGCGAATGTAGACACCGGCTAGGGTTTTGTAGAAGTTAAGGTGAACGGAGTTAAGCTTGAGGGTGGTAGCTGACTCTTGGAAGGCTAACTGGGCGAGACGGACGGCTTCGGTATTGTTGCCGTTGTAAGCCTGGATGGAGGCGGCTTTGCTGAGGGTGTTGCTGTAGTCATTGTGAATTGTGGCTTCGCCAGAGTTCAACTGGAGAGCTTTTTGGAAATCGGTGAGGGATTGGTTAAAAAGGTTGGATTTACTGTCCTTGATACCTTGGTTGTAGTAGTAGTCGGCGCGGAGGTAATTGGCGCAGGCCAGGAGCAAGTAGCAAGTAGTAAGTACTATGGCGATAAAGCCAATGTATTGGGAGGTAGAGATAGGATGGTTGGATGATTCTAGGGTGGTTTGGTTAAGGCGTTGGAGTTTTTTCTGCTGTTTGTGGGAGAGGGGAACTGCTGGGGTGACGGAGGGGGGGGTGAAGGGAGTGGAGGTTTGGGTAATGGCGAGGGCGAAAGCGGGGAAGATAAAGAAGAGAACACCGACACCAACTGTGGAGAAGCCGAAGAAGTTACTGACCATTAGGGCCCAATAACCGGAGATGAGGGCGATAGTTAGAGATTGGGATTGTAACCGATCATTGGCTAATTGTCTCATTGTCTCATTGTCCAATTGTCGCGAAATGCGATTTTGATTTTGGGTTTGGTAATGAGCTTGGAAGATGGTACGCAGACAGAAGTAGGTGAAAGTGAGGATGAGACTGAGGTAGGCGAGGAAGCCAAAGAGGCCGGTGGTGGCGAGGAAATTTAAGAATTCGTTGTGAGCTTTGTTGTACAAGAAGTCCCACTCGGA
>Ga0210057_1001066_pt1 | contig 42969 bp, 34 predicted proteins | sample CryGeyCG2114_010_2_FD_183968 | JGI IMG/M metagenome (GOLD analysis project Ga0210057, IMG submission 183968) | Groundwater microbial communities from aquifer - Crystal Geyser CG10_big_fil_rev_8/21/14_0.10 (SPAdes) (version 2) | ecosystem: Environmental > Aquatic > Deep subsurface > Groundwater ... | reverse complement strand
TGTTTGACAAGCTCGACGACATCGTCAAGTTTGCCGACATCGGCCAGTTTATTTATCAGCCGCTGTTTACCTACTCGGAGGGGATGAAGCTGCGGTTGGGATTTAGCATCGCTATTCACGCGGATCCCAGCATTTTGTTGCTTGATGAAACTATCACCGCCGGTGACGAAAGGTTTCGCCACAAGTGTCTTAGAAAGATTAGGCAGTTGCTGCGCGCTGACAAAACTATTCTACTGGCTAGTCACTGGACCAGTTTTATGAACCAAAACTTTAAGAAGCAGCTGTTGGTACAAAAGGGCACCATCCACCAGCCTCCTCGATGATGAAAGCTTTAATTTTAGCCGCCGGCGAAAGCTTTCGTCTCCGACCGCGTTACGGCACTCACAAGTGTTTGATCAACGTCCATGGGCGTAGGATGATTGACTGGATTTTGACAGCGTGCCAAAAAGCCGGTATTTCTGAGGCGGTTGTTGTTACCGGCAAAAATCACTCGGAGTTAAGTGCGGCGGTTGGCGATGGTGACGACTACAACCTGAGAATTAGTTACCTTGTTGGTGGTGGTTACCAGACAGGTAATGGCACATCAGCGTACTCCGCTAGACACCTTTTACCAGCCGAGTTTATGCTACTGATGTCAGACCATATATTTGACCCCCAAACACTGATTGAAATGCAAATGATACCTCTGGAGAGCCGACAGTGCGTTCTAGCTGTTGACTACAAGTTGGGCAGCATTACTAATGAAGCCGACGCTACCAAAGTAGCTGTTGAGAAACAGAAAAGGCTTGTTCTTTCCATTGGTAAGGGATTGAGCAACTTCAACGGGTACGACACGGGAATGTTTAAGTGCTCACCATCGATATTTACTGTGCCCTGGCCTCTCAGATCAAAAAGCGCCGCTATGAACTAACTGACGCTATGAAAATGCTAACTGAAGAAAATCAATTAGTGGCACATAGTGTTAGGGAAAAGAAGTGGTTTGACCTGGACACGGATGAAGATATTGCTAAAGCACAACAATACCTAAGAATAGAAGAACGAAAATAGTAAATGACATTTCCAGGTAGCCGAAAACCGAGTGGATTGATAGTAATTACGTATGGGACATTCGATTTGCTTCATGTTGGGCACGTAAACTTACTAGCTAGAGCGAAAAGCATGGGAAGCAAGCTTGTTGTTGGATTATCGACAGACGATTTTAACGAAATAGAAAAAGGAAAAAAAACAATTGTTTCTTATCCTCAAAGAAAAAAAATATTACTTTCTACAAAATTCGTTGACTTAGTATTTCCTGAAAAAAGTTGGGATCAAAAGGTATCAGATATCAGGAAGTATAAAGCAAATATCTTTGTGATGGGAGATGATTGGAAAGGAGAGTTTGACTACTTACGAGAATACTGTAAGGTTCTGTACCTTGCTCGAACGAAAGGTGTATCCGTATCAAACATAATAATTCAGATTCAACAGATGAGAACGTAACAACTTTACAAATTTCTCATCTATAGCAGACTCAAAACGAAACGCTTGTTTTTGTCACCTCAAGTTCCCAGGCTAGAAAAAACTACATCAAATCTGCCATTTGGTTTTGTGTCTGCTATATACAGTTAAGAACAAATGTCGCCTCATTAAATACTTTCATGCTTCGCATGTCACTGTATTCAGAAACGAACACTTTGGTGGAATTTATGGCGCAGATCCGGTAACTTTCCAGCAGACCTACCTGGTTGAGGATCTTAATAAAAGGAGAGCAAAGTAAATAAATATTGGCTTGTGGGTAGCGCAAGTACAGTTGTGTTTCAACTTGCTCGTAGTAAGGTAAGACAATAACTAGGTTTTGGCCTTTTTTACCAAAATAAGAGAGCAGTATTCCTAATAAATTTTTTTTGACAGCACTATTAAGTTTAGCTACCAGTGATAGCCGTTGAAGGGGAAATATATTATGTAGGTAGAGGGCATGACTAACTCCGGACAACTTTTCTGAGCTGGTAATTACTCGGGTCAATGATCTATCAGAAACAATAACCACTGTATAGCTGGATAGCTTGATGCCTACTTCTTGGGTGAGCCAGCTAAAGTAACTGTTTGTCAATGCTTTGGCAATGTGGTTGGGAAGCAGTAAGAACAGTTGGTGAGGCATATTTTTATGGACCGTTACAGCTTTTTTAAGATGTTTTTCCAGATGCGCCGTGAAGCTTTGCCATCCGGAAGATGCCACCACAGCTCTTTTATTTTTCTGTACGACCCATTGGCTGAAAAATTATCGACCGCTTTATTAATTAGTTTGGCGTTTTGGCGTACGTTTTCATCCAGTATTGTGGATACTGACAAAATAGTTTTCAATTGGGGCCAGAGTTTGATATTAGGTTGGGGTACGAAGAGTGGCTTATTGGCTAGGAAGCTTTCCAGCATCAGACTTGACGGGTCAGAAATTATGCCAGCAGCTTGTCTGAATAGATCGGCAGAGTAAGCGTTACAGTACACTCGGTGACGCCATGGAGCATTGCTGAATAGGTGATAGGTATGGGGATGAAGTTTTATCACTAACTCGAATCCGGCCTTGCGACAAGCTTCAACCAAGTTGTCAACTCTTCTCAGTGGTTCGGAAAGCTTGTTATCGTAAATATCGATGTGGGAAACTGTGTTGCAGTACACCAAAAAAGGCTTGTCAGTTGGCCTGGGGAAAATGTACGGCAGCGAGTAGAAATCAGACTTACTGGCACCGGTGATTACGCTTTTAGATTGTAAAGACTTTGATATTGCTTGACTGTAGTATTTTTTTCCCGGAAAAAATATTGAGCTCAGCAAACGGTGTCTTTCGGGAAATAGGTCAAACGCAGAAATTTTTTTTAAGGAATTGCCGTACTCATGTAAGAAAATTGGTTGGTGCTGGGACAACTGTTTGTAAAATTGGTACGACCCTGTTCTTATGGAACTGAGTACCAAGCCATCTGTTTGACTTGATAACAGTATTTCCTGCCAGTTTTGTCCTACCACCACTACCTCAACACCAGGTTTGTGCAAACTTTGTTGAGCGTAGGGTAAGAAGAACTTGTTTAGTTTATTTTTAACTACCTGGGCGTTTACGGAGTGAAGAAGAGAGTTGGAAAAGTAAGAGTACTTAAATCCGAGTTGTTTAACAGACACAATTGCGTCGAGAAATTCCGAGTAAAGTTTTCCAATTGGCGATTGGATGTACCAAGTGATGTAAACATTGCTGGGCTTGAAGTAGGCTAACGCTGCCAGGGTGGGGGTAGCCACGCCATTAAAGGAGTAAAAAACAATCTTTTTCATGTTTGCTACCTCTTGTAAAGAGGGTGGTCACTAACGATATCGGAAATAGCGATAATTTTGTTTCGCCAACTATTTTGAAGCGCAAGTTGACGCTGTCTCCTGGCGTACTTTTTTGGCCATGGCTGCATTAATAACTGAGAAATATGACGCTCCCATTCTCTTACTGTTGTGCCGACTTTAACGAAGTTAGGAAACTGGTTGAGTTCTTTAATCGGAGTGGTAATAACCGGCTTGCCCATGTAGAAGTACTCAAAGAGTTTCATCGGGTAACTATACTTGTTGAACAGTAGGTTGCTATTGTAAGGAATTATAGACACGCCAAACGCATCGATAGTGGCAGGGATCTCGTCCTTGTTACTGGTTGACCCGTGAGTAACATTGGTAAGTTTCAGCAAGGCATCAATATTTTTTCTTTGGTTGCTACGGTAATCTGCGACAGGGCCCCAGAGAGTGAACTCCCACTGCGGGTTACGCTCAATAAGTTTGGTAAGAAGATGGTAATCAAGTCTAAAGTTAATGCCGCCCACGTAGCCAATGTTTAGTCGCTTCGTTTTCGGCTTTGCCCTCTTTCTTTTCTCAGAGTATCTCACAAAACTGTCCAACCTAAATCCCTGAGGCACTAACCTAATGTCACTCCTTTGTTTGGAGTGAAGTGAAAAAAGTACTTTTGAGTTAACAACAACTATGTCAGCTGCTTTAATGAGCTTTACCTCGCTGTGTTTAACTGATGATGACAGGGCGTGATAGTCGGTACAGTCATAAAGAGTAACGTCAAACAAAGACGAAAAGTAATCAACAAAGTCAAAGTCGTACGGATGAAAAATCCAGAGAATTTTTTTATGAATCTTTTTGTTGTTGCTCAGTAACAAAACAAGGTGTATCAAAGCATGGTCTAGTAACAGAGTAATTTGTTTCAAGAAGCGAGTGTTTCGGTACCCAAACAACACGCCGGAATGGTACCGAAGGACACCCGTTTTGGTGACCTGCCACATTGGTAGTAGAGATTTAAAAAAATGCCAAGATAGCTGGGCCGGAGCTCGGCTGGGCAAAATGTACTGGACAACGGTGTTGTCTCGGGCTAACTCACTGGCTGTTTGTTCTTGAACGTCGGTGGTAATCTCTTTGAGAAAAGACGGGATAACGATCAGATCGTCTTTCATCTTACGATTTCTCAATTTGTTCGCTCCAGATGAACATCGCTTTCTTTAACTCTGGAAAGTAAGAGTCGTAAGATTTAAGTTGATGGGCCAGCTCGGCGTACATGCCTGATGGCTGAGCGGCAGTCGTGCTTTTGAAGCCAAGCGGGAAGATGTCGGCCCACACCTGTTCATTTGACTCAACACCGTTACTCTCTTTGATAAGATTGTGGAAAGGATTTGAAGCCTTCTCGTGCCGGACAAACGGCGCCCCGTTAATGGCCGCCCAGCCCACCGCGTCCATTACCTTTTTGGCGAAAATACCGCACCAAATGTCGTCAAAGCGGTCATAGCCCCACTTATTACCGTTTTTGTCCTCTCCCATCAACGGGAAGTACATCAGCGGCGTCAGCTCACGGCGGAACGCCAAGTTCATACTGCACATTGGAAAGAAGGCACCGTGGGGAATAATTTGGAGAAAGTGCTCGGCAAACTCGGCCCGAAAGTTGAGGTGTTGAAGATGAGTGGCTCCGTCGTGATCCATCACGTGCGTCCACAAGCCATGGCTGAGCATCACCGGCGCCTCGTCGCGGTTAAGGTAGGGCATGCCGCGGGTGTACAGGTGGCGGGCGTCCGGATAGGTGTTAACCCAGTGCTTGGGGACGGACAGCCGTAGATTGCGCAGGTGCAGGTCGATCAATGGGTGGTTTTTAACTGGGTAGCAGTCGTCATCAAGGGTGATGATGACCTCTGCGCCCAGCCGGTAGGCTTTGAGGAAGCCATAGCTGCGGATGGCTGAGTTGCGACGGGAAATGATCCAGCCATCATCACCCAGGTCGGCATCGATTTCCTGCCACGAGTAGTGGTAGGTTTTTTTGCCGACCTTGGGGATTTTGACCGATTTTTTGGGTTGGTCCTCACAGATGACGATGGTGACATCGCGGAACTGGTCAGCCCAGTTGTTGAGAAATTCAACGTCGCGGATGGTAGGGATGACCACGAAGACTTCTGGGTGCTTGGGGAGAGGTTTAACGGCGTTACTGGTGCTACCCGCGGTGCTGGGAATCATATCGTTGGATGATACCACTGATGGCCTCAACTTTGCGTTGCCAGCTGTTGGCGATGGCCAGTTGGCGCTGGCGTTTTTGGAGTTTACTCGGCCAGGGTTTGGCAAGCAGTTGTTCAATGTGCCGCTGCCAATCCCGGGCGGTGGCACCGATCTTGATAAACTCGGCAAACTCGGGACGGGTCAGTTCTTCAATCGGTGTTGATACCACTGGCTTGCCCATGTAAAAGTACTCGAACAGCTTCATCGGGTAGCAGTAGCGGTTGAAGTCGAGTGATACGTTGTATGGGATCATACAAATGTCAAATTGTTCGATAATTGACGGAAGAGCTGTTCTAGGTTGAGAAGAAATATGAATCAGGTTTGGCAACTTAATTAACAACTTGCGAACTTCAACTAACCGATCAGGTCTATCCACGTTTCCCTCAAGCTGGATAGGACCAACCAGTAGAAACTGCCATAAAGGGTTACTGGAGGCTAGGTCATTAAGTAACTTATAATCGAATCTATCAGAAATTCTTCCCACAAAACCGATAGTGGGATAGTTCTTTTGCCATTGAGGCTGTGATAGCTCTTGTTTCTTACCAGATTGAGAGACAAAGCTACACAGCGCGAATCCTTGCGGAACGACCTCGATTGACGCCGATCTGTGTAACTGTTGGTACCTAGATCGCATGGCGTGAGATATGGTAGTCACGACATCGGCTTGCTGGAGAAGTTTGGTTTTTGCTTTGGCAAGACGTTGTCGTTTGGTGTTGTCTGAAGAAGACTGTTCGTCGAATATGTCATATAAGAAAACGCAGTTAGGAAGTAATCTAAAAAGTTGGACAAGGTAACTATATTGGGGGAAGCTGATCCAGAGAATATTGCGCTTGCTTCGTTGAAAAGTAGGATAAAGAAGCATAAAAAGCAGCACCGCGCTTATTACTATATTTAAGTTTTTAAGCAACTCGTCAAGTTGTCTACTTAGTTTGAGCGAGATTTTGATGATCAGATCTGGAATCACTAAAGCCTGGTTAAATACCAGTACTTGTTGCCTATGATGAAATGGTGACCGGTGAAAAATTAACCGCTTCATGAGCTTGAGAACTGAAATTTTACTATCCGGTTCAAAAATAATGACTTTGTTTTTGCTCGATAGGATTCGTACAGTTTGGCCAACTGCGTCGCAGACGAGTCCAGGTTTTTCGATACTAATAATAAGTATCAAGTAGTTAGTTAGCATAATGGCAACAAGCTACGATCAATTTTTAGAACTGCAAATGCAGTTTTTTAACTGAGGTAGCAACGACACTTCCAAATGCTCTACTGATGGAGCGATACGTTTGCTTGGTGGCAGAGCTGCTTGATAACAAAGTCCATAGCACCGCTTGGTATTCGGATTCATCTCTAATTTGCCAATTTCGTAACCCAATGTCAAGTTTGACGGGTTGAGAAAAGAACATTAATGCCATTCCAATCGGGTAGGTGACGCGCACCTTGCTTTTTGTATCAGTCCAACGAAGGAGCAACTTGAGCACTCGCTGTTGACCTCGAGCCATCCATAGTTTTTTAAACCCCAGTTTAACCGCTAAAAACTGACCAACATATAAGAGGCTTCCTGCGAATTTGTAAGCCAGCAAAGGCGAGTACTTGATGGTTAGATGGTCTGTGGGAGTAGTTTGAGCAGAGTACGAATGCCTGGCACCTATGTGCCGACCCCTAATCTCGATTTCATCACTCAATCGAGAAACTAAATTTACCTTCTGATCATTTAGCGGGTTATCGGCGTTGTAGTAACTTAAAGGTATAGACAAAACGGTGTAATTACTTCCCGCATGTTCCAAGAGAGGGTAAAGTATTGCTTGGTCTTCACAAAACCGTAGCCACTTTCCCTGGCTGTCGGTAAATGAGTGCTTGGGCAGATCTAGGAAAACTCCAGCTCGCCAACTCTTTAAATGGAATGGTCTAAAAAAACTTTGGCGAAATGACTTGTCTTGTTCGACATTTTTGGGATAACGGTGATTCCTAATTTTGTCAAATGTGCTGAAAGATTTCCGATGATTAGTTGAGTTGGGATTAAACAGGTAACAGTCGCCGTACGTCAATTGACAGTTAGGATTTGAGTATGTTGAGTCTAAAATGGCCAGCACGTCTGTTCTGGCCAACCAGTCGTCGCCATCAAGGCTGATCACTACTGAGTTAGGGTTGGTTATGTACGATCGAGCGTGGTAAGCATTTTGAACGGCAAACCTTCTTTTTTTGTTAAAAACTACGACGTGATGTTGTAGCTTGTCTCTTATGTACTGTTTTTGCCGCTGATTGTACGAAGAATAGTCGTCGATGAAAATAATTGTGTAGTTATTCATGTCTTGTGCTAGTATCGAGTCGATACATATATCAAAGTAGTCCCACGCCTGGTATGACCGTACTAGAAAGTAGTACCATTGCTCTGTGCTGTCGCTAACGTTTTTTGACGAAGTCACCGGCGAACTGCTGGAAGTGGGCATATGGGTACTCATTTTACTTGCTTTGAGTGCTCTCAGCTTTTCTTTTCAGCTTTTTTTCATCGGAGTAGTTATTACGTTGTTACTAATGACTTTGGCATTCTCCAGAAGCTTGCTCGAAAATGTTCTGCTGCTGAGTATTGGCACCATGATATTTTATTTGCCTGGAAAGTACTATACCTTCCAAGTAGCTTCAAGCGATCAGTACTGGTTTCCACAACTTAATTTTGGCTTGTTTGAGTCCTACGGACTTAACTCCGCGGACATTTTGTCGGTGTGGGTGATGATTCTGTCGATAGGAACATTAGTTTTTAATTGGAACTTAATTATAACCAGGTTTACGTCCTTAGGTTCGGGCACTCAAAAGGCGGTTGTTTGGGGCGTGGCCAGTTTTGTTACGTGGATACTCTACATATTTTGGGCATTTCTATCCGCCAATCAGATTTCGTTCAACTCGGTTTTCTCAGGCATGTTGCTTATTCAGCAACTCAAAATGCCGGTAGTTTTTGGGAGCCTGTTCTTGTTACTAGTCAAACATAGTTCTCTGCCTGCTACGCTTAAACACCTGGTGACTGCCATGATTTTCTTTGAGGTAATCATTGGTTTGACGCAAGCAGTTCAAATTACCACCATAACTACCCAAACAAACCAGCAACTGCCACTGGAAGAAAGCATGTTGATTCGCCGACCAACCGGGACGTTTTTTCACTCCAACCAGTACGCGTTCGTACTGCTGTTGTTGCTGCTAGTGTCTATTAATACTGACAATACTTCATGGAGAGTGCCAACTTTGTTACTGGCTGTTTTCGGCATCGTTTTATCACAAAGCAGAGTAGTCTGGTTACTATTGGTAGTCTGGATAGGTTTGGAGTTTTGGAGATGGAGGTGGCACGGCACGCCGTTGTTCAAAGAAGTTTTGGAGTGGTTGGTGCAAAGGCCCAGACTATCAGCATACTTGGCCGCGTCTGTAGTGGCTGCTACTATCATTGTTATTCCCAGGTTAGTGGGCAGCATCCATTTTTTTAGTGAGTTTGGAGGAGGCACACTGCGCTTGCAGATGTTGAAAGAAGGATTACTGGTACTGCAGCAGGCTCCACTACTCGGATTTGGTCTGGGAACGAATGTTTACCAGATGTTTAAACTTTTTCCTGATGGATACATCAGTTTCTTTCCTTTCGCCATTCATAACGCTTTTCTTCAGAATAGCATCGAGGTAGGGGTAGTGGGCATGCTACTGTTTTTTTTGCCTGTTTACTTCTTGCTCAGGCAAAGTAGTTTGTTTGGTCCATCGTTTTACTCGTGGTTTGCCGCTATGAGTATACTGGGATATTATAGCTTCCACCCAGCCAGTGGTCACTTTGAGTATGGTTTTGTAGGTCTGGTATTAATGACCTGTTGGTTGAGGCTCGCCTATGACAAAGAAATCAAGTAACTTCCCAACCCGGGGTTCAGTTAAGTTAACTCACCTGCCCGTTCTACAAAATATCATTTCGACTCTCAAACCTGTTGACCTGGTATTCATCGGATTTCTCCTCTTAATTCCTCTGGTAATTTTCTTGTTATTTAAAAGATCGGTACAGGAAATAGTCGTCAGGGTTGAGGTCACCGGTGAGAATGTTTTTTCAGAACCAACTAGGCCAAACATTGAGTACGCAGATAGTTTTCAGGTAGGCGATGTGATTACTAATCAGCTCGGTCAAAATGTAGCGGAGATACTTGACGTAACAAGCTATAGAATTACTCAAGACCGGCGAGTAGTATTTCTTGACGTCCGTTTGAGAACGCTGTTTGATCCGAGAAAACAGCAGTATTTTTACCAAGGCAAACCGGTTATTTTTTCGGAATTTATGGAACTAGACTTTCGCAAGGCAAAGCTTCGGGGAAGAATCGTTGACTTTCCTGGTTTTAGAGATGAAGATGCTCCTCAAGGTATAATGAGAGTACGGGCTCAGCTACGCTGGGAGAATAGGCAATTTTCCGATGTGTATGGAGTGCCGAAATTTATTGCAGACAGCATCCAGGCGGGTGACGTTATCCGTGACAACCGTGGTCAGCCGTTGCTGAAAATTATTGAGGTAGAAACAAACCCGGCCAAACGGACAGTATTTACGGAGAGTGGTGTTCCCAGGATAGTTCAAGACCCCGAACTCAAAGATGTATTTTACACAGTTGATATTGCCACCAAAGAGTACAATGGTACGCCGTACATGTTTGACTACTTTACTATTTCAGTAGGTGACACTATTCCTATCAACAAGGATCATGTCAGCATTTTTCCGGTTGTTACAGAAATAGTTGAGTACAAAACTGGTAAGACGCTTGAATAGTTTCCCAGGCTTAGAGAACTCACCTGCTTTGGTACAGTCGTTCTAGCGAGCTTGCTACGTTCATCCAAGACATCAGGCCTGCTAGTTTAAGAGCATTTTTACTTTTACTGTTAATTTGGCGTTTATCTTTGCCAACCGTTTCTAGTAACTGGGCGAACTTACGGGGGCTTTCGGATGCCGTCCAGCCTATATCGTACTTGGCAAGCAGTCTTTTTACTTCTCCGGTTGGGTTAGCGACAATTGGTTTACCCGCGGCTAGATAGTCGCCAAGCTTGTTAGGGTATCTACCTCGGTTGATCTCAAGGTTTCGGTAAGGTAGGAGAGCTACGTCGGCGGCGGAAAGCCAAGCACTTAAGTTCGTCCTGGAGACAACTCCGGGATGAACGATTCTATCGTAAATGGGGTGTGGTCTAGCTGGTAGCTGACAGTAAAAGTCATCGAGGAACGGGCCGAGCATCATCAGCTTAAAGGAAACATGATGGAGATGGACTTGAAGTAAGATTTGAGATAAAAAGTCCGCGTCGTATGTACCGACGTAGAGAAAACACCCTAGGAAGTCGTTCCTGTTTAGCTTCAGTTGTTGTCTTGCCTCTAGCTTCGGCAAGGGTTTAATCAGGTCGGTATCAGCCCCTACTGGCAGAAAGTAAATATTTTTACTACCTTGGCGCCAAAACCTTGATTTTTTGATTAGATAATGGCTGATTGCTGTTATATTTGGACAATGGGTGATGACCCATTTTTCTAGATGCGTATCAAGTGATGACGTCAGCCATCTGAGAAATCCGTACCTGCGATCCGCGATGCCTCCCTTCCCCCATAAATCAGCCCAATCAGTCCACCACTCAACGTGGTTGGTTTTTGAAACTAACCATGCTGAAATGGAAGAAGCTGGGCGGTGGTTAAAACTGTGAAGAATATCTTTGTCCTGTAAAAGTAGGTAAACGGAACGGAAAATCATATCGAAAATGTCGTATCCGCCGTGCCGAAACCTCCGGGGCATGAGACCAATTGACTCGACGACTTTAACATGATCGAGTGAGTGAAAACGAGGAACCATGCTTGGTTTTTTTGCACTGGTAATCAGGGTTACCTGGTGTCCTCGCCGAGCCAAACTTTTCGCTAACGAAAAAGATCTTAGATAGCTACCACCTATTTGCTTGGCTTCGTAAGTCGAAAAAAAAATATTCATACATCGTCACTGGTAACGATCAGGCGCGACATCTTAGAAGTTCAGTTTCTTTTTTTGTTTGAATGGTTGTCGGTAGTACCAGCTGAAATCGTTCTCTGAAAAATAAATTGTTTTACTTAAACCAAGACAGTGAGCAACTACCGCCACCAGCCTCCATAACCCTTTAGCAGGTAGTCCCAACCACCGTGGCCAAACTGCGCCAATTTCTTGATAGTAAGCATGATGACGGTCGTTATTTTTTTGTTGTGGAGTAATTCGGTAGGCTGCCAAAGGTGTTTGTAGTAGCACCGGATCTTCGTACTTGGCGAACTCTTGCCAAAGTTTCAAGTCCATAGAGTATTCAACGTTGGCGAGTTTGCCGCCAGCTTTTTGCCATAAATTTCTTCTCCAGAAAGTTCCCTCCTGCATAATGAAGCCGAGCAACTTTCTGATATACCAACCATTTCTGATAAACGTTGGCACGTACAAAGGAGGCTGTGCCAAGTATAGCTGGTAGCCATGGTGATTTATTGTAGCAGGTAAACTGGTTAACCAATTTACAGTCCCTAGTTGTGCAAATATTTTCCCAACTAGTATTAAGGCTCCAGGTCTTAATACATCGTCGCTGTTGAGCCAGCCCATCACTTCTCCGGAGCTCCTGGAAAAACCTTTATTGATCGCATCGTATTGGCCTTTATCGGGCTCAACAGCCCAGTACGACAGCTTATCTTGGTATTTGCTGATTATTTTTTGACTTTGGTCTGTTGAACCACCGTCAATAATGATGTATTCAAGTTTTGGGTAATTTTGAGATAGAATTGATTGAATTGTGTCTTCTAAGTAACTACCTTGATTGAAAGAAGGAGTGACGATGGATATTTTTGGTAACTTGTCTTTTTTCATCAGTCTATATTATAGCTCTTAGCAGATATACAATGGGGTGAAGCTAAGACCGACTTAATTATAGAAAGCAATCGTATGCCAACAGCAATTGTGACTGGCGCCGGTGGTTTTATCGGATCGCACTTGGTTAAGTACCTCAAAAATAAAGGATACTACGTGATTGGTATCGATCTCAAAAAGACACGCTACTCTCAAACCAGGGCTGACAAATTCTTTCTGGCCGATCTTCGTAATGATCGCCAGGCAACCAAATATATTGTGGCCGCCGACGAGCTCTACATGTTAGCAGCTGATATGGGTGGAGTTGGATACATCAACACGATGCGTGCTGAAATCATTCACAATAATGCATCAATAAACTTAAACTCCATCCGCGCCGCACATCATAGCGGGATTGACAAAGTTTTCTTTGCTTCAACCGCTTGCGTTTACCCTGAGTTCAAGCAAGAAACTTCGGATACTATCGCACTTAAAGAAGATGACGCTCTACCTGCGCAACCAGATACACCTTATGGCTGGGAGAAATTATTTACGGAGCAAGTGCTCCGTTCATATGCTCTAGATCATGGTTTGAAAGTTCGGATTGCTCGGCTCCACAACATCTACGGTCCTGAAAGCACATTTCAAGGTGGTAGGGAGAAAGCACCGGCGGCTTTATGCCGCAAAGTTGCTCTGGCCAGTGATGGCGAAAGTATCGAAATTTGGGGTGATGGTCAACAAACCAGGTCATACTGTCATATTGATGACTGTTGCCAAGGTATCTTTAAGATAATGCAGTCAAACTATGACCAACCCTTAAACTTAGGCTCAAGTGAACTTATCTCGGTTAATGACTTAGTTGATCTCATCGCAGAGGTTGCCGGTAAAAAGGTGGTCAAGAAGCACAATCTGAATAAACCGCAAGGAGTGCGTGGCAGAAATTCGGATAACACCAGGCTTAAAGAATCACTGGGCTGGTCGCCAACCACTACCCTAAAACAAGGAATTACCCCAACCTACTACTGGATAGCTAACCAAGTTCGTTGAGTCAGTGTCTGCTTGATCGACTTAACAACATCAGCTGTGACGGCGAATATTGGCAGCAAGTATTTTGAGAACGTACCTGGGAATGGTGATGGCGTAGCGCCGCCACAACCGCCTGGGCTCGGTAGCCAGTCGAAATGCCCACTCCATCCCAGACGATCTAATGATTGCGGGAGCCTGAACTTTTGTGCCGGTGATGAACTCAAACGCCGCACCCACCATAATAATTGTGGTGTCAGGTAGCTTTTGATGAAGGAGAATGCCGAGCTCAACTTGCAGAGGCGAGCTAAGGCCAATCCAGAGAATGTTGGGTTGTACTCGTTGCAGTTGGGAAGCATACCGCTCAGCTATATCACGCGCCATCAGTCCGAAAGGAGGAGCAGCTGACCAGCTCCAGTTAAGTTGAGGATTGATTTGAAGCAACTTATGCTTGAGAAGCTGTAGAGACCGGGAATCTGTCCCTAAAAAGGCTTGAGGCCGCTGTTGAGCGGCAGCACCTATGGCAGTCATCAACTCGGGGCCGTAGACGCGCTCAACTTGGCGGTTCGTTTTCCATCGGGACCACCAGACTAAGGGCATGCCGTCTGCAGTGATGATGTCGAGTTGTTGATAGGTGCTGAGCAGTTGGGGGACAGAACCGACCATAGCTAGGTCGTGAAGAGAAGCCGGTAGAACTGTCACGCCACCCTGTGACGCAGCTTGATTGATTTGGGTCACCACCTGCGCAAAACTGCCGATTGTAAAGGTTAGTCGATCAATGTTTAGCAACATACTAAGTCTGTGTTCACCTAGGCCAGATGCTATCATGATCGCATGGCTTCGGTCTCGATAAAACAGTTAGTTTTTACCCTGGGACTGTTGGCGGCATTGTTGCTCCTCCTTTTTTTTGGGGACTCTTTCCTGGGTTGGTACGTGGTTGGCGCTATTGGCTTGCTGAGTTTTTGGCAGGCGATTGCCCAAGACCGCCGTTACTTTTTGTCAGCTAAAGATACCAAGCGCCTAGTCGGGCTGTGGTTGGTATTTGTGGCGGCGATGGCGATGGCGGCCTTGTTCACCCACAGTGTGCCGCTGACGCTTACCCAGCTTATCTACTATGGCATTGGACTGTCCATTTTTTGGTTGGTACTAACGGTTCCCTTCACCGCAGTTAATACCGAACTGCTCGAATTGGGGCTGGTAATCATGGGGGTGACACTCACCGTGGTCAGCTTCGTATTTTTTGCTAACCCGGCATTAGCCAGTCTACTGCCTGGGCTGAACGTACTCTACGCCTCTTTTGGGCATAACCACCTAGCGGCCGTGTTGCTGTTACTGATACCTATCGCTTGGCGGCAGGCTATTAATAATGCGGGCCGCGGCAAATCTAGTTGGGCCGCGGTGGTGGTTTTGTACCTTGGCTTGTTATCTAGCTTTGGTCGGGTAGCTACGGTAGTTGGGTTACTGCAGTTGGGATGGCTTACTTGGTTGGGCCGGAGACGTCTCGGGACTTTGCCGTGGTGGGTGCGCCGGGTGCTGTTACCTGGGGTAGCGGTGAGTTTTGTGCTAGTGATGGCGGCTATGGCTGGCTTTTCCACTGTCTCTTTGATCAATAGTGAGTTCAGCTGTCCCAGCGCTCGTTTTGAGCGACAACTTTGCAAACCGATCACCAGCGAAGCACGCTCCCTCTACTGGGGTCAGGCGTTAGCTGCTTTCCGAGATTTTCCGGTGACGGGATATGGTCCAGGCACGTTTGGTCTGATTAACACCCGCTACCGGCAAAATATCTATACCAATACTTCCTTTGCCCACAACGCTTTCTTTCAGGCATTTGCCGAGAGCGGCTTGCTGGGGGGAACCGCTTTCTTAATTTTGATGATCGGCTTGTGGTGGTGGGCCAGTCCTACCAAGCAGGCGCTTACTTCCGGTCGCTCAGCAAGTATGGGGTTGACTAAAGCACTCACAATTGGGGTGACGGCGATATACGTCAACGCATTGTTTGATTTTGACCTGAGTATACTGGGAACATTTGCGTTGAGTATGGTCCTGCTGGCTTTGTTGTGGCGGCAGCGACTGGTCAAGCGGCAAACTCGGCCGGCTGTTGGGACTTGGCTGGCGATGAGAGTTGTCAATGGGGTAGTTGGCTTAGGGCTGTTGATCGCGGCGATGACAAACATTGGTGTTAATACCTTGATCGGTCAAGGTAAAGTCAGTCAGGCTTTCGCGGTGGCGCCGTACTTCTCAAACCACCTGAAGTTATTTGAAGACAGTGACCAGCTTACTACTGACCAGCACCGGCAGCTTCGCCGGATCTACGCCGCCCACGTTTCAGTATGGCAGAGTGCTTTGGGCACCGCGGAACATGGGCTTGACGAAAACAGGGTCATCGAGTCAATTCTCAAACTCGACCCTTGGCAGAGCTTGTACTACAGCAACGTGGAGCGGTATCTGGACCAGGGTAAGCTCGAACTCGCGAAGACAAGTCTGGAAACAGAGCTGGCCCATCTCAGCCGCCAGCCGGAGCACGAGCAGTACGAGCTTAGGGAGAAGTTAGCTGAGCGATCGTTTAACCTGGCCGAAGCTTACTACGCCGTCAAAAAACTTGACCTAGCAGTACCTTGGTACCAACGCGGGTACGAACTTCATCCTTGGGTGTTCACCGAGCACCGGTTGAGCATCCTCGACCAAGAAATCATCTCGAGTGAAGACCGGCAGTTGTTGGCCGGTCTAGCTGGTGTTGACGGAGAACACTTTGGCCAATTTCGTGAAGAGCTGGCGGAGCTGTTAGCACAAGAAGCACTGCTTCAAGCAGAAGATCCGGTCCAAGACATCTCGCTCCAAGTGACCAGGATAGTGACGGTGGCGGACTGGTTTCGCTGGCAGGTGTGGCAGGAGTTGTCAATTTTTTTTGAGCAAGAGATTGGTGAGGCTTTGAGCCGTGGTGAGACCTCTATCGCTACTCAGCGAGCTGGGCAGTGGTACCTGGTTTGGCAAGCATTTGGCACTCATCAAGCAGATTTGCAGTTCGAACACAAAGAGCGGTTAGCCGAGTTGTTGATTGAAGAAGGCAACCGGATGGTGGTGGACCGACCGGACCAAACCGGGAAAATGTATCGGCGAGCAGCCAGAGTGGTTCCTTGGTCACTCAACAGCAATCAGTTGTGGTTTGAACGCCAGCTGGTGCCGGAGCTAACAGCGTCCGCAAGTATCAGCTACGCTCAAAGTAACAGCGACTTGGCTGGTGAACTGGTTGGTCATAAAGATCAACGGCACGCTCAGCAGCGTTTGAAGATGGTGCCGAAGTTGGTCGCTGTCGGCGAGTTCCAGTTGGCACGCCAAAGCGCGCAGTACTACTTTCCACATCGTTCGCAAACAGATCTGGAAACAAAGGTGTTAGCATCACTTCAGGATCTGGCCGATGACTTTTTAAAAACTGACAATGCGGACTTTGCTCAGCAAACAATCGCCATTATGTTGGTCATTAGGCCGGATGACTATTGGGTGCAAGCCCAGCAAGGCAATGTGCTGGTAGCGGCCGGGGAGTATGAACAGGCAAAGCAAGTGTTTGCAAAGTGTGAGGCCAAGTGGCAAGCTAGTAAGCCAGGTGCGTCCCACGATGACTGCGCCTACGGTCTGCAGGCGCTCAAAGAAGGTAAGCCTCAGCTAGAACGATACTGGCAGGTCAGCCAGATCATTCACGGAGAAGCTGTCTGGCAGGATTTTGTCGATGGCTGACAAGTCTGCTGTCTTAGAATGAAACTGGTTTAGAGTTGGCCAACTGAGTGGCGGAGAGTGAGAGCGATGGTGCGGATGTCGCTGAGCGGTCCACCGTTCACCACCGTCCGCTTGTCAAGTTCCAGCCACTGCCGCAAGCTGTGGTGCCGCTGCTCCGACACCGTCCAGTCGGAGAACAGGCCCGGCTTGACTTTAAAGCGGATGTTCCAGTTGGACTTGAGCCGGCGCGCCTCAGCCACCGGCAGCGGTCGCGGCCCAACCAAGCTCATTTCACCTTTGAGCACGTTGACGAGTTGCGGCAGTTCATCAAAACCGGTCTGTGACAGCCACTTGCCGATCCCCACGAACCGAGGGTCATCAAAAATCTTGAAGAAAGGCAGCGGTGCTTGGTTGAGGTGGTGCAGTTTGTGCCGCACTCGGTCCGCATCGGTCCGCATCGTCCGGAACTTATACAAAGTGAACGCCCGCCGCCGCCAGCCCGTCCGCCGCTGGCTGTAGATGATTGGCCGGCCGGCAGTGGCCAAAATAGCCAAACTGATCACGGCCAACAACGGCGCTAGCGCCAGCAACGCGCCGCCGCCGACCACCACGTCAAACAGTCGTTTCCGGCTCGAAAAGTGGTAGGGATGAGGCTCAACCATGAACCCAGATTATACCCAAGTGAACATCGATCGCCACTGGGGCGGGAGCGCGGAACTGGTATGAAACTGGTGGGGTGTTCGGGTGGTAGAACGGGAAGCGCCGCCTACTCCCGCCGCTCCAGCTGGGTAGCCAGCCAGTAGCTCCAGCCGCCGGCCACGATGAAGAACAGGCCGCCCCCTACCAGCGCCAAAGTGGCGCCGACCGCTCCGGAAACAGGCACGGCGCTGTCGGTGGCAGGCAAGGCGCTACGGGAGCCATCGGCGGTACCGGCCGAACCGGTGGCCGTGGCCGAACCGGTGCCCGTCCCACTGCCGTCATCCAGGGTGAAAGGATCACCGGAGCTAAACGGTGAGGGGCTAGGAGAAGTAGAAGTAGAAGTACTTGAGCTAGTGTCCGCCTGGGCCAACTGGCTGGAAGTGGCGCTCTCGTCCACCGTGAAGAACACCGTTTGGGTAATTTCCTCGCTGGTCTCGGGGTCAATGTAGCTGTAAGTGGCGCTGTGCTGGCCAGGTTCGAGCTCGGCGCCCAGCGCCGCCAAGTCTAGCGAAAAGTTGCCGCTGGAGTCCGAACTGACTTGCTGTTCGATAGTGTGACTGGAGTTGATCGTCACCGTCACCGGCACGTTGGCGGCGGCGTTACCTTTAATGATAGGTTGGGTGGACAGCACCGTTTGGGCCTCGGTAGACTGCAGGTCAACGGTCCGGTCGGCGTCACTGACAGTAGCGCTGGCAGTACTGGCGCTGGCTGGCTGGCTGGTGCCGGTGATGCCCTCTTCGAGCAGGTCTGCCAGGCTGTCCCCCTGCTGGCTGTCTTGGCCGGCTGTGCCCTCGGAATTGGCGGTATCCACCTCCAGATCGCCTAAACTGGTGTCGGAGCTAGTACTGGGAAAGTCGGGAGGAGAAACGCTGACGGTCTGATCACCATCGCCGGCAAGCTGATCATCAGCAGTAGGGCCATCCGAGGGAGCACCAGCACCACTACCCCCAGCACCACTACCCCGAGCACCGCTGGCCCCGGTCTGCCCAAAACTAATTGTCTCGACCGGCTGGGTGTCGCTGACCGGCACATTGATAGCGATGTTCTGACCGGGCCGCGAGCCGACGAACTGAATAGTGACTGCGTCGCTGTCACCCAAGTTGGCAAACGAGCCGTCACTGCCGCGGGCGTTGGACAGCGGCACCGCCCACGTCCCCGAGCTCTTGACTAACTGCGACAGCTCCTGCATGTCCGGCCCGGAAATGTAGACAATCGCCCCCTCGGCCGGCTGGCCGGTTTCATCAAGCAGGGTGCCAAAAGAGGTCCGGGCCGCACTGGGACTACCGCCGGCCGGGGCGGTAGTGATGCTGAACGGCTGACCGTTGTCGTCAAAGGTGTTGCCGTCGCCGGTACCAAGTTGGTAAAAGTAAGTAGTGTTGGGTTGGAGGCCTTGGACGGTAATGTGGTGGAGTAGGTACTCGCCGATACTGCCTGAAAGTTTGTCGCGGTCGTCGCTGGACTGGGCATCGAGCTTACCGGCACTCTGGCCGTACTTAAGGAACCCGGCCACCGGCGTGTCGGTGGCAAAGGTGACCGTGAAGCTATTGTTACTCAGGTTTGTCACTCGGACCTGCTTGGGCGTCGTTTCCGGGGTGGCCCGCGGCACGAACACACCGGGACCAGCGCCCAGGAACACCACTCCCAGAACCAGCGCCAGTATCAGCACAGTCAAGCCGATCAGCGTTGGGAACTGCCGCTGGAGAAACGACTTAGACGGAATTTTTCTCATACAAAACAAAGGGTGTGGGGCCACACCGCATAGCTTCACTCTAGATACTTACTCGAGGGAAATCAACGCAAAGAAAGATCGAATATACTGGATCGGAGTAGGTCGTTCCAGGCTAACACAAACCGGCCTATAACTCTAAAGAATGGGCACTGGGGCCGTCGAGATCAAGGATTCTGGACGATAAACTCTTATTTTGAGGCCCTGCAATATTGGCCGCTGGGCGCGAACTGCGCACTATTGGCTGCTTGGCTCGGACTGCTCAACACTGCTTGGCTGGGTAGCCTGGCCGCTGGGCGCGAACAAGGTAGCTTCTTCGCCGCCCGGCCGAATGGTCAGGATGGGAAAGTTAGCCAGCTCTTGTTGGCTGTAGTGGCGCTTAGCTTCAACTTCAAGCAGGACCTCAACCCTCAGATTGGGGTTGAGCTGTCGCGTCAGTTTGGCCAGTTCGGGGTCAAGCTCGTCAACCTGCTGGGAAGTAACCAAGCTGACCACGATCCAGACTGTCACCGTCACCAAAAAGAAAATGGCTACGAACAGCAGTTGCTGGCTGCGGCGCAGGTTAGTGAGTTGATGGCGGCTGTCGGTAGGCATGGCTTAATTAGGGTGGTTTGAGAAGTACGGCGCCGATAGCGTCACGATAGCATTGAGCGACCGGTCCCCTTGACTTACGTTAGAAGTGAACTGGACGGTGTCGACGACCAGCATCCGCCGATTATTGATAATGTCTTGGACGAACTCACGGATTGTTAGGTAGTCACCACTGATAGTGAAGGACAAGTTGTAGCTGGCCCGCTGGGGCTGATCGAGCTGATCGAGCTGGTCGAGCTGATCTGGTGACGGCGCGGCTGCGGCCCGATCTTGGGCCGCGGTGGTTTCATCCGCCAAGCTTTGTCCTGACAGGCCGGCAGCTTGGTCCTGCTCCGGTCTTGGTCCCAGGCCCGGGCCAAACCCGCTGGGCAGTTCGGTGACCTGCAGGTTGGAAATGGCTAACTGCCGGTCACTGGCAATTTTCTCAATAATTTTAGCGGTGGTAATGAAGTCCGGCTGACTGGGAATGGCTTGCTCCAGCACGAACAGCCGCCCTTGGAGATCAAGGAAAGCACTCTGGATACTGGACAGTGAAGCTACCTTTTGGCTGAGCTGACTATCGATCTCTGTTTTTTGGTCTATCTCGCGCAGCAGGTCAGAGATAGTCAGCAAGGTAGGCCGAATAGCAAACACAGCAAAGAAAATTACCGCTCCCACCGACAGAAAGAGCTCCAGTGACACCCGGGCTACTGGGTGGTCGTAAAACTGGGCTAAGGTGGTCTTGAGTTGGCGGCGATTGAGTGGCATGCTAAGCGTGTCCGCTAGAATGGCAGTCCTTCTTGACTGCCGGGTTGATCAAAGTTAGCCTCGGCCGAGACAAACTCCTTAGTGTCGGCCCGGATGACAAAACTGAAACCGGACTGCTGGGACTCTTCACCCGACTCTATCCGGTCAACCGAGACGTTAAAAAACGTGTCGACCAGTTGAATGTTGTTGATCAGCAGGTTGAGCGAGTTTTGCGTCAAAGTACTGCCTTCCAGCTCGATGCTCTCAGGTTTGATAGTCATCCGTTCCAGACCGGTATCGGGCGGAAAAATCCGGGTCAGCACCGGAAAAATCTCAGTGATGTTGCTTTGTTGGCTAAGCTGCTGGTACTCCTCAAGAACGCGCTGAGTGGCTCTGATCTCGGTCTCGAGGTTGCCGTAGCTGCCGATAATGGTTTTTTTCTGTTCGATGCTTCGGTTAAGGTCAGTCAGCTGGCGGTCCAGGCCGAACCTGGCCAAGAAAGTCAGGATCACGGCCAGTTGGGTAAAGATAACGATGTAGTGGCCGGCCGACAGCGCCCACTTGAGCGTCTTGCCCAAAAAAGTATCAAAAAAAGGATCCTTGGGCAGAAGATTAACGTCGTAGCTAACGGTAGATGGTGATTTAAACCACTTGGACAGGTCAGTCATAAGGCGACACTCTCACGCCTGGTCGCTGTACCATTGTACAAGAGGTGGGGAGCAACCGGCAACGCCTGGCCTTAAACTGGTGGCCGGTGGCCACGGCTGGCCCGATCTCACGCCGGTGGGCGGTAAGCTAAACGTCATCGGCGCCGTGGTAAGCTTCCACCACTACCTCGTCCGTTTCGGACAGCAGCTGGCGCCAGTTACCGAACTTATTAGCTAACTTGACGAACAGGTAGAGCTCTTTTATTTCGAACAGGGCCGCGAAGTAAATATAGACCAGCATGCCGATGGTGCCGGTGGTGACGGCCAGGCCTACCACCTCGATGGCCCGACTAGTGTTGAAGACCAGCTCATCAAAGATCCTGAAGGGCAGGTACAGAAAGACCGCCATCAGGAAGCTAGCCAGCACCATCTTGAACTGCGGCCACAACAGCGGCCGGCCCAGCAAGCCGGTGACGAGGCGGTTGAGCAGCAGTAAGAACAGGCCGAACTCGACGAACGCGGTGACGGTAGTAGCGATGGCGATGCCCAACACGCCGTACTGGAGGCCGAACACCAAGCCAGCCGACAGAGCAAAGTACAGGGCGGTATCGATCAAGGTAATGACCAGCGGTACTTTAGTGTTTTTAAGTGCGTAAAATGCTCGGATCATGACGTGGACCATTGCCTGGAGGACGATCGAAACAGACAGGATGCCGACCACTCGTCCGACCGTCAGCGTCATCTCCCAGGGGAAGTTGGCCGTCCCAAAAATAATCCTCACAAACGGGATACGCAGGACCAGGATCAGCACGGTGGCGGGCAGGGCCAGAAAAGCTACTTGGTTGAGCGACTGGACCAGCAGGTCACGGAAGTGGTTGATGTCGGTATCGGCGGCCTCCTTGGACAAGAAAGGTAGGGAAGCCTGGCCGATCGGTACGCCCACAAACCGGATAGGGATGGCCATCAGCAGCAGGCCGTAGCGAATGACCAAGAAGCTCAGACTGCCGATCGAAGTAGCGAAGAAACCCATCGCCAGGTTGCGTACTTCGCTCAGGCTCAAGGCCAGCACCCGGGGCGGGGCCAGCCGCAGGAACTGCTTAACACCGGGGAACTTGAGGTTAAAGCTGAAAGTGTACTTTAGGCCCAGCTTGCGGACCAGCGGTATCTGGACGATCATGTGAGCAAAGGCGCCCATCACCACCCCCACACCGGGAGCGTAGATACCTAGCCGGTCGGTCAACAGCACGGCGCCGGCCACAATGCCCAGGTTGTAGAGGATAGGCGAGATGGCCGGGATGATGAAGCGCTGGTAGGACTGAAGAATGCCGGTCATGAAGTTGGAGACGGCAAAAAAGAGCTGAGCAAACATCATCAGCCGCGTTAAGTTGGTGGCGATCTTGATCTGTTCTGCTGAGATAGCGCCACCGGTCCTTAGCTTGGTCAGCGGCTCGGCAAAGATCAGCACCAGCACCGTCACTACCAGGAACAGCACCAGCAGGACGTTGAGCACGATCGAGCCCATCCGGAACGCTTCGGCCTGACTGCGCTCTTTGGCGTTGGTAAAGAGCGGTACCAGCGTAGCTGACAACGCTCCCAAGATGATGATCTGGAAAGCGGTGTCGGGGATCTGGAAAGCCAAAGTAAACGCGGCTAGCGCTTCCCGCGAGGCTGGAGTGTCAAAGAAAGTGGCGATCAAGACGCGTTCCCGCAGCAGGCCGGCGGCGAAACTGAGTAGGCTGGCAACGGCGATGACACTGGCCGCCGACATGATCGACGTCTGTTTCTTTTCCAGCCAGGAAGTGTTGGGCGCCAGCAGCCGAGCGAAGTTCCAGTTCATGTAGCTGCGCTCATTATAGTTGAAAGTTGAGATGGTAGGGAGGTGGGTTGACCGTGGGCCGTACCGGCACATACCAGGACGCAGGCCACGGCAGCCAGGACAGCCACGACAGCAAGACGAGCCGTGTCGAGACGAGCCGTTGCCAAGTTTACTCGATTTAGGTACAATAGCGCCTCTTACACTAGAGAAAACTATGCCAGTTTTAGCTAACGCCAAAAAAGCACTCCGGGCCAGCCGCCGCAAAGCGGCTATCAACCGGCGGACTCGCTCAAAGATGCGCACCAGCGTGGTTGAGTTCAAGGCCCAGCCGGATCAGACAAAACTGCCCAGTGCTTTCTCGGCTATCGATCGAGCGGCCAAACAGCGGATCATCCATCCCAACAAAGCGGCTCGTTTCAAGCGTCAGCTCAATCGACAGGCTAAGGCCAGCTGACGGCCGGCGCCCATGACGGCAACGCCTTCCCAGGACCAACAAACTATCCGACAGCGGACTACTTCCCAACACCAGCGACGCAACTTCGCCATTATTGCCCATATTGACCACGGCAAAACTACTTTGTTGGACAGAATGCTGGAAGCCACCGGCGCGGTGTCCGGCCGGGCAGTTCGCCAGCGGATCATGGACAGTAACCCCATTGAGCAAGAGCGTGGGGTAACCATTAAGCTGGCGCCGGTGACGATGACTTATCGGAACCATCAGTTGAACGTTATTGACACGCCTGGCCACGTTGATTTTCGCTACGAGGTCAGCCGGTCCCTGGCCGCCTGCGAAGGAGTAGTGCTGCTGATTGATGCTACCCAGGGTATCGAAGCCCAGACGCTGGCCCACTGGGAGCAAGCTGACCAGTTGGGTTTACGGGTCCTGCCGGTCTTGAACAAGGTTGACCTGCCGGCGGCCCGCGTTGAAGAAGTGATGCTGGAGGCGATGGACAGTTTTGGCTTTGGAGAAACCGAGTTCTTGATAATCTCAGCCAAGACCGGCCAAGGGGTGACGGCTTTGCTAGACGCCATCGTGGACCGCCTGCCGCCGCCTGATGGCGCTGAAGATGGGCCACTGCGGGCGCTGGTGGTGTCGTCGCGCTATGACCACCACCAGGGGGTGATCGCCTACGCGCGAGTAGTTGACGGCCAGCTGGACCACCAGCAGCTGCGGCTGCTGGCCAGTGACACCACCTTTAAGCCCGTTGAGCTGGGGTACTTTGCTCCCCAGCCCAAGTCGCTGGACCGGCTGTTGACCGGCCAGGTAGGCTACGTGGCCACCGGGCTAAAGGACAGCCGCCGCGTCAAGGTGGGCGACACTCTAACGACTGCTAAGCTGCCGGCCCAGCCGCTGACCGGCTACCGCGAGCCCACGCCGATGGTGTACATGGCGCTTTTCCCCAGCGACGCCGATGAGTTCTCCAAGCTAACCGAGTCCATAGGCCGGCTGGCGCTCCACGACCCGGCCCTCCAGTTCCACTCTCTCCACTCCCAAGCAATCGGCAACGGTCTACAGGTAGGCTTTCTGGGCGTATTTCATGCCGAGATAGTGATAGAGCGGCTACGGCGTGAGTTCGAGATGGAGCTAATCGCTACCGCTCCCACTGTGCCGTACCGAGCCAAGCTTGCCAACGGCCGGCAGCTGACCGTCACCACTCCGGCTGAACTGCCGGACCCCAGCCAGCTGGCCGAGGTCACCGAACCGGTAGTGACGGCCGGCATCATGACGCCGGACAGCTACGTTAGCGCTATCACCCAACTACTTCATCGCCACCGGGGAACCCTGACAGACAGCACCCCGCTGGGACAGCGCCTGCGGCTGACCACCCGGCTGCCGCTGGCAGAGCTGGTGGTCGATTTTTACGACGAGCTCAAGTCAGCGTCGTCCGGTTACGCCTCGCTTGATTACCGGGTGACTGGGTACCAGCCGGTAGAGCTCGTCAAGCTGACCGTGCTGATCAACAGGGAGCTTGTCGATGCCTTGGGCCAACTGGTGACGGCCGACCAGGCCGAAGCAGTGGGCCGGCGGTTGGTAGACAAGCTCAAGGAAGCCATACCCCGGCAGCTGTTTGAAGTTCCGGTCCAGGCCGCCGTGGGCGGCCAGATCGTTGCCCGAGCCACCATCAAAGCGTACCGCAAGGACGTTACGGCCAAGCTGTACGGCGGCGACGTCACCAGGCGGCAGAAACTGCTCAAGAAGCAGGCTCGGGGCAAGAAGCGGCTCAAACAACTGGGCCGGGTAGAGTTACCGCCAGAGGTTTTCCTGGCGGCGCTCAAACGGTAAGGGGTGGTAGCTGGGCGGAGAACCGCTGCTTCATCCACATCAACTCGGCGGTGGTTCATACCCCACTAAAGGCGCCATTCCTTTTGAGGACAGCCCCAGTTCAAGATATACTACCGGTATGCCGGACATTTTTAATGCCGACAACCACCAACTGGACAAGGATAAGAACGACGCCCCGGCAGCTGACGGTAGCGGCCCGCCGCGGTCCGGCCGGCCAACCGGCCAACCAGTCGCTTCGACTGAGACAGTGAAGTTCCCTCACCGTCACCACCATGATGAGGGAGGTGGGCCGCCCCACCCCCACCGCCACGTCGACGAGTACTCGGAAGTGATGCGCCATGAGGTTGCCTCGGCCAATCCGCTGGCAGCGTTCCAGCCCAAACCGGTGGCGGTGTTTTTCAGTACCCAAGTAGAGGGTGAGCAAGTTTTACTGCTGCTTCGAAAAAGCTTGGTGACCCAAGTTCGCTGGGTAGTTATCGCCGTGCTGCTGACACTTGTGCCAGTGCTGGTTAACAGTGTGGGCATGCTCAGCTTTTTATCGGCAAGTTTTCAGACCGCGGCCTTCGTCTTTTGGTACCTGATTGTGACCGGCTTTATTTTTGAGTCATTCTTGTCGTGGTTCTTTAGCGTCTACATCATCACTGATGAGCGGATCATCGACGTCGACTTTGTGTCGTTGATTTATCGCAACATTTCTTCAGCCAAGATTGACAACATCGAGGACATCACCGCCGTGTCGGGCGGCGCGGTCCAAGCGTTGTTTAATTTCGGTACTGTTCGGATCCAGACAGCCGGCACCAAGGCCGAGATCGAGTTCGAACTCGTTCCCCAGCCATCCAAGGTGACACGACTGCTCAACGAGCTGATTCTGGAGGAGGAGCGCGAAAAGCTGGAAGGGAGGGTCAACTGATGTCGGCGTTGTACCTCTTTCAACTGGGCTTCGGTGTCCAGCAACCCGCCGGAATAGTGGTCAGCGATGACCTGATGGCGATGGTGGTCAAGATCCTGTTCGTGGCAGCGGCAGCGATCTACGCGGTGTTCGCGCTGGTGATGGTGCGGCAGATTCACGTCATGCGCCATACTTTGTTTACATCATTGTCCGGTGTGGTCCGGATCTTGGGGTATGTTCAGCTGGTACTGGCCGGAGCAGTTTTGATCGGTTTTATCACACTGCTGTAAATTTTGAGCTAGTTACCGCGTGATACAATAACGACGATGCGAACGGTGCAGGTAACGCCCGTCCTTGGCCTGCCGAGAGTCAATGGTTGGTCGCACGTCATTTCTCATCCTTCTCGAGGTTTGGTCATTGCGCTGGCGGTTGAAGGCCGCCACGCCGGTAACGTTGGTCGTGACCTAACGGACTACGTCGAGGCCAATCTGCCCGGTTCCGCCCAACAGCTTTACCAAGTTGCCCAACACATTGTCAGCGAAGTTGAGGTTAAGGACTGCCGGGTACAGCTGGCGGCGGTGTTGCTGGAACCGGCTAACGACACCAGTACGCTGACGGCTTATCAGGCCAAGGTACTGCTCAAACGCCGGCTCAAAGTGGGCATTGCCTTGAGCGCTGAGCGGCGGCTAGAAGTGGTCCAGGGCCGATGGCGGCCAGACGATACTTGGGTGGTCTTGACCCAGCAAGCCGATAACTTTGTTGACGAACTGGTCCAGAAACTAAGCCAAGGGTACGAAGTCGATACCGTCGTCGAGACGCTGGCACCAGGCTTGCATCGGCGTGATAACTCGGCCTTGTCCGCGCTGGCGTTTGTTGAGTCCGGGGTGACGGGCTGGGCGCCGGCAGGCGGGGCGCCGATGGACAGGGAGCCAGACGACAGCGCCAGGTTTGACGACGGCGCTCGGACTGACAGTTTGCCCTTGTCTCCGGTCGCTTTCGGTTCCGCCCATCACCTAGTCCCCGACCCAGCCCACCGCTCAACCGCCCATTCCCGTCCTGCGGCTGCTTCTTTTCCTCGCGACCCGACCGGACCCATCAGGGACAGTAGTTTTTCTCTCGACTCCAAACGTACTGACCAGCCTGCTGCCGGCAGCAAGTGGCGGGCGCTGACCGGGGTGGTACTGACCGGGATCGGGTTGGTGGCTGGCCGGGGCTGGAAAGTGAGCTTCGGCGTCCTGGCCGAACTGAGCCGGGCAGTAGGCCGTGCCTGTAATCGTGTCAGACGGTGGAGCTGGCAGCGGCCGGTTTACGTTGGTCAGCGCCGGCAAACTTGGAAAGTGGTTTTACTAGTGCTGGTGCTGAGCGCTTTAGCGGTAGCCGGTTGGTGGGGGTGGCAGCGCTACATTGATCGCCAACGGCAGATCGCCGCCGCTGGCCAGCTGATCTCGCCGGTAGTGGCCCAGTTGGACTCGTTTTCGCCCAGCCGAAACTTGGTGGCAGCCCGACGGCAGTTAGATAACATTATCAACCAGCTGGAGTCAGCTCAGGCCCGGTTCGTTGATCAACCGGCGGCGCTGGCGGTAATCAGCCCAGAACTGGACAAGGCCAGCCGGCTGCGCGATCAGTTGTCAGGCTCACAACTTGTCAATCAGCTGCCTGAAGTTTTTAACTTGCGCCAAGTAGTGGATGACTTCATTGTCTCGGCAGCGGCCGTCGGCACTTCCCGGGCAGTTTTTGTTGATCAGGCACAGCGGCAGTTGATCGTGCTCGATCTCGACAACTTGTCGGCTCGCTCGCTGGAGCTGCCGCCGGATTTGGAGGTGGCGGCGGTGACAGTTGCCAGCGACGACAGTCGCGCTTGGTTACTGGCAGATCAAGTTTGGCAGCTGGAGCTGGGGCCGACTGATCAGACCGACAGCAATCAGACCGACGGTCAGCCAACCAAATCACAGCCGGAGGACACTCGGGCTGGTGACCAGGCCGAAGTCGCTCCGGCGGGCGGCCCAGAGCTCGGCTCGCCCAGCGTGGCGATCAACGACGACGACCGGCTGGCGGCCGGTCGGCTGATCAGCTCTTTTAGTAACTCGGTCTATGTTTTTACCGAAGAGGGCCAGACCATTTTTCGCTATAGCCGGGATGGCGAAAAGTATAGCCCTCAAACCTGGTTGCGCTCTAAACAAGGTCTGGAGCTTGACCAAACTACCTCGATGAGCATCGACGGCTCAATCTGGCTAGCTACCGGAGGCGGACAGGTGTACAAACTGCTGAATGGCCGGCCCGACGAGTTCGAGATCACCGGTCTCGAGAACGAACTGGCTCGGGTGACGACAGTCGCCACTACCCTGGAGAGCGACCGGCTCTACCTGCTTGAGCCCGGCCAACGGCGGCTGGTGGTACTGACCAAACAGGGGGAGTTTGTCAGGGAAGTTGTCAGCGACTCGCTGGCGGCGGCCAGCCAAGTAATTGTCGACCAGCGCCACAATCGACTGCTGGCAGTCAACGGCTCTCAGCTGCTCGAGATCGAGCTATAATAACTGACCGGACGTGGCCGATGTCCGATGACCGGGCCCGGCCAGTTGACGCTGACTACATTCTATGTTTACCACTCTGCTTGAAAATCGACGCGCTCGCCATGACTACCGGCTGCTGGAATCGTTTCAAGCCGGTCTGGCGCTGACTGGCGCCGAAGTCAAGAGCCTGCGCCAGCGTCACGGCAGTTTGAGGGGCAGTTACATTGATATCCGCGACGACCAGGCCTACTTGCTCGGCGCTCAGATCTCTCCTTACCAATATGCCGACAACCGCGAGTACCAGCCGAAACGGCCGCGCAAACTTCTTCTCAAGAAACAGGAAATCGCCCGACTGGCCGCCGCTCAACAGGCCCGCGGCCAAGCCGTGGTACCGGTGTCGATAGCTTTGAGCAACGGCAAGCTCAAGCTTAATCTGGCCATTGCCCGCGGCCTGAAGCGCTACCAGAAGCGGGCCCAGCTCAAAGAGCGAGCCCAACAGCGCGACGCCGCTGTAGAGCTCAAGTCGCTCAAGTTGTAGAAGTTGGCACTGTCGGCGTTATGCCAGCAGATCGTCCAGCTCAGAGTTGAGTAAGGCTGAAGTGGTCAGCACAATCTGCTGTCGGGGATTAAAGTTGTCTGCCGTCATACGAATCAGCTTGGTGGTGATAGTATCGCCTAGCATCACCCGGTTAAGCTTAGCAAAGTAAGCTTCGGTCTTTTGGTAGAACAGCGTCGCGTACTGCTTGACCCCGGTACTTAAACGATCGGTAACATCACCCTTGATACACTCAGTGATGTGCCGGTTAATCTCGGTTGGCAATTTGCCTTCATGATCCTCAATCCAGTAACTGCTGATGACATAGGTGACCTTGACATTCACACCCTCTTGGGTGGTGTACCGATACTTAAAAGAAAAATTATCGGTATTAAAATCCTGGTGTATGTTGATATCTACCAGTTCTTTGACGGTGCGGACTGTGTAGTTATCGAGCATTCTCAAGAAACTTTCCCGCCAGTTCCCGAGCCAGTTGCGGATGTATGTTCGGTCGGTGAATAAAGGTGTCAAGTCGTGCTCAAGGTTGTCATTGTCTACCTTGTTCATCCGCAGAGTGAGTTTGTCGAACAATGCTCTGGGATGGCGGATGTCGATGCCCTTGGCGTAAAGATAATCAAAATCGGGTAGGACTTTTTTATTCATGTACCAGAGTAGGTCATAGATGTCACGACCTTTCTCCTGGTACACTGCTTCACCAACGCCGCGGGTACCGCGCAGAAAGATAGCCGCCACTTTACTTGCCATCAGTGAGGCCATGTTGTAGGTCACCACGGTGAATGACAACTGGTCGCGGTTGATCGGTCGACGCTCAACGGTCGTTGTCAAGCGGGCAAGCGTGGATCTCTGATCTGGTGGCAAACACGGTGGCAAATCACTCTCGACGCCTCCGTGTTTTTCTTCTATGATTAACATCAACTGGTAGTAAAGTAGCTTTTTAAGCACTCAGCGAAAGGACGCTATGCCCAAAAGAGTTTTCTGGCCGGTTGCCCTAGTGGTGATGGGTTTAGTTTTTCTGGCCTCGAACATCGGTCTGCTGCCCAGGGCTTTTTGGAACCTGTGGCCGATCATCCTGATCGTGGTGGGGTTAGGTGGTTTGCTGATCTCTGATCGCGAGGACTGGAGTGGGCCGAAGAAAGGGTCAACCCACCGCCAATCAGGACGCCGTCCAGGCCGCCCACCGGGCCGTCCATCAACCCGCCGCAGCCCAACTCGCCGCCGACGCAGCTAGTTTAGCGGACCGTAGATATTTTTTTTGAAGCCTAGAGAGCTAACTGGCTGGCAGTGTCATATCAGGGAAAGCACAGCAATGTCGCCATCATTTCATATCGCTATTGACGGGCCGGTAGCGGCCGGCAAAGGCACTGTTTCTCGGCTGGTGGCCAACCGGCTGGGCTTCGTGTACATCGATACCGGGGCCATGTACCGGACCGCGGCCCTGCTGGCCCAGCGCCGCGGCGTGTCCTTGGACGAACTGGAGCGGGTAACCGAGCTGGTCAAACAGGCTCGGATCGACGTCCGCCAGCCGCGGGACGACGAACAGGACGGCCGTCTCTCAACCGTGACTCTCGATGACGAAGACGTCTCGTGGCAGATCCGTACTCTGGAAATTGGGACGGCTTCATCCCAGGTGGGCGAGATGAAGCCGGTCCGCGCGGAGCTGGTCAGGAAACAGCAGCAGATCGCGGTGGACAAAAACGTGATCATGGAAGGCCGGGACATCACCTATCGGGTTCTGCCCGACGCCGACGTCAAGATCTACTTGACCGCGTCCGAGGTTGTTCGTGCCAAGCGCCGCCACCAGCAGTTGCTGGCCAAAGGTATCGACACCAGCTTTGACGAGGTGTACCAGCAGCTGATGGATCGCGACCAGCGCGACACCAGTCGGGCTGCCGACCCGCTCCAGATCGTGGACGAAGCCTGGGTGGTCGATACCACTGACCTGACCATCGACCAAGTAGTGACGATCATCACCAGCCGAGTGCAGGCCATGATCGACCAGCACCGCCATCATGCCTAAGTTTTCCCCGCAGGAACTGGCCGAAGTCAGGCGCAAGACCGAGCAGTTGGCAGCCGGCCGGCCGGCCGAGGAGGGCCCTGCCGACCGTCGCCACTCCGCAGGGCGCGGTCACAGCCGAAACACCCGGCGAGACACCCGGCGAGACAGACAGAGTGGCCCGGGCCCGACACCCTGGGGGCAAAAACTGGTGGCGCCGTTATTGCTGGCCATCACGGTGGTGGTGTCGTGGCTGGTGTTGACGTTGAGCCAGGGTTGACCGGCCCGCTAAGCGCCACCGGGCAGCTGTCCGGCGGCCGTTTCCTGGGGCTGGTGGTCAGGTTGGCTCTCTGGTTTAGGCCGAAACTGTTCCGGGTTGCAGGCCCGCTCCGGCTGGGTACCAGGGATAAAGTACTCCTCATTGACCAGCGGACACCCTTGACAGGCGAGCGTACCGGTGGGGGCGCAGACTGCCACCTTAATCAATCCATCGGCTTTGGTGAACAGGTGGGGTTGATTGTCGTCCAGCAGCCGGCGCATGATGTTGTTCCAGATGGGCGAGGCGCCGGTAATGCCTGAAGCTACCCGGCTCATTGGCTGGCCGTTGTTGTTGCCCACCCAGACCGCCACCAACCTCTCGGAGGTGTAGCCGATCGTCCAGTTGTCTTTTAGGTTGTTGGTGGTACCGGTCTTGACCGCTACTTGCTGGCCGGGGATGTTGAGGACTGAGTGAAGGCCAAACGCTTGACTGCGGGCCCGGTTGTCAGACAAGATATCGGTGATTTGGTAGGCTACCCGCGGATCAACGGTCTGGCGGCGCTGACAGCCGCGCCCGTCCAGCGCGCAGCTGTTGTAAAGCAGCACCCGGCCGTTGGAGTCGGTGATCTCCAGGATGGGGTCGAGATCTACTGAGTACCCACCGTTGGCAAATGCTCCGTAAACCTGGGCCATGTCGATCATTCTCACTTCGCCGCCGCCCAGCGTCAGGGACAGACCAAACCGATCACGGTTCTCCCAAGTTGTGATACCCATCTTCTCCGCTTTGTTGATTAAGTTATCAACGCCCAGTTCGTTGAGCAGCTTGACTGCCGGCACGTTGTACGACGAAGCCAACGCTTGGCGCAGGGTGATCCGGCCGTGAAAGCGGCCGTCGTAGTTGTTGGGACTATAGGGCGGACTGCCGGCACCTTGGTACGACACTGGTGAATCATTGATCAGTGACGATGGGGTCCTGCCGTTCTCGAACGCTAAAGCGTAGGTAATTGGCTTGATGGAACTGCCGGGCTGGCGGGGACAGAGCGTGCAGTTAACTTGACCGTCGTTGTCGAAGTCAAAGTAGTTCTTGGAACCGACCATGGCCAAAATTTCGCCGGTACTAGGATTGGTGATCAAGCCGGCGCCATTGCCCACATTAAGAGCTGTCAGCCGGTCTATTTCATCACTGACTGCCTGTTGGGCCAGGTTATGCAGATCAAGGTCCAGGGTGGTCCTGACTTCCAGCCCGCCTTTGGTTAGTAGCTCCTCGCCATACCGTTGGGCCAGGATGTTTTTGACGTACATCACAAAGTGCGGGGCTTTGATGTCGATGGTGTCCGGCCGGAACCGGAGAATCTCACCGCGGGCGGCGGCGGCTTCCAGCGGAGTGATAAAGCCTTCTTCCACCATCCGCCTAAGCACTTCTTCCTGACGGGCATAGGCCAGTTCAGGACGGTTGCCGAACGGAGTGAAGATAGACGGCGCGGCCGGCAGACCGGCTAGCAGGGCGCTCTCGGCCAGCGTCAACTGGGCAGCCGGTTTGCCGAAGTAGCGCTGAGCCGCTTCCTCGATGCCGTAGACACTGCCCCCGTAAGCCACCTCATTTAAGTACATCTCCAGGATTTCCTGTTTTGAGAAAGTGCCTTCCACCAGCACCGACACGATCAGCTCCCGCAGTTTGCGCTGGACGGTTCGCTCGGAGCTGAGCAGCCGGTTCTTGACCAGTTGTTGGGTGATGGTCGAGCCGCCTTGGAACGATCTGCCCTCGTAGTTGGCGATGGCCGCTCGGACAATACCCCGAGGAGAAAAGCCGTGATGATCGTAGAAATCCTGGTCTTCGATGGCGATGGTGGCGTTGATCATGTGCTGGGGCAAACTTTCCAGCGGCACTAGGGTCCGGTTCTCGTTTTTGTAGATGCGAAACAACGGCCGGCCGTGACGATCAAGAATCTTGGTAGTCAAGATCTGCTCGCGCTCAACGAGGTCCATCGGGCTGGGCAAGTCTTGGAAGATCTGGGCGTACACCCAGTAGGAACTGCCCAGCAAGCTGGCCGACACCAGTACCGAGGCGGTTAGGACTAGGCTGTAGCGCAGGGAGACGTCAAAAGTAACGCTGTTGGCGGCCTGGCGCAGTTGCCGCCACTCTCGCTTGAGCAGCGGCCGTCGGTAAGACTTGGCAGGCTGGAAAAACTCCCTGAACTCTTGAACAAACTCTTGGGTGAATTCCTGAGCGAACTTCCGCCGCCAGTACCGCCACTGCCGCCGCCAGCTTTGCCGCCAGTGTGACTGGGAAAAGATGGTGCCGGAGCTAGACCGCCGTCGCCGGCCTGGTAGGATCCGGCTGAATAGGCTGCGGCTGGACAGGGCGATGGTCCGACGCCGAGCTCGGAACTGCCCCAGCACGCCCCAGCGCGGATAGCTGTCGGTTCGTCGCCAGACTTGGCACTGTTGTTGAGACCACTTCCGCCACTGTCGGCGCTGCTTTATCCATCGCTTTATCCATCGCTTGCTCCATTGCTTCCACCATCGTCTGTTTTTCCGCCACCATAGGTGCGCTCGGGTAAATATTGGGCCAGGTTTGAGTGGGAGTGAAATGCGGGCGGCAGCAGCTTGGCGTCGACCGAACCGACGATCGCGACCGGACCGGCGGTTGGATGTTGGGCTCAGGGAACGGGAATGACTGGGACTGGAACGGGGCTGACGGGGAGTGCGTTTTTTGTTTCTGGTAGGCTTGGAACCGTTCACCATGGCCGCGATGATAGCATTCGATATACTTAGATTCAATCAGTCATAAACACGCAGACATACCCAATGTTAACGGCACGCTTCACATTGATACACAAATAGTCCTGAGACTATAGGCAAAGCATGCCTACTATAACCTGCCGGAGTGTGCTTGAAAAGGCGAAAAATGCTCGAAACGGCACCTCAGAGTACCGTTGATTGCTACTATAGGTATAGACCTATACCGGCAGGTGGTATGTCAGGGTGCGTCGGTTTGATGGTGATCACCGGTTTGGTTTTGGTCAGCGGAGTGACCGTTGGGCGGGAGGTGAACAAACTCAGGCAGCAGCCGCTTGACCAAGTAGTAACTGCCCGCTCCGCCACTCAAAGCAAGTAGGACCACTAAGCCGGTAATCAGTATCAGGCTGGGACCGCTACCGGCCTGGTCCCCCACCCGCCCGTCTTCAGCGGCAGTGGCGTCGGTTTCGTCCGATGCGATTGGCAGTGGCGATGGTTGCGGCGCGGCTTGGTCGGAGCGCTGTTGGGCCAGCAGGTTGGCGGTGGATGGCAGATTGGCTGGCCCACTGGCTGCGGCTGACTCGGTGGCACTCGGTGACGGCGATGAGGTCGGAGCAGGGGCCGCCGCTCCGCTGCCGGCAGTAGTACCACCGGCCGTGGTAGCGGCGCCGACCGCGAACTCGCTGGGGCCGCAGTCGTTGACGGCTGACAGCCCCACAAAGTAGCGAGTAGCCGGTGACAGGGAAGTGATTAAGAACTGGTTGGTGTTGCCGATGTTGGCGGCTCCCCATTGGTAGTTGTTGGCCGACCTTCCAAACGATAGTGAGTAGTGGTCGGCCCGGGGTGAGCGCGCCCAAGACAACAGTAAGGTGGTGGGGTCACTGGTCGGTGCCACCGCCAACGACGATGGTGACAAGGGCGCTTGGCAACCGGTTTGGCTTGGGCCGGTAGACGGGCCGCCCGTCCCGCTGGTACCACCCGTCCCGCCGGACGGACTGGTGGTGGAATTAGTGGCTGGACTGGTACTCGGACCGGAGGCAGAACTGGGATCGGGACTGGGATCGGAACCTGGATCAGGCGAGGGTGAAGGAGGCGGATCGGAAGCAGGGCCGCTTTGGTCCGTTACCGTGACCGAGGCGGAGACCAAACTCGAGCAGTCTATCAAGTCGTGGGCGGTCAGTCGCTCCAGCACATTGCTGTCGCTGCTGCTGCCTGCCTGACACTCGAACGTTACTTGGGAACTGCCGGCCGCTACCCCGATTACCTCAACAACTGCCCAGCTACCGCTACCGGAGAAAAAGCCAGCTACGTCGGTGTGAGTGCCGTGCAGAGCAACGGTGCCGCTGCCGGTGTTAAAGAAGTTTTGCGGGTACAGTTGGGGCGTCGAAAAAGTGACCGCTGAGACGTTAACCACCGCTGGTGAAAAAGAGATAACGGCGTCAGCGCCAGTGGTGTCATCCCCTTGGGTGTTGAGGCTGATCGTTAGAGTAGCTTTTTGGCCGACTTCCAGCTGCAGGGTGGCGGGCTGCCAGTCAAAAGTAGCCGCCGCCGCCGCGGCCGGCACAGCCAGCCACACCCAGGCGATACTCATCGTCACCACCAGCAGTCGAACTTTGCTTGCCAACCGCATCACTGAGCGTCCCCTTCGTCTACTTTCACCGACAGCGTTTGCAGGACCAGGCCCATGTCAAAGGCGTTGACGACGCCGTCAAAGTTGACGTCGGCCGAGTTGAGCTGATCGGCGGTCGGGCCAGGCAGGGCCATCACCTCCAGCACCTTGTCCAGGTCGGCAATGTTAAGCACTCCGTCTTGGGGAGGCAAGTCGCCTGGCTGGAACGGCTTAGCAGTTAGGTCCAGCTGATGCTGGACCGATAGATCGAGCGGTCGGAACACCCGCTGGAGGTGTTTCTCGCCTTTAACCGTTAACCAGAACCTACCCTTGGTTAGGTCAAGGCTGGCCGGCAGCCCAACCTTGGCCTGGTACTGGCCGTTCTGCGCGAAGGTGAACTCGGTAGTTGTGTCGAACAGCTGACTGGTGTTGCCCACCCGGCCCAGCTTTACCAAGGCGGTGATCGGCCCCCGATCGGTGGTGATGCCGTTAAACTTGGCATCAAGCGTCAGCTCCGTGCCGGTAGGCGGCCCGGGAGGCGGGCTGGGGGGAGTGGCGGCCGGGTCAGAGAACGTTACCCGACCATCGGTCAAGGAAGTACTCAAGGGTTGTCGAACGTCTTTGGCAGACACCATCGACAGCGAAGTATCAAGCTCAATAGGCAGCGGATTGGTCTGGGGCAGATTAGTGGTTACCAGGTCAAAGGTGGCCAGCTTGGTTACGCCTGGGAAAGTAGCGCCGGCGGCAGCAGTGTTGACACACGAGACGTCGATCTGGGTGTGGGTGGGGGTGTTGTTGATTTGGCTGACTGGGCAGGCCCAGTCGGCTGAGTTGCTGAGGTCGGCGGCGATCCTCAGATTGGAAGCGGCGATCACTCGGTTATTTTCCGGGTTGGGGAGCGATACCCGCGCCGTCACGGCCGAGATGGGGACATTCTCAGCCGTGAACATGACGTTCAAGCTGAAAGTTTGGTCTTTTTGGCGGGAGGCGATGGCCGGCGATATTGCCAGAGAAGCAGTCGGGCCGGCCTGGTCGTCGGTCTGGGCTTGCTGGCGAACGTCTTGACTGCGGCGGACCAGCATGCTGCCTACCACCAAGCCGATGACCAGCACGGCTAGCACCACCAGCCCGGCTACGGCGGCGGCAGGCTTGGTAGATGAAGAAAGATGGCGTGACATGGTAACTTGGCTATGACTCCCCGGCGATAACCGCCGCTGTTAAGTTAGACAGGACCAGCGCTATGTCGCGGATGTCGATCACGTCGTCGGCGTTGACGTCGAACAGCTGGTTGTTAACGGTGGTTGGCACCCGCAGCGAAGTGTACTTGGCAAGCATCAGTTTGACGTCGGCGATGTCGAGCTGGTTGTTGCCATCAAAGTCTCCGGCTCGAGCGGTCTTGGATGTCAAGACCAGCGTGTTGTTACCGGCATTGAGGGTCGCGCCGCTAAACACAGTTTGCAGGTAACCGTCGGCTTTGAGCAGTACGTCGTAGTTGCCAGGCTGGATGTTCGGCAGCTTAGTTTCCAGCAGGCCCTGGCTGTCGGCAATCAGCTGGACAGAGTGGGTACTGCTCTGGGCAGGATCGGTGCTGTTGCGCAAGGTAATGGTGGCGTTGATGGTAGCTGGAGAAGTGATGCCCTGCAGTCGGGTCCGAATGACCGCGGAGCCCGCGTTGTCGGCCACGGTAACGGTGAACGGTGCTTCGGCCAGTTGTCTGGAACCGCCGTCGGCTGTCACCCGCAGCCGACCGCCGGTACTGCCTAGCCCGGTTGGAGTTAGGCTGAACATGGCTGCTGGGCATGGCGGCTGGACGGCTTGGTTGCCTTGGACACAGAAAGTAGAGGCACTGCCGGTGACCACATTGGTGTCGTCAATCTGCCACTGGTACTCCAGGTTTGACTGATCGGTGACTATCTGGCCGGCGTCATCTCTGAGACGGGCCCTAAAGGACTGTCTGATGCCGACGCCGCGGGCAATGGTGATGGTGTCTTTCGGCAGCAGGTCCAGCCGGTACGTTCCCGACTGAGGAGGCGGAGGCGGAGGTGGAGGCGGAGGTGTTGTTTGGACCGGGACCAACGCAAACTCACGCAGTTGGTACGTGACCGGGTGTTGAGTGGTATTGAACTTGAGATTGATGTACTCGGCCCGTCCCCGCCAGTTGGCCCGTTGGGCTGGATTGATACGAAACGTACACGTCACCCAGTCCTGGTCGTCCGGCGCGGAACAATCGTTGTTGTCGGCCAGCACAGTGCGGGTTATTCCGCTTAAATGTTCACCAGACGTGCCGGTAGTAGCCGGACTTAACTGCAGGGGGTAAGTCGATGCCTGCCAGTTGGCAATAATCCGATCAGTGCAGGGGTGCTGTGAGCATTGAGCGCGAAAAACCAGTTTCAATCCGTCATACTGCGCCAAGTCAGCATGCAGCCCAAGCGTCAGCGAACCATCTCCCACCGCTGTCATCTGGCCGTAGTCTGCTGAGGCATCGGCAACTATCGAGCTGAGCACCACGCTATTCCACCACGCGCCGGCGTCATTGGCATCGCCAAATCGCCACACGGATTTGCCGGCCGGTGTGGGCGCGGTAAAGTCGCGCGCCGGCACCTGCCGCGATGGAGGCGATACACCGGAAAATACTTCCGAAATAATGTTAAGTGGCGCGAACGCGTCGTGCGGGTTTACCGCGCTTACCCCTGGCTCAAACTGGGCATCCTCTGCCCACTCGTTCCACGCACCCAGGTTGATTACCGGTTTGCCGTTTATCGAAATCACGGCGTTCGACTGAGTGGCGCGCGTATCATCTACGAGCTGTTTTGTGTCGCTTACGAGTCGGCGCAGTTGAGACAGTTCCAGTCCCGTGCTAAAACTGCGCCGCAGGTGCGAGTCATTTATCAAGTACCGTGGACGCTCGTCGAAATTAGTCGTACTGCTGGGCGCGTATGCCATTCCTTCCTGGCCGGCTTGGGCAAACAGATCGCGGTTTATCGCCGTTGCCTCGGTCACGTATGCTTGGTAAGGAATTCCCTGTTGGGCGTTGCCTAGTTGCGCAACTTTATGCGTAATCCCCGGCGACACATACCGCGACATCACTGCGGGGATTCCAACCTGTTTTGCCCACTTCATGTTGGGCGAATGGGCCAAGATCCAGTAAACCTCGGTACCGGCGGCGGCTTCAAACGACCGCATGAACTGCCGCGCATCGTCGTGGTTTTCAGGGCCCAGTACGCCGCGCTGGCCGCCGTACATCACAAACGGATTGAGCAGATACACCGCCGGCTTGCCGTTGACGCGCAGGTAATTAGATTGATTGAAGTAATTATCCCGGTAGTAGGCGGCAATTTTTTTGGCGGTGTCGCGAACTTCCGCCACAGTGTTGTTGGGGGTATTGATCTGGTCCAACGATGCCGCAAACTGCATAGTGTTGTTGTACCGCGCCCGCAAAAATGTCGATACCGCGCTGTACGCCGGCTTCGACTGGGCGCTAGTCCAAAAATCGTCGAACACGAAAAAGTTGATCCCGCTCTCGGCCGCCCACTTGATTTGCCAATCCATGGCTTCCACGTCAGCGCCGCTATAAAATCCCAAAATCGGTAGGCGCGCCCGGTTTTGGGTACGATACTCGTCGGTCCGATTGGCGGCCACCAGAGCGTACCATTGATTGGTTGGGGTGGGCGGTTTTGGCATGTAAAAAACACCTAAATGGTACGGGGTTTCAAGTGGCTGCGGCGGCGGCGGATAGCCGGTAACAACCCGCGTGTCCGTGGTTGCTGCCTGCTGGCGGATGTCCTGACTGCGGTTGCTCAGCCACAGCCCGACAACCATCGCTGTCACCGCCAGGCCGAGCAAGACCAGCGGCAGATCTTGGGAAAGCTTGAACTTAAATCGAGTTATCACCACTGTAGTTCACTATACCAGTTCGGTCTGGCATGACGTAGTTTAGCGCGTTTTTTAGTGCTAGATTTACTGCTGGAACTTATCGTCGATGACCTGCCACAGCTCGGGAGCGGTGCCCTCGTAGCCCAGCGCCCAGATAGCTACTCCTGCTAGATTGAGTTGATTGACCAAGTCAAGCTTGTAGCCCAGCGACCGAGCGTTGTCGTAATGGATAACCCGAGTTTGGCCGTCAAACTGGTAGCTCAAGTACGGGGTTAAGCTGTCGTCGCTCCAGCCCAGCACCAGTCCTTGGTCGGGCGAGGCAGAAGTGACCAGCTGCTGGACCCGGCTATACGAAGCCAGCGCCCCGCTACCAGGCAGGGTAGCGGCGTCAGGCTGGGATTGAGTGGTTTGCCACTCGTAGCCGTAGAACGGCACTCCCAACACCAGCTGCTGGGCGGGAACTTGGTCGGTGTAGCGCTGCAAGTAGTAGTAGATGTTTTTGTCGACCGCGGTGTCGTCACCGTACAGCGGCGCCACCGGCCCGGCCCGTGGTGACGACTGACGGTGGAAGTCGTAGGCCATCACTATCAGCTGGTCCAGATGGGGAACCAGCGCCGGCACGTCCCACAAGAGTTGACGCTCGATGGCGCTGGGGAAAAGGTCCAGGGATAGTTGATAATCACTGACGCGATCGTCAAGATGCCGGCGCAAACCGGCCACAAAAGACACCAGCTGAGCGCGCAGTTGGGGGCTGGCCTGTCCCACGTACTCAAAATCAATGTTCAGCCCGGTGATCGACTCGGTTTGGAGTAGCGGGGTCACGTTTTGATAGAAGCTCAGCTGGGCGCTGGGCGAAGCTAGAAAAGTTTCCAGATCTTGATTGTCGAACAGCGTCACCACTAGATGAAGGCGGGCGCTGCCCCGCCGAGCTTCCCGAAGCACGGCCTGCAGCCTGTCGGATGTAAACCAGCGGTAACCGGGATCGGTACCGCCATCTTGGCCGCGCCGCACAAACTCACCATCGGGGCCCAGCGTCAGGCTAAAGTAGCCCAGGTCAGTTAGGTGCGGCGACAAGGTGGTCTTGGTGACGTTCCAGAACGGCAGGAAGCCGAAAACGCGCCGCGACGGGACCGGTGAGCCGGCCGCGGTCGAACGGTCGGGGTGTTGGGCCGGGCCCGTCAGGGCGGTGTTGGTCCGCTGGAGAGGGTTGTGAAACGGTTGGCCAGTGCCGGCTGCCGCCCACCACCAAGCCAGAGCAGCCACCAACGCCAGGGTCACGCCGACCATGGCCGACCGGCGGGACAGCCGATGAAGCAGCGGGAGTGGTGAGTTGGACAGCGGTGAGCTTGTCATCGGTAACCAGTCTTATTCTGCCTGCCTTACTCTTCCGGCGGCGGGTCTGGCCGGCAGTCAAGGCAGTAACTGCCCGAGACCGGATCGTCGTAAAACAAGTGCTCTTCTAAGACCAGGTCGTCCTGGCTTTCGTCGGGTTGGGGCGGTTGGCCGGTGGTGACCTTGATCCAGGCGGTGCGGCGCTCGATCTGGCCGGCGGAAGGGTGGCTTTCTTGCCAGTAGAGTTCGGTGTAGCGAGTTTGGCAGTCGTCGCCGCCGCGGGGCGGAAAGCCGTGGGCGCAGACCTCGGCCGAGGCCACGTCTCGGGGTTTTTCCTGCCAGACCGGCTCCCGGCCGGCCAGCACCATACTGATGATGTCGTTCCAGATTGGCGCCGCCCCGGTCACTCCCGATACCAGGCTCTGGTTCATTGGCGTGCCGTCGTTGTTGCCCACCCAGGTAGCCACCAGAAATTCGGGCGTAAAACCAATCGTCCAGTTATCTTTCAGATCGTTAGTAGTGCCGGTCTTGGCGCTGACAATCTGGTCTTCGATCACCAGCTCAGAACGCGGCCCAAACGCCAACTGGCGAGCGGTGTTGTCCTGCATGATGTGGGACGTCAAGTAAGCCGGGGCCCGGTCCATCACCCGCCGCGACATTCCCTCGCTCTCATCCTGGTGGAACTGGGTCAAGATCTCGAGCTCTGCTCGCCGTTCTTGAGGGTCAAACTCGACGATAGTGTTACCGCGGAAGTCCTCGATCTTGAGGATGGGATTGATCGGTACCAGCACTCCCTGGTTGGCCAGCACGCCGAAAGCTTGGGCCAGGTCGATCATCCTCACTTCGCCGCCGCCCAGTGTCAGTGACAGACCGTAGTTGTCCGGATCCTCCCAGCTGGTGATGCCCATTTGATTAGCTTGAGTGATGAAGTTTCGCAAGCCCAGTATGCTCAGCACCTTGACCGCCGGGATGTTGAAAGAGTTGGCTAGCGCCTGACGAATACTGACGGGTCCGCGAAAGTTGCCGTCGTAGTTGCGCGGACAGTACTCCGGTTGAGCAGTGATCTCAAAACAGGTGGGTATATCAAGCAAGACCGAGCCTGGGTTGAAAACCTTTTGTTGGAAGGCGGTGGCGTACATCAGCGGCTTGATCGAGCTGCCGGGCTGGCGTTCGGCCAGCGTGACGTTGACCTGGCCGTCGTTGGCGCTGTCAAAGTAGTCTTTGGAACCGACCATGGCCAGCACTTCGCCGGTATCGGGCTTGGTGATCAGGGCCGCCCCGTTACTAACGCGGTGACGCACTAAGTTGTCCAGCTGGGCCGACAGCGAAGCCTGAGCGGCATTGTTGAGCTCCAGATCAAGAGTAGTAGTGACCCGCAGGCCGCCTTTTTCAACAGTCTCAAGGCCGAACTCGTCGATCAGCAGATCGCGGACGTAAAACACAAAGTGAGGGGCTTTGATGTCGTTTTGGGTCAGGGCGTACTCGAGCAGTTCCGCCCGGGCAGTTTCCGCTTCGGTGCCGGTCAAGTAGCCGTCTTCGACCATCCGCCGTAAAACCTGGCGCTGGCGAATTTTAGCGGCAGTCGGGTCAGAAGCGAACGGCGAGTAACGGCTGGGCGCCTGCGGCAGGCC
>Ga0210057_1001065_pt1 | contig 42983 bp, 47 predicted proteins | sample CryGeyCG2114_010_2_FD_183968 | JGI IMG/M metagenome (GOLD analysis project Ga0210057, IMG submission 183968) | Groundwater microbial communities from aquifer - Crystal Geyser CG10_big_fil_rev_8/21/14_0.10 (SPAdes) (version 2) | ecosystem: Environmental > Aquatic > Deep subsurface > Groundwater ... | reverse complement strand
ATTTAAACTTAACGATTGGCTTCCAATGGGTTTCAGCACGAAGCGCTTTCCACGCACCCGTTCTGGTTGTTCGACCAGTTGATGCCGCCGCTATCGTTGCGGATGCATTCCTCTACTGCGTCAATGACGTCTTGGGAGGGCAGGCCGCACGCCGGGTTTTGTGCGCTCCGAATTTGTTCTTCGGCGATGTCCGCGACTTTCTTGCACTTGTAGCCGGTGACGCAACTGTTTTTGTCGTAGTCCTCGCGTAGTTTGCTGTCCTTGGCCTCGCATTGCTCGCGTTCGTCGCCCGAGGGTTGCTTGACGTAGCCGCAGCGTACGAAGTCAATGCATTCCAGCAAGGCGGATTCGCCGGACGCTTTTCGTGTTGGGGCGGCAACGAGTTTCCAGGTGGGGAAGGTTCCCGCGTTCTCGGGCCAGTCGTCGCCGGGCTCGATGTAAACCGTGATTGAGTAAGGCGCTTCCTCGGTGGGCTGAGTTGCGCAGGCAATTACCGCGCCGGGAGAGTCCTGCGAGTAGAGCGCGAATTCGGTGCACGGAATCACGCCGTGGCCGTTGCCTTCGTTGACCACGGAGACGTTGGCTTTGTTGTTGAAGAACACGACGTCCTTGATTGGCAGGGGCTTGGTGGACTCCCAGATTTCGCTGGTTGTCAGGTCTTTGCCTGCGGCGGCGAATAATTCCTGGAAGAAGTTGAGGATTATGGGGGCCTGGATGACGTCGTCGGCTTCAAACACTATCTGGCTTTTTTGGGTGAAGTCCGTGGACGCCAGCTCGCCGTCCTCGTAGTAATACGTTGTCTTGGCCCAGACCGTGCCGTCCCCCATCTGGGAGCCGGTTACGGAGTAGATGCCGTTGAACGCCTTCTTGCCGGAGCACGCGGCTTCTTCTTCAAGCCAGTAAGTTATGCCGGCCTTGTCCTGGTCGTTTGAACCAAAGAAGTTGCTGACCTCGTACTCGAATTCAAGGGGCGTGAGGGCAACTGGAGAAGGACTCGGCAAAGGCGTTGGGGAAGGCGAAGCAATTGGGGAGGGCGATGGCGTTGTTGCGGGCTCGGTTTCCATGCACCCCGCCAGAATCAATCCGAAAACAATGAAGACCGCCAAGTATTTCATCCGCAATCCCCTCGCAAGGGTAACTGCTCGCAGCTTAAAAAGCGTTTTTTTCGCGGCGCACTTGCCCCGCAGCTCACCGCAAGCGATTTATGTTGTTTTCAACCTCCTTTCTGTATGCGCGAAGCAGAACCCATTTCTAGGAAGTTTGTGCGGCGGGTAATGTTCAAGTTGTCGGAGCACGCTGAAGACGAACGGCTTACCAACCTGTGGAAGAATGTGCGAAAGGAAATGGGTTTGTCAGAGGCTCTTTCCAAGACGCATTACACTGCGCGTTATCTGCCGTCTTATGCGCCCGAGTTAGTGGCTTTAAGGCGTTTTTTGGATGCCAGAAATCAAAAGAGTAGCTTGAAGGGCAAGCGTATTTTGCATGTGGGTGCTGGTTACGGAGAGTTTGCGTATGCTTTGCGCAAGTTTTTCAAGGCGGACGCACTCGGCGTTGATTACAGCGATAAAAATGTTGATACGGGTAAACGATTTTTGGGGCCGGATCACGTCAGGTGCGGCAATGTGACCCACTTGATGGAGCCCGACGAGTCGCGGGATGCCGTCGTGAGCGACAACTTTGTGGGTGTTGATTATCTCAAGCCGGAGGAAGAGGAGCGCGTTATTACGGAGGCGCGCCGCGTGTTGAAGCCGGGCGGCATCTTCGTGGTTTCCAGCCCGATTGAGGTGGAGTATCACCCCGCTTTTGACCGGGGGTGGGAGAAAGTGTTTCACTCAGGGGTGTCGATTGACGAGCGTTCAGGCACGTTCAAGGACTTGCTGGTTTTAAGGAAAAAATAAAAAATAAAGGAAAAAAAGTTTGAAGGAAATTCAGAGGTCGTAAGGCATTACGGTTTGGCGCTTGTTTTCCTTGGCGCGCTTTATGCCCATGTCCAGCTTTCCTTGGACGAGTTCCGAGAGCTTGTCGTGGGAGGCGCCCGAGAGCCTCATTCCCTTCTTCTTGATGTAGTCGCCTACAGCGCTTTTAACAACTAACATGGTTTGAAACCACCTCGCCAGAAAGCACGCAGAACGCCTTTAAAAGCGTTTTGAGGCGGGTTCGGGTTTTTCCCTTGATTTCGCGTATTCCTTGAATCTGTTCACCACGAGGCGGACGGTTTCCTCGTCCAGTTTTTCGCCGGTTTCGGCTTCGTGCCGCCGGACGGTCCCGGGCAGCGCGCCCCACTCGCCGTTCTCCATGACTTCCTTCATCCAGTGGCCGATTATTTTTTCGTTTCTATTGGCGTTTTTCTTGTAACGTTTCTTTGCGTGTTCGCGTGCAAGCCTCAGAAGTTCGGGGAACACTTCTTTTTGAATTAAGATTGTTTCGGGGCTGGTTGGCGTCCGGTATCCGTAGCCAATTATTTTCGTCGCTGGTCTTGATGCGAGTTGGTGCGTCCGGATCTGGTTTTCGTTCCAGTCAAGCTCCTTGAACACTTCTTCGGGTTTCGGGTCGCGTTTGAGCTTCTCCCTCAACTCGTTTTCCTTTTGATTGTATTTGCGAATGTTTTCCTGTACCCCTACCGGGAGTCGTATTGTCTTGGACTCGTTTTCCAGCGTTCTCGTAATGCCTTGCCTTATCCACCACCAGCCGTGAGTTGAAAACATGAGCCCCTTCGTGTAGTCAAAGCTGTCGACCGCGGTGATGAGTCCCTCGCTGCCCGCTTGCACGAGGTCTATGAAGGGTAGGCCCAACCCGTCGTATTTTTTCGCCGTGTTCACTACGAGGCCCAAGTTGTGGATTATGAGTTTTTCCCTTGCCTTCCAGTATTCCTCCTCTATTTTCTGGCGCGTTGCGGGTTTTTCCAGGGATTTGGTTGCGGCCGCTTTTCTCGCTTCTTCAAGGCGGGTTTCATTCCATTCGGGTTCGCCCTCCCCAGAATTCAGTTTGTTGCGGAGTTCCCGGTCTTCGGGTGTGTGGTCTTTTGATTCCGGGAGTTCGCTGTATGCCTGAACGTACCTGTGTAAATCCATTTTTTTGGCGAGATCGATTACCTCCTCCGGTTTTAGCAGGGGCGGCCAGGGATTTTTGAGGCAAGCATCTATGCTTTCCTGTGTCAACCCCGCCAGCCGCAAACTCTTTATCTGTTCGCGCAGCCATTTCTCGTCCTCGGGTTTTATTTTGAGTGCTTCTTCCAACTCCTTTTCAATTTCGGGTGGGGCTTCCTTGACGAGGACATTTGCCATGAGTAGGAAATGGTTTTTCGCGGTTAAAAGGGCTTTTACGATTAATCTGCCAGTTCGCGGAACAACGGGTTTTCTCGAAGGCGTTCGTATGCCCGGGCGATGATTTGTCGGACGCGTTCCCCGCTTTTCCCGTGTTTTTTACCCAGTTTTCTGAGGCCCATTTCTCCTTCTCCGCTGATGCCGTAATATTCTTCCAGCAGGGCGAGTTGTTCCTTGCTGATTACCCGGTCATTCTTCGCTTTGAGGAGGGCTTCCCTGATTTCTTGGGAGAAGGTTCTTCTCTCCGTTGAATCCGCCACGCTTTGCGCTTCCGGGCCCTCGCGCAGGATTCCAACCCTGGTTGCGTCTTCTCCGTCTTGAATTGGTTTGTCCAAGCGGGTCGTTCCCTGGAAGTTCAGGGCGTGGTTCACGGCTTCAACGTCGTTTTTGCCAAACCCGAGTTCATTGAATACTTCTTGGTTGCTCGGCTCGCGGCCCAATTCATTGGTGAGTTCGTTTTTTCGTCTGTGGAATTTGATGATTTTTTGGCCGACATGGAATGGGATGCGGCCGGTGCCCGTTTGTTGAACTGCAAAACGTTGAACGGCTTGGCTTATCCAGTAGCGGGCGTAGGAATTGAAGCGTATTCCGCGCGTCCAATCAAAGTGTTTTGCGGCGGTAATCAGGCCCACCTCTCCTTCTTGTATGAGGTCGGTTTTTTGGGCGAACGCGGCGTATTTTTCCGCGATTTTGGGTATGAGGCGCCGGTTGTGCAACACGAGTTTGTTGCGCGCCTTCAGCGCGGCCTCCCCCAGTTGGTTGAGGTCGGCTTTTTTCGCGAATTGAATGGCTTTTCGCCTCATCGTTTTTTCGTTTTGGAAAGCGGTTTTGTTTGTTTTGCGCCTTGCGCACTCCTCCATTGCCTTGCGCAAGCGTTCCTCCCCCCATTTCGCGGTTTCCCCTGGCTTCCTAGTTTCGTTGAGTTTGGCCAGGATTTCCTCGTTCGTGGGCTGTTTGAGTTCGCGTTTCGCTTGGTGAAATGCCTCAACGAATCGATGGACGTCCATGGTCTTGCCGATTTCCTGTTCTTCCTTAGTTGGGAGGGGTGGGTGTTTCAGCGAGGCGTAGTATTGGTTTACGGCGTCAAGGCTTTTCGCTTCCTTCATGACTACCAAATGCCTTTATGTATTGAAAGGGTTTTTGGGGGGGAGGCGGAATACCAGTTAGCTTCCATTAAAAAGGGATGAGGTGAGGCGCCGCAGCTCGCCGAGGGGATGCACCAAAACGCTCGCGCGTTTTGGGCAGGCGCAAAACCCGAAGGTTTTGCCGCCAACGCGTTCCCCCTAAGGAGCCGAATGCGGCGACCGGGAGTCGAACCCGGGCCACGAGCTTTCTTCAACACTTTTTAGTGCAGGTTTTTGCCTGCAGGCAAAAAAGTGCGGTGGAAGGCTCGAGTCATACCGTTAGACCATCGCCGCTTTTTTTCGTTTGATGAAACTTTTTCCTAAAAAGTTTCCGTTTTAGACCATCGCCGCTTTCAAATCGTTTTGATCAAACTTTTTCTAAAAGTTTGCGTTCAGACCATCGCCGCTATAGTGTAAGTATTTGCGGTTGGGCGATTTAAACGGTTTTTATGACATGAATTCTATGACGGCTTTGATGATGCTGCCCCATTGCCACGAGAATTGGACTATTGCGAGGACTGCGAGGGGGAGCGCGAGGAGGCGGAGTTGGTTGTAGCGCGTCCACACGAGGTAGGCGAGGGCGGCTGCGGGCGAGATTATTGCCCACAAAACGAGGATTAGGATGTCCTTGTCTTCCATGAAGGACTTGGCTTCGCGGCGGAATTCGGGGTCCCAGCCGTACACGCGTTGTTTCGGCTTTTTTTCTTCTTCAATGAAGTCGAGGAGCGTGCGCTCGTGTTTTTGAATCGAGATGATGCGGGGCACGTGCAATTTCTTCACGCCTTTGTTTAAGTGGGGCGTGCTTTTTATTGTTGTTCCGCGTTGCATTAACCATGATTGACTTTTCGGTCCTGCCTTGGAGCGGGTACGGCCTCGTCGCCGCCGCAATAATCGCGGCGTTCGTTTTGGCGGAGTTGCTGCTTGCGGTCTTTGACAAGTTGTTGCGCAGCCTGGTTTCGCGCACGCAGACCAAGCTGGACGACATGTTGTTTGAGGCGTCGCGGGGATCCGTCAGGCTTTTGTTCGTGGTTCTCGCCGTTTACCTGGCGGTGGGCCAATTCCTGGGAGACCCGGTGGCGTTCGGTCACCCCCTTGACTTTTACCTGCTCGTCGGAGTCATAGTCGCCGCGGCGCACTTCATCGCCTCGCTGGTGAACGCTTTCCTGAAGTGGAGCATTCACGAGAAGGGTTACCGCAAGGACAAGACCGCGTTCTTCCCCTTGTTCCGTAAACTCGTTTTGTTGTTCATATACGTTTTGGCTTTCACCATCATCCTGACCTTGTTCGGAATTGAAATCGGGCCCGTGCTCGCTTCCCTGGGAATCGCGGGGCTCGCCGTGGCCCTCGCCCTCCAGAGCACGCTCTCCAACTTTTTCGCGGGCGTGTACATCCTGGTGGACAAGCCCGTGAAAGTAGGGGACTACGTGTCGATTGACTCGGAGTCGTCGGGCGTAACGGGTTTCGTGAAGGAAATCGGGTGGCGGAACACCAAGATTCAGTCGTTCGGAAACACGGTTTTCGTTCTCCCCAACGATAAGGTGGCGAACTCCACGATAATCAATTATTCCTCGGCCAAGGACAAGGGCCGCGGCGTGTTGTTTGATGTGGGCGTGGATTATTCAAGCGACGCCGACAAGGTGGAGCGCTTGCTCAGGGAAGCGGTGAAGGAGGCGGCGAAGAAGAACGAGCAAATCGTGAAGGACTTCGAGCCCGTGGTGCGCTTCGAGAACTTCGGGGACTCAGCGCTCTACTTCAAGGTCATCTTCCGCGTGCAGGATTACACGGCTAGGTGGTCGGCCGAAGCCCAGGTCAAGCGCCGCATACTTGACTTGTTCCGCAAGAACAAGGTTTCGGTGCCGTTCCCCATCCGCACGGTTTACCTCAAGAAGTGATTTGATGGGAAGGATTTCGTTGGAGGAAGCCCTGCGCGTTGAGCAAAGGATTCGCAAGGAATCCGACGGCAGGCACGACAACATCTTGAGGTTGGATGGCGACGGGTTGATGGTCACCCACTCGTTTTATGGGCGGCCTTTGAATGCCATGATGACATTGAAAGATGAAATTCCCGGCATTCAATTGACTTTTAGCGACCACAAGGCCTTGCAGCCGGAAATGGTTTTCGTGAGGTACGAACTTCCGCCCGTCAAAGCCCTTGAAGAAGAATTCAAGCGCTTCAAACAAATTGATGCCGCAAGTTTTTTGAGGTTGATTAATTACGCCCGGGCAATGCATGAAAGGGGTCCAGAGCGGGATAGGGAAAAATTGGAGGCGCTGAAGTTGGCGTCAAAAGAGTTGTTCAAGCCCGCTCAATCGAGTTCCGAATGATTTGAGGTATTTGCTGGAAAGGCATGCGAACCTGCTTGCCGGAGTCGCGGTCGCGCACGGTTGCCTCGCCGTCCTCCAGCGAGTCGTAGTCAATGGTCACGCAGTAAGGGACGCCGGCTTCGTCGGACCGCGCGTAACGCTTGCCTATTGAACCCGTCTCGTCGTATTGCGTGCGGAACTCCTTGCGCAACGACTCAAACACTTCGCGCGCTTTTTCGGTCAAACCCTTTTTTTGGAGGGGGAACACGGCGACTTGCACGGGCGCGATTCGCGGGTGCAGGCGCAAAACGGTTTTTTCGTCGCGTTCGTCCAGGCCTTGAACAATCAAGGCGAGGATGAGGCGGTCGAACCCGCCGGAGGGTTCCACGACTCGCGGCAGGAATTTGCCTTCCTGGTTTAGGGACAAGTCCTTGCCGGATTCCTTGGCGTGTTGTTCCAAGTCGTAAGTGGAGCGGTCGGCTACGCCGAGGAGTTCCTTCCACCCCCAGTCCAGGAACTTGAATTCAATATCCCACGTCTCCGAGGAGTAGTGCGACAATTCCTTTGGGACGTGTTCGCGGAGCCGCAAGTCCTTGAGGCCCAAGGATTGAAGCCATTTCACGCAGGCGCCCGCCCAGTAAGCCACCCACGCGTTCTTGAACGCGATTTTCGGGTAGGCAACCATTTTTTCCGAGCCGCCTTTTTCCTGGGTTTTCGCGTCAAGCACGAGAACCTTCAAGTCCTTGAATTCGGCGAGGTCGGGTTTTTCATCCCTGTAAAACCATTCCAACTCGTATTGCGTGAACTCGCGGCAACGGAAAACGAATTGCCTCGGCGAGATTTCGTTGCGGAACGCGCGCCCGATTTGAGCGATTCCAAAAGGCGTCTTCAAGCGCGCGGCGTTGGCTGCGATTTTGTAGTCCGTGAAGATTAGTTGCGCGGTTTCGGGGCGCAGGTATGCTTCGGTTGATTCGTCGGCGAGGACGCCGACGTGCGTCTTGAACATGAGGTTGAAGGGGTCCTCGGTTTTGAGGGGTCCCCCGCATTTTGGGCACTTCAAATCCTTGTCGTCAATGAGTTTTCGGAGTTCTTCGGGTGTCAGGCCTTCCACGCTCAACCAGAGTTCGCGTTCAATCAAGGCGTCCGCGCGCTCTTTGACCTTGCATTTGGCGCAGGACACGACGGGATCGTTGAATGCTTCCAGGTGGCCGCTCGCCTTCCAGATTTGCCGCGGCGTCAGGATGCATCCGTCAATTCCTTCAACGTCTTCGCGCGAGGAAACAAACGAGTTCCACCACTCGTTTTCAAGTCCGCGTTTGAGTTGTACGCCCAGGGGCCCGTAGTTGTAGAAGCCGGCAGGGGAATCGTATATTTCGGCGGAGGGGTAGGCGAACCGGCGGCGCACGCACAGGTTCACGACCGAATCCATGTTCATGTTGTTATGAATTGGGCGCGCACTCTTTTAAATCACTCGCGGCTTAATCTCTTGCAAGGTGGATTGGTGACATGACCGGAAAATTTTTATTGAAAAAACGCGGGCGTGAGAGTGGCGGGCGCGGTTCGCGCCGCGAAATGGAAGACGACGAGAGGCGCAAGCCGTTAAGCAAAGGCGATTTTGTTCGCCGCCGCGCGAGAATGCTGGAAAAAGCGCGGGAAACCGTGCAGGAGGCGTACACAAAGCCCGACGCGCCCCTAGTCCAGGCAACGCGCGCAATAGACGACTTGGACAACGTTAAATCGCTTTTGTACCAGCGCTTGATGGAGTGGGTGCAACTCAATTTTCCTGAACTGAATTTGAAGAACGAGGAAACCGTTTGCCGTCTTTACGCCGAGTTCGGCGACAAGAAGTTTTTCGACGGAGAATTCATGCGCGAGCACCTCGGCAAGGAAAAGGCGGCGGACGTTGCCGCAAAAGCCGGCAAGAGTTTCGGCGCCGACTTCATGGAAGAAGACAGGATAGCCGTGGAAGCACTGGCGCGCTGCGTCCTGGAATTGTTCCAGCTCCGCGAGGAACTCCTGCAATACGTCCAGGTGAAGGCGCGCAAGGAGTTGCCGAACACCTGCGAACTCTTGGAGCCGTTGCTGGCCGCGCGGCTGCTCTCGCTGGCGGGAAACCTTGAAAAAATGAGTCGCATGCCCGCGAGCACGATTCAATTACTGGGCGCGGAGAAGGCGTTGTTCAAGCACCTTAGGAACAAGCGGATTGCACCCCCAAAGCACGGCATAATCTTCCAGAGCCCCCTCATCAACGCGGCTCCGCCCGGCCAGCGCGGCAAGATTGCGCGCGCTTTGGCGACCAAGGTAACCATCGCCGCCCGCGCCGATTACTTCACGAAGCGCGACATCGGCGCGAAACTGCGCGAGGACTTGGAGAAGCGTTTGGGGGAAATCAAGAGTGGAAGGCCTAAGAGGTGAGTGCCTCTCTTTTTTTGAAAAGGGTTCGCATTACGTTGACCACGTTGAACGCGTGGTAGCCCTTGCAAAACGCCTTGCGGAGTTTGAGGGCGCGGACGTTGAAGTCGTGGAGGCCGCTGCTTGGCTGCACGACGCGGGCCGCACCGCAGAGGACTTGGGTGAGTGCGAAGACCACGCAGTTGAATCGGCGCGCCTAGCACCGGAGTTGTTGAGGAGGGCAGGGTTTCCTGAGGAAAAAATTGCGGCAGTGGTGAAATGCGTTGAACGCCACCGTTATTCCAAGGGTTTGAAAGCCGAAACTATTGAGGAGGCCGTGTTGCAGGACGCGGACCGTTTGGATGCGTTGGGTGCCATCGGGATTTACCGCGCGATAAAGATAGGGCTTCAGGCCGGGAAGCCTTTTTATGATGCGTCAATCAAGCCGGCGGAGGTTTACGCGGGTAACAGCAAGACAACGATAAACCACTTCCACGAAAAACTGTTCAAGTTGCCGGATTCAATGAACACGGAAACCGGGAAGCGTTTCGCGTTGCAACGCATAAGGATAATGCGGGAGTTCGTGCGCGAGTTAGAGTGCGAGTGGGAAGGCGTTGCCTGAAAACCATAAAAAACCCGCGCGGCTTCCTTTTTGTTGAGAATGAAGAACTTTTTGCCCCTCATCGTTGCAATGGCGTTCATCGCGTTGTTGATTGGTTACTCGGCGATGCCTTCCACCACGACAACCGAGTTCTATTTGCTCGGAATCTCGGATACGGGGGAAGGCGTCCTCGTGCCCTTCAAACTGGAGTTCGCGCCGGGCACGGGCAAGGTTCTCGTGGACGCTTCTGACGCTTCCTATAGGAAGGACACGGCGGAGTCGTTGAGGCAGGCGAGGGACGCCGCCGAAAAAGCGCTGGGCTTGCCCTTGAAGAACGCGGACTTGTTGCTTGAGTTGGACGTTGAGGGAGCGGACGTGGGGGGCGACAGCGGGGGCGCGGCGTTCGCGGTGGCCATAATCGCTTCGTATCACGGGGTGCAACCCGACGAGGACGGCGCAATCAGCGCGTCTTTGGAGGACGGCGGGCTGGCGCCGGTGGGCGGGATAACCGAGAAAATCGTTGCGGCGGCGGACGCGGGCAAAAAGTTTTTTGTGGTAGCCAAGGCGCAGGAAATAAATGGCGAGAACTCGTTGAAGCAGAGAATCCAGATAATCCGCGTTGATTCCCTGGCCGAAGCCGCCCGGCTTTTTTTGGGCGGCTAGGGCCACACCAGTTCGCTTATTTTTTGCTTGGCTCCGGTTTTTCTTGCCGCTTCCATGACTTGCAACAATATGTTTGTGTGGCGGCGTAGGAAGCCCGGCGCCAAACCCGTTTTTTTCAGGGCGGCAAGCAATTCTTTCTCGTTTCCGGCTTTGTCGAGTTTTTGGATGATTTCCTTCTTTTTGTTGAAGAGCCGCTTCAGCCTCCACATTGCCTCCTCAAAGGTTTTTACGTTCCCAAGGTGCGCGTTGGTTGCAAATTTTTTTAGCGCGATCTCTTTGTTTGCCCCCGCCTCGTTCTTGATAAGGTATTGAATTGCCTCGTGGTATGCATTGAGCCAGCGCGTTTCCGAGAAGTATCTGCCCAACTCGTTGAATTCCGCTTCACCGAGGTCGACTTCGGCTATTCTCAGGCCGGTCTCCGTCTTGGTTACGGGGCTCCGGTCCCCCCAAAGCATTTCAACGGGTATCGTGTGGTACAGGCTCTTGCTGCCGCCTTCCTTGTGTTCTACCACGCAAATCAAGCCTTCTTCTGCTTTTGTTTTTTTTTCCTTCTTTTTCCTTCCTTTTTTTGGCCAGGCGTCTTCGGACAACGGGAGGACGGGAATGTTGTTTATTGTTGCGTAGGGCCGGCTTAACCGGTTGTTTGTTCTGCATTCAGCGGCGTTTCTCTGAGTGCGTTTGAATGCGAGTATCAGGATTCTTCCGCCGTTTTTGAAATGAATTACGTCGGCCAGCGGGCCCCCACTTAGTTTGAGTGGCTTGCCCGACAAAACAACGGGGTTTTTTATGCGCGGGAGAAGGGTTTCGTTAACGAATTCCTCGGGAGTCCGCGAATCCTTCATTGCTTTGATGATGGTTGAAACCATATACTTAAAGCATTGGTGGGACAAATTAATTAACTTTTTTTTGTGCGGGGGTCGCATAGTGGCCATTGCGGTGGCCTGCTAAGCCACTGGCGCTAAAGCGCCGCGTGGGTTCGAGTCCCACCCCCCGCGCTTTTATTTTTAGAGCCCCAATTCAATACCATGAAGTTTGAGTGCTCGGACCTGAAAAAAATCAACAAGAAAATCGTGGGCGAAATGAATCAGGCGCCCCCAGTTGTGTGCGACGGGAAATTACTTGAAGAAATCGGTTTGATGCCCACCAGGGAAGCGCAGGCCTTCTCGCTCGCCCAGCAAAAGCCGTTCGAGTCCGGGAACGCGCGCACCGCGTTCTTCGTGCTTTATTACGGCGGGGGTGCGTTAAGCAACCGCAACATTTCCAATTTCCTAGGCGAGCACAAGGCGTGGATGACGTTGTTGAGCAAAAATGATTGAAGAGCCGCGTAAGTTGAGGGTGGCCATAGTCGGCTTGGGCTTGGACACAAGCCATCACTTGGTTGAGGAATCAGAAGCGATTTCTGCGGGTTTGGACCGCGAAAGAAAGAGAATCAAAAATAATCGTTCCCTTTCCAGGAAAGAGAAAGAGGAATTGTTGAGGGCTGTTGGCGGGCAGGAGCTTTCACGAAGGCGGGAGTTGCGGGAGCGGGTCAAGGCAAGGGAAACCGTTCCAGGCACGGTTCCCGAGGAATTGGCCGGGATTTTGGGAGCTTATTTCGGAAAAAAAGTTGAGGTCTTGGTTGAAGCCGACGCCTTGCCCAACAAAACCAATTTTCCCAGCGTTTTATCCGACGAGCAAGGGGAGGAATTGACGGAGCATTTCAGGAAGTTGGGGAAGGAAAACGATTTGGTGATAGCAATCGGCCGGAACCACTCCCGCGCGTACCCCTTATACGCCGGGGGCGCAAGGGTAGCGCGCTTTGACGCGCACACCGACGCGCGCCCGTACGACCACGAAATAAATTGCGGGAACTACGTTGATGCGGTCATACGCAACGGCTTGACGGAAGCGAAAAAAATCACGCATTATACGATGTTTAATTCAAAAGGGAAGCCGGATATTTTTTTGTCTCCTTTGGGCGAGTTCGTGGACGTTGGCAAACTTCCTTTGAACCACGACAAAGAGCACGACGTGGTTGACGTGGATGTTGACGTGTTGCATTCTTCATACGATGCCCAATCCAAGTGGGAGTCAAGCAATCTTACTTCGACGCACGTTTTGAGGGCGGTCAACGGCATGAAGGAGCCGCCCAAAGTCCTGGGTTTTTTCGAGTACCGGCCCGAACAGGACGCGCACGGGTTCGCTAAGGATTTGCTGGTGCAGTTGTCGCGTTCGCTTGCGCAACGCCACTTGGAGAGGATTCAAGGGTTCAAGCCCATCAAAAAGTAGAGGGCTTCGGTGGCGTAACAGCCCGCGTCCAATGAAAAGCGAACCACCAGCGGGTCTTCTTGGAGGACTTGAAACTCGCGGAGTTCCGCGAACCACTTGCGTTTCCCGCCCTTGGAGGAGAGTTCGGGGAAGGATTTGAGGAGGAAGGATTCCTTGGAGAGCCCGCGTTCCCGCAGCCATTCCTCTTCGAATCGCGTCGGCTCCGCGGTTTCGTATCCCACGAGGTTGCCTTCTTCTCTGGGCGGGCCGGACGCGAGTTCGTCGTTGAAGAGTTGGGATTGCACGGCGTGCACGAACATGAGTTGGAGTCCCCTCGGCAAACAACGCAGGGCGCCCGCGAAATCGTTTTCGTTTTTTGCCAGCCATTCCAGCATGAACCGCTCGTTTTTGAGCCACTTCGGAAAGTATTCCAGCGCCGCGCGAAAGTCGCCTTCTTTTGCGAGGCGTTCGCGCGCCTCCCTTGCTTCAACGCTTTTCTCGCCTTCAGTGAACGCGAGGTAATTCATTACTGCGTCCCGCGTTTCCCCGCGGAGGAGTTTCAAGCCGACGAGCGCCGTGTTCGTGCGCACGCTTCCGAAGCGTTGCGGGCCGAAAAAATTGGGGTATCGGCCCGTTGAAGTGCGTTCCCGGATTTTTTCGGGGTCGGGTTCAACGCCGGCGTTCTCCGCGGTGAGCGTAATCGTGAAACAATTGCCTTTCAGGTCGCCGAGGCGTATTTTTTCTTTCTCCTTCCACGCGCCGAGGACGCGCAAGTCCTTGACGCGCGCGTTGACCAATGCCTTGGGTTCCACGCAGAAACCCGAGCAGAGTTGGGTTGTCACGGCGTTCCGGTCTTTTGCGCCGGCGAAGGAAAAGCGTGACGGCTTGGCGTGCACGGCCCACGCGAGCGCGCGCAAGGCGTCGTTAGTCGTCCACACCGTTTTTTGGAGGGCGAAGTGGGCGTGCCATTTTTTGCCGGTTTCCGAGTCGGGGCGTTGGAATGGCTGGTCGCGTTGGATTATGCTTCCGTCCGAGGCGATTTCTTCCACTACGAATTCTTCGGGCTTGAATTGCATGACAAATCCTTTTAATCTCCCACGTTCTAAACGGTTTTCATGGGGGAAGGATTCACGGGTTTGGCTTCGCTCGTTGCGGGCGTCGTGATACTAGTCTTGTTGCGGTGGTATTCCCTGCAGGACTGGTAAAATCAAATTCTTTTTTCGAGTTTTAAGAAGCAGTTCCCCATTTCTTTGAATCCGAGCGCCTTATACGCCTTCAAGTGCTTCTGGTTTGAGGCGGCGACCGCTATTGACTCGAAGCCGTTTTTTTTCGCGTTGTCTAGGTGTGCGTTAAAGAGTTCTTTGATGGGTTTGAACATGGGTGCGTTTTTGTTGGCCGGCGAGTCGCCCACCCAAGTTTGTACGTAGTAAAACCTCGGGTTTTTTGCACTTACCGGCTGTGACATCGTTTCATCATTTAATTCGCTTACCAACTCGAAGTTTGAGGCGTGTACGATGTTTCCTTTCTCGTTTACGGCGACCATTACTCGTTTTCTGTTTATTGAATCGAGCAGCTCCTCTTTGATGAGCGCCCGAATCAAGGGCGTTTTTTCCTTTCCCTCAAACCATTTCGTCAAGTGCAGTTCGGTCAGCGCTTCCAAGTCCTGTAACGTTGCTTTCCTGATCTTCATTTCACTTGTACCTCAGGAAGGCGCCGAGGCCGCGGAACGTGCCGTAGAACTGGGCGCCCTCGCTCGTGTCCTGCGACAAGTATTCAATTGGCACGCCCTGGCGTTCGGCTTCTTCCACGAGTTCTGCGACCACGTTCTCGTCTTTTGTTACCACCAGTTTTCCGCCGCAACTGCAGGACTCTTCCCCGATTTTTTCAACGAGTTTTTCCTCTTCCTTGTTGCACGAGTTGCATTTGAGTTTCACGTAAAACAGTTCCAGCCCCTGCGTGACTAGGAGTTTTTCCACCTGGCGGGCGTCCAAGGCGCGCTTGATTTCTATTGGGCCGTACAAGGCGAGGCCGTTGGTGGAGACCTCGCGCATGAACGAGTCGAATAATTGTTTTTCCTTGACTGCTTCCTGGTCTGCAATTATTTCCGAGGATTTTTCAACGATTTCCCTCAACCCGTATTCGTCGGTGTAACCCATGTCAACCACTCCGAGGATTTTCAGCTGGTAGTTGAAGGGCTTCATTTTGAGGAAGTCGTGTTTGGCGGGGCCGGGTCCGCCCAGGATTACGCCCTTGAAGTTTTTTTTGTCCACGAAGGCGTCCATTGCCCTGCCCACGCGCTTGTAATACAATTCCACGCCTTCCACGTGGAGGCGGTCGAAACGGGCCGCGCTTTGGCCGCCCTTGTGCACTTTCTGGTGCGCGGTGGAGTGCAGTTTTTTGACGACCTTGGTTTGCGTGCCTTTGAGGAAGGCGAGGGTGGCGTCCTTGCCGTCCATGACTACGAGGCCGTACAAATCGGTTTTGTCCGCGAGTTCTTCCAGCGGTTCCAGCACGAACTGGGATTCGCAGCGGTAGAATTGCACGTTTAAGGGTTGGGGGGGCTCCACCCAGAAGAGTTGGAGGTCCTGCTTGCCTTCCTTTTCGGAGACGTTTCCCGCGAACACGGCCATGCCGTTTTTCGGGGTTTGCTTGAAGCTCTTCAGGAAATGCATTATTTTTTCGAGGGCGGCCTGCACGTTTTTCTGGGTGCTCTTGCTCTTGATGTTGCTTGCCTGGCCGTACTCGTCCTTGAGTTTTCCGGTCACGTCGCTTATGGGGTAACCGGGAGTTATGTAAACCGAGATGAGTTCGGTTCCCCTGCCGCGGTACTTGGAGAGTTCCTCTATCCTTTTCTTGAATTCGTAGTTTTTCTTGGACATGATTTGATCACTGAGCCAACGTATTTTTGTGCGCCCACGACTATAAAGGCAGTGCTCGTGCGATTCCCGTCTTGGCAGAAAAGCGCGAAATCGTTCCGCCGAGCAGCGCCGTAACCAGTTGCATCAAGCCCATTGCGGCGACTATGGGCGCGGGCACGAGACCGAAGTAATTGAGGGCGAGCGCGCACGCGAAAAGGAACGCGGCCTTCAACGACGCCCCGGCGAGGAGGGAAGCCCAGTAATTCCTTGAATCCGCGAGATAGAGTTTTTTCACGGTCAGCGCGAGCAACGCGTTCCCGACCCAGATGAATGGAATCATCAGCGCAAGGTAAACCGTGAACGGGCCGAAGACGAGGCCGCGCGACAAAACGCCGAGCGAGGGAAGGATTAGGATGGGCAGGAGTTTCCAGTTCCTGAGCTCGAGGGCGGTGGTGACGAGCAACGCATTCACCACGGAGCCGACCAGCAACTGGGGTCCGGCCAGGAGGAAGGAAACGAAGAAGCCGATTATTGAGTAAGCGGCCAGCCGCGCGTATTCGCGGGCTTCGGGCAAGGCGAACTCCTGTTCGTACAAGAACGCGTAATTCATTTCAGCGTCTCCAATATCTCCTGGGTTCCCTTTCGGTGCAGGAGTTTATGAGCTTTTTCCCCGCCGGTTTCGCCGAGGAATTCGCGGTAAAGTTTTTTGACGTCCGGGTTCTGGTGCGCGTTGCGCACGCGCGTGTTCTCGGCGTCCAAGTCGCGTAACCCGAAGGCGCGCTTCGCCACTTGTTGCGGGTCGTTGCCGGGCTGGCCGGGTCCGCCCACGCAGCCGCCGCGGCACGCGAGCACTTCAATGAAGTCAATCGTGCGCCCGCCCTCCTTTTTTTCCTTGAGCACTCGTTCGCACATCTTTCTTGCCTCGTCGTACCCGTTGACGACCGCGACGCGCAACGGTTTTTCCAGGCCCACTTCAATTGTGAACTCCTTGGTGCCGCCGTAGCCGGGGCGGCGGTCTTCCACGAAGGGCAGCAACTCCTTTCCGCCCATCAACTCGTAGTAGGCGGCGCGGACAACCGACTCCATTACGCCTCCAGTGCCCGCGAACAAGGTGCTCGCGCCCGACGCGGTGCCGAGGAGTTCGTCGAAGGAATCCGGTTCCAGGGAGTGGTAATCGATTCCCTCCTGTTTGATGAGTTTGGCGAAGTCCTTCGTCGTTAAAATGAAGTCCACGTCTTGTTTTGCTCCCGGAATTTCGGTTTCCTCTTCCCTGGACTCCAGTTTCTTGGAGTAGCAGGGCATCACGCCGACCACGAATATTTCGCCCGCCTTCTTCCCGGTTTTTTCCGCGAAATAGGTTTTCGTGAGCGCGCCCACGATTTGCTGGGGCGACTTCACGCCGGACAGGTGTTCGTTGAGTTCGGGGAACGCCTTCACGCAGAAGCGCGTCCAGCCCGGGCAGCACGACGTGAACACGGGCAGGGCGCCTCCCTCCCTCAGGCGGCGCACGAGTTCCGCGGATTCCTCTACGACTGTGACGTCCGCGCCGAAATCCGTGTCGAACACGTTGTCGAACCCGAGTTTGCGGAGGGCGGCGACCACGCGGCCCGTTTCCTCGCTTGAGGGCTCCGAACCGAATTCCTCGCAAACGGTTACGCGCACCGAGGGCGCGGTCTGCGCTATCACAGTCTTGGATTTGTCGGCTAGGACTTCTTTGACAAATGAAATATCGTCCATCCACCCGTTCACGCCTTGAAACCTTTTAATTCTTGCGTGCGCTAAACCACTTGAAATGCGTAAAACGTTTTATTACCTGGAGTTGTTTGAACGCGAGTATTTCTCCAAAGCGTTTCCGGACGCCTCGCTCTACGACGGGGATTTTTCGGGGAACGAGGAGGACGCGGAAATCGTTTGCATCCGCGGCAAGAGCGCGTTCTTCGGAGCGGATGCAATCAAGAAATTTCCTTCCATCCGGTTCCTGGCAACGCGTTCGGTGGGCATGGACAACGTGGACTTGGAGGCGTGCAAGTCGGCCGGCGTGGAGGTGCGCAACGCGCCGGGTTACGCGAACGACGCCGTAAGCAGCCACGCCCTTAAGATGCTGGAGAAATTAGGCGTTTCCTTGAAGAAAAAAAAACTCGGCTTGGTGGGCGCGGGGCGCATCGGCAGGAAACTCGCCGAAAAAGCAATTGGCCTGGGCGCGGCCGTGGTCGCATACGACGTAGTCAAGGACGAAGCCGAAGCAAAGCGAATCGGCTTCAAATACGTTGAACTCGGCGAAGTGCTCGCCTGCGACGTCGTATCCGTTCACGTCCCCCTGCTCCCCCAGACGAGGCACCTCGTCAACGCGGAGGCGTTGAAGAAGATGGGGAACGGAGCCGTGCTCGTCAACACGGCGCGGGGCGGGATAGTGGACGAAGCTGCATTGCTGAAAGAACTGCCTCGTTTGGGCGGCGCGTGCCTGGACGTGGTGGAGGGGGACGACTTTGATTCGCCGGCCGCGCGCGAACTCGCGTCAAAACCAAACGTGGTTCTCACGAGGCACGAGGCATTCAATTCCCGGGAAGCGTTGCGAAAACGGTGTGAAATCACGGAACGAAACATCCGCTTGTTTGAAGGGGAAGAGTAGGCTACTTTTACTGCGAAACCTTTTTATAGCGTCATGATATCATCATGATTGTTTGTGGTGGTGTCATGACAGGCGACGAGGAGTTCGTGAATGTCGCAAAAGAGTTCAAGGACTTCCAAAAAAAGTTTGACGACCCCGTCTACATTGCGACGCTGTTGCACAAACTCAGTGAGGAGAGGAGCTCCAGCAACCTGGTGCTCAAGGAAGTCAACGCCAAGTTGGATAGATTGCTGGCGTTGGATGCGAGAATTGCCGCGCTCGAAGAGCGCTTGGGTAAACGGGTAGAACCCTTGTTGTCCGAAACCGACCTAAAAATCGTGGCCCTCGCAAAGAAGAAACCAGTGTGCGCCCAGGACGTGCGCAAGGCCCTGAAATACAGGGGCACCAACGCGGCGTCCGCCCGCTTGAACGCATTGGCGAAACAAGGAGTTTTGCACAAGCAACAAGCCGGAAAACGGGTGTACTTTAACACTTGAATTGATGGCTGCAAGGCCGTCATTTCAACCCACCTTGATAGCATTGTTGGGCGGGTTAAACCCGCCCAACCTAATTCTTTGGCCCAAAAACAATTCCGCTACTCCGCTCGGTGCTCCGTCCGCGTAATTGTTTTTCCGTCCACGGATAATTTAGTCCGTTACTTCGCTTGGTGCTTCGTCCGCGGAATTTGATTCCTTTCATGGGTTGGTTCCGTCTTCGGAATTTGTTTCCGTTAACGGATTGTTTTGTCCGCTGCTCCGCTCCGCAAAACGTTTAACAAAGGGTTCGTGCAGTTAGTTGGGTATGAAGCAGTCGCGCTTGTTGTGGCCCGTTGTAGTTGCCTCAATGCTGTTGTTTTTCGGGGTGGCGTTCAGCACCCTCGGATTCTGGCCGAAAACAATTGCCGCGCTCGCGGTGCTCGCGGTTTGCGGGGTTCTCGTGAAGCGGTTCACGGGGCAGGAGGGCTATTACGGCCTCGTCATATTCCGCGGCTTGGCAGGGTTCAAGTTGATGCGCGGCATTGCGCGCAAGCACAAGCACTTGAGCCGCGAAATCGTTGACGCCGGCCTGGGTCTCGCCTTCGGCGTCCCCTACGCCTACCACGTTTACAAGAAAAAATTCGCAAAGGCGGCTTTGGCGAACCTCGCGTTCTTCGCCTTCTTTTTCCTCGCGCAATACTTCGGCGGCTCGCAGGTGAACGGCGCGCTGTGGCTGTTCACCGTGGTCGGCGTGTTGTTCGGCTTGGCTGGAACCGGCTTGGCGTTCCTTGCCTCGCACGCGTGGAGCGTTTTAACAATTCCGAACACTCCGCCGGGGGTCACGCTCCTCGTGCCCGGGGTCACCGTGCCGTGGGAGGCGTTGTTCGCGATTGCCGTTCTTGCAATAGTGCACGAGGTGGCGCACGGCGTTTTGTGCGTCATAGAACGCATTCCCTTGAAGTCGTCAGGCGTGTTGTTGTTCGGATTCCTGCCGGTGGGCGCGTTCGTTGAACCCGACGAAAAAAGGTTTGAGGAGAAGAGCCGACACGTGAAGCGCCGCATGCTGGTGGCGGGCTCAATTGCGAACGTGTTGTTCTTCTTCGTTTTCCTGGTCCTCGCGCTCGGCGCCGGGGCTGCGCTGGATTCCAGCGTTGCAAGCGTGCGCGTCACCGAGGTGAACACGAATTCGTCGCTTGGCGTCGGCGTAAGCGTCGGGGACGAGGTCGGCGTGGCCAGCGCAAACTCGTTTAACGCATTGTTGTTGGAAACCGCTTCCGGTAGAGGGGGGCTGGTTTCGCTGGAGGTCAACGGCGTCAAGGAGGACGTGCGGTTGTTTGACTTGTCCGTGGCCGGGGTTGAAGACGGCTTTCCGGCTTCGCAGTCGTTTGAGGCGGGGGAAGTGATTCAAGCCGTTAACGGCGAAAAGGTTTATGGTTCAAGCGACTTGTCGCGCGCCCTCGCGGGCTCGGGCGAAGGGGACGCGGTGAGCATTCAGACCAACCGCGGAGTCAAGAGCGTGGTGCTCGGCGTGGGGGGCAGGATAGGCGTCACGGTTTCGTCCGTGCCGGCGTTCGCCGTTGAAGACGTTCCCTCCAACGCGTTTCTTTACGCCTTGTTTTCGTTCCTACTCGTCGTGTTTGCTTACTCCTACTTGTTGAACTTCATCGTGGCCACGGTGAACCTCATGCCGTTGTTCATCACGGACGGCCACCGCATTTTGGCGGACGAGTTATCATCCTGGCTGGGGGCCGCGGCCGGCGGGAAGGCGGCCTTTGCGTTGGGCGCGTTGACGCTGCTGGTGTTGTTGTTGAATGCCTTGCCGTGGTTGTGGAGTTAACGAAACCGTTTTAATTAAGGGGCGCGTTCACTGGTTCGTAAGAAAAAGGTGGAGATTGGGTATATGGTTTTGCGTCGCATTAAACGCAAGGCGCGCGCTTTGCGCGGCAAAGTGTTCTCCAAACTGGGTTACGTGCCCGCCAACGTCACGGTTTCGGGCTTGAAGGCGGGCGAACAGGTGTTCCAGGAATCCGTTTTGGAGGAGTGCCGTTCCAGTCTCCGCAAGATTCGCAAGCGCGTGAGGGCGTCCGAGTTAAAGGTTCACGTGAAGAGTTCGCAGCGCGGCAAGGGGCGCCGGTTTGAAATCAAGGGCACGGTTATCCTGGTTCACGGGATGCTTCACGCGAGCGCTTCGGACCGCGACTTGTATTTGGCGTTGACGCGCGTGCTCTACGAGTTGGAGCATGCCGCCATGCATTCCAGGAAGTGATTTGAAAAAATGGATAAGAAAGAGTTTTTTAGGGCTTTAATGTTCCTCGGCGTGGGAATGTTGTTGCTGGGCGCTTACCAGTTCAACCAGTATTGGGCTACGCAGGCCGTGGTGGGCCCGCAACTCGCGCAACTGGAGGAAATAGACCCGGCGTCGTTGGAGTTGCTGGGCCTTGACGCGGCGTACCTGGAGTCGGTAAAGGAAAGCGTTTCTGTTACGTCCGCGGTCTTGCTTCAAACCGCGTTGGCGGACGCAGTGCTCGGAGCAATCTTCGTCTTTGCCGGGGTTTCGCTGTCGCCCAAGAAGTGATTCTTTTTTTGCCACTTGGCGGCGTGAATCTTGAGCACGTGCTTGTGTGCGGGCTTCGTCATCCTGTCCTTCAAGTGTTGCTTCAGCCTCTGCTTCGCCTTGCGGTGTTTTTTTAGGAAGTCGTCGCCGGGAGGGGAAACGAAGCCCACTAATAACTCACCAGTATTTTTTCGCCTACGGAGAGGATGTAGTCCAGGTTCAAGTCGATTTTTTGGCGGCTTTTCGTCTTGATTATCAAGGCGTTCCCCGACTTGTCCGTGCCCACCGCCGTGCCCAGGAACGAGCCGAGTTCGGTGTACACTTCCTTGCCGTTCAAATTCATTTTGGAGAGGATGCTCTTCTTGAACTGGGTGGTGAGGTAGGTTGCAAGGTATAAGGCGATGACGCCGAGCAGGAGCGCGTAAAAGAACGAGGAGAACGCGGTGAGCCCGAGAATCCAGTTCGCGGCCGTGTTGAAGATGAACCAGAACAAGATGACGGAAGACCCGTAAATCAGGTATTGGGGGAGTTCGTACGACTTCTTTTTCTGGATGGTTTCAACGACTCCGCCCACGATGAGTAATAGCAGTGCCAGGGGCAGCAGGAGGAGCAGGTCCTTGGTGAACCACGCCGCGAGTTTGGAGGCGTCCGTCACGCCGGCGTAGTTAAGCGCGGAAACGCGGGACGCGGCCAGCCAGACCGAGACAACCAACAGGGGTATGGAAGCGAAGTAAAACACGAAGCCCAGCGAGTCCGGGCGCACGCGCGCCGTGGCCAGGTAACGGAAAAACATTTCCTCCACGCCGAGCCCTTTCAGGATGAGGTAGGCGCCCAGCAGGCCTAGGAACAGCCGGATGCCTTCGTTGGCGAACAAAAAGTACAATAACAGCGCGATGCCGGGCACGCCGAAGATCACGCGCGCGAACGGTGGCTCCTTCAACTTATCGAGTATGACGAAGTAGGTTTTCTCCAAGTCCTTTTCCTGTTTCACGTAAACGGTGCGCACGCCGTCCACGCGCACGCGTGACTGGACGATGGGAAGCACGCGCTCGTCGCTGGCGCCGTCGCTCACGAAGATGCATGCTTCGGGCTTGAAGGAGTCCACCACGTTTTCAAGTTGTTTTGCCACGGACGCGTCAGCCTTGTAACCAAGTTTTTTGTGGCCGGTCAGCGCGGCGACTTCAACCTCGTTTTCCTTGGCCAGCTCGCGGTAGGTGCGCACGGCTTCAAAGAGCGTGTTGACGTCGGCGTCCTCGGGGTCGGCGACGCCCAGTTTTTGCGCGGCTTCCAACACTTTTTTTTCTCCGACGATGGGGCCGCGAATCTTGGCTTTATTGCCGAGGTCGTCGTCGACGTCTATGCAGAGCACGAGCAACCGCTTCTTTTCGGGCATGGATAACTCACTGCTCCCGCCTTAAAAAAACAAGCGATGGCCCGCCCCCCGCCTGAAAACCCCTGTTGACGAACCGTTAAAATACCGTGGAAATCAGGAGTTTGTTATGGACAGGCAGGTTTTCGTTGCTGCAAGCGTTCTCGCGATTGCCGCCGCACTGGTTTACGGCGCCTTCTTGCTTACCAACTCGGTTCCGTTGACGATTCTATTGGTGGTGTTGCTGGCCGCCGCCGCCTCGTTCTCGCCGCGCCTAGTGGAATTCAAGGAATACGAGCGCGGCGTGCTCTTCTCGTTCGGGAAGTTCAAGCGCGTGGTCGGGCCCGGCTGGGTCATGATCCTGCCTGCGATTCATTCCTACGAGAAAGTGGATTTGAGGACGCAGCATTTGGACATCCCGATGCAGGACGTCATCACCAACGACGAAATACGGCTCAAGCTGGACGCCGTGGTATTCCTCAAGATAGTGGACCCCAAGAAAGCGGTCCTCGAGATAAAGGACTTGCAGAAAGCAATCAGCCAGCTATTGTTCTCGGAGATACGCAACCGCGTCAACAAGATGCCCCTGGAGGAAGTGTTGGAGAGCACCGAGCAAATCAACGAAGCCATGCGCGAAACGCTCAAGAAAGTGGAGGACTCGTGGGGAATAAAGACGGTGGAGGTAAAGGTGCAGGACATCGCGCTCCCCGAAAAACTGGCGCGCGCCATGCAGGAGCGCAAGGAGGCCCTTGAGTACAAGGCGAAGCTGGAGACCGAAGCCAACGCGCGCAGGGTGGCCATAAACGTGTTGGACGAGGCCACGCGCAAGATGGACGACAAGACGTTCGCGTACATGTATTTGGAGACGTTGAAGCGCGTTGCCGACGGCAGGAGCAGCAAAATAATTTTTCCCATGGAACTCTCAAAGTTGGCGGAGTCAATCGGCGGTAAGCTGGCAGGCAACAAGCAGGTGGATTACTCGGCGGTGGTGAGCGAGTTGTCCAAGTCGTTTGCCCACCAAAAAAAGGCGGAGAGGACCGCTAAACCAGAAAAGGAAGCGGTCAAACCCGTCAAATCAGTGGAGAAGCCCCCAAAACCCGTTAAATAACCGTTGAGGGGGGTTGGTTCCGTTTCTTCCACAAAAAAGAAGAAATAGGTTTTCGGCTGACTATTGTTTCAGGTGGTTTTGCCGTTGACGGACGTAGTGCGCATTTTCGAGGACTTTTTTGAGGAGCGGATGCGCGACGAGTTAATGGACCTCGCGCAGAACAAGTACCCCGACGAGTCGCGCAGCGTAAACGTTGACTGGAACGAGTTGTCGGGTTTTAGCACTGAAGTCGCGGACGCCTTGCTTGAACAACCCGACCAGTACGTGGAGTGGGCCGCGGACGCGGTAAAACAACTGAACTTGGAGACGGCAAAGGAAGGCGTCGGGTTTGAACCCCACATTCGCTTTTACGGACTTCCCTCCACGGCGACCTCGCTCGTAAAGAACGTGGGCGCCGCGCACCTCGGCAAACTCTTCCAGGTCAAGGGCGTGGTGCAGTGGATAACGGAACTCAAGCCGCTGATGAACGTCGCCGACTGGTATTGCCCGAGCTGCCCCGAGGTAAGCGTGAAAACCGCGAGCGACAAGTCCTTTTTGAAGAAGCCAAACTGCCCGAAGTGCAAGCGGGAAATGCTTTTGCAGGAAAAGTCCAGCGAATTCATCAACTTTCAGCGCGCGCAAATGCAGGAAACCGTTGAAGAGTTGAGGGGGAGCGCCCCCGCGGCGCGCCTGGAATTGTGGATGGAGGACGACATCACGAATTACATCATGCCCGGCGAGAAAATAGTTGCCACGGGCGTGCTCCGCTTGCGGCCCTTGAAGAACGCGCGCGGCAGGTCAAGCATTTACGAGAAGTTTATGGACGTCGTGCACCTGCGCAAGGTGGACGAACAATTCGAGACCCTTGAGGTGACCAAGGAAGAGCAAAAAGAGATAGAGCAGCTGGCGAGCGACCCCAAGGTTTACGAGAAAATCGTGAAAAGCATTGCGCCCAGCATTCACGGCTTTGATGAGTTGAAGCAAGCCATTGCCTTGCAACTGTTCGGGGGCACGCCCAACAAGGTTCAAGCCGACGGGGCGCGCATCCGCCCCGACATGCACTTGTTGTTAATCGGCGACCCCGGCTGTCTGGTGGCCGGGGAACGCATCGCGTTGGGTGACGGCACGATTGCGCGCATTGGTTCGCTGGGCGAAAAACACCTGCAAAAAATAAGCCAGCCATTGTTGACGGGCCAAGGGTACAAGCGGACCACGGCGAAACGCTTCCACGTTTACAGGAAGCAAAAAATAATGGAGCTTGTCACGGAGTCGGGCAAGAGCATCAAGGGAACCTTCAACCACCCGCTCCTCGTCGTAAACGGAATGAAGCGGGAGTGGAAGCAATTGAACGAGATTCATCCCGGCGAACGCGTTGCCGTGGTGCCGCGGATTCCGTGCACGAAGACGGCACTCGTTGAAACGGGTTGGAAGAAAGAGCCGCGGAGGTTCGGGTCGCGGTCAAACGCCAGGCTCCCGAAGGCGTTGGACGCGGATATTGCGGGGTTGCTGGGATACGTTCTGGGCGACGGCTGGGTGAGGCGCACGTGCGTTGCAATGGACGTGAACACCGAGGAAGAGGACTTGATTCCCTTGCTGGTTTCAATCATCCAAAAAAAGTTTGACATTGCCCCCAGCGTGCGCGTCAGGAAGAAGCAGAACCGCAAGCCGATTACAATTGTTGAATGCAACAGCGTGGACGTCGCCTCCAGCCTGTCCTTCCTGAGGGAGAAGCGGGTGCCCGAACTCGTCTTCCAATCGGGCAACAGGGTTGCGGCTTCCTTCCTTTCCTGGCTTTTTGAGGCGGACGGCTGCGTCTTCTCCAAGGGGCGCGGAAAACGCGCAATTCAATTGAAGTCGTCCGAACCCGAATTGTTGCGCGACGTTCAAATGCTTTTGTTGAGGTTCGGCGTGCACTCCTGCGTTATAGACCGGAACCTTGCAGTCAGGCGCGCGCAGTCCATTCGTTGCTTTGCCAAGTCAATTGGTTTTCAATCCGCGAAGAAGAAGGGGAAACTGGGGAAACTCGTTGCGGATTGCAAGAGGTTGCACCACGAGCACGGCAAGGAGTTGAGCGAGCGCGTCGTATTGGTGAGGCCTGCGGGCGCAGCCGACGTGTTTGACGTTGAAGCGCCGCCGGAAAAACGGTTCATTGCGAACGGAATAATCTCGCACAACACGGGGAAGTCGTCCATCCTGGAATACGTGAGCCGCCTCGCGCCGAAAAGCGTTACCGTGAGCGGTGGCGCGGCGAGCGGCGTCGGGCTGACGGCTTCGGCTGAAAAAGATTCGCTGGGCGAGGGCTGGATTTTGAAGGCGGGCGCCATGGTGCTCGCCAACGGCGGGATAGCGATAATCGACGAGTTTGACAAGATGTGTTTGAGCGGGGATTCACTGGTTTACTTGGGGGGCGGCGAAATAAAACGGATTGAAGAGATTTTTGAGGAAGCGGAAAAAGAGTTCGGCTCATTTGAGGATGACGGCGTGAGAATCGTTAAAGCGAACATACCTGTTTTAACGCATCGCAAGGGAAGGATTGTTACCGGGACTGCAACGGCCGTTACGCGCCGCAAAACGAGGGAAGCGTTGTACGAAATCACGTTGCGGAGCGGGAAGCGCTTGAAGGCCACGGCGAGCCACCCAATACTGTTGCTCAATGAACAAGGCGAACTTGAATACAAGCGCGTGCGCGAATTGCGGGGTGGTGAGTTCGCGGTTTGCCCACACAAAACCCCGTCGCCCGCCTTAACCAGCCAGAAAATAAAGCCGCTTAAAATGCGGTTTACCAAAGTGCCTTCACCCGAACTTGTTGTCGGCGAGGACTTCGGCGCGTTGATGGGTTACTTGACGGCCGAGGGGTGTGCGCCGTCCAACCCGGTGCACGGGTCTTACCGCGTTGACTTCGTTAATTACTCCCCGGAAATAGCGGACAATTATTGCGGGCTGGCCCGTGGCTTGGGCTTTGACCCGAAAACCCCTCCTTCCACTCCGCACTCAATCCGCATCAATTCCAAGAACTTCGTTGAAGTAATGAAAACAATTTCGCCCACCTTGAACAAGGGAGCGAGAAACAAGTGCGTGCCATCCTGCGTCATGAAGGCGGATGACGGAACCGTGGCCGCGTTTTTGTCTTCCTTCGTTGACGGGGACGGAGGCGTTTACTCCAATCCGAGAAGCATTTGCTTTTTCAGTTCCAGTTTGGACCTGATACGACAGTTACAGGGCTTGCTCCTCCGTTTCGGCGCGGTCTCAAAAATAATCAGGCAAAACAAAGAGGGTTTTGACTCTTGCTATAGACTCGTCGTTCAAGGCGACTCGTTACGGTTTTTATCCGGTTGCCTGACCTTGGCGGAAGAGAAAAAAAGAAGGGTTTTGGCTGAAAACAAGGAGGCAACCGGAAACAAGAAGCGTTTTGCTTCGCTTGACACGGTGCCCAACGCGGGCGCGTTAATCAAATCCGCTCGCAAAAAGCTTGGCTTGCACGGTTATCAACTTGGGTTGTCCCGGGGAACCGTTTCAGTGTTTGAAAGAGGGTTGAGCAAGCCATCCAAAAAATCGCTTAAAAAAATGGTTTCCGTGCTCAAATCGCGGGACGCCTCCGGCAAGGCGAGCCAGGAAATAGAAAAATTGGCGTTTCTCGCGGATTGCGGCCTTTACTTTGACGAAATAACCTCGTTGAACGAAATTGATAACGAGGATGGTTTTACGTACAACCTTTCAGTTGAAGGGGACAAAAACTTTATCGCTAACGGCGTAATCGTTCACAACAGCGAGGAGGACCGCGGCTCAATCCACCAGGCAATGGAGCAACAAAAAATAAGCATAGCCAAGGCGGGAATAGTCACGGAGTTCCGTTCGGAGACCGCGGTGCTCGCCGCAGCCAACCCGAAGATGGGCCGGTTCGACCCCAACAAGTTTCCCGCCGAACAATTCAACATTTCCCCCGCGCTCTTGTCGCGCTTCGACTTGATTTTCACGGTGCGCGACGTGCTGGACGAAACCAAGGACCGCGAACTTGCATCCCACGTGCTCGCCGGCCACAAATACGCTTCGCACGGCGAGTCGCCGCCCGAGGACTCGCCGCTCCTCCCCGAAATAGGGATGGACCTTCTCCGCAAATACATTGCCTACGCGCACAAGACGTGTTTTCCCGTGCTGACGGACGAGGCAATAAACAAGATTCGCGAGTACTACGTGACGCTGCGCAAGACGGGCAAGGAGCAGAGCACGTTTCCGATTACCGCGCGCCAAATCGAGGGCATCATCCGCCTGGCCGAGGCAAGCGCCAAAATGCGTTTGTCGGAAAAGGTTACGATGCAGGACGCGGACCGCGCAATCGCCTTGCAGGACTACGTTCTTGAACTGGTGTTCCTGGACAAGGAGACGGGGTTGTTTGACTCGGACATCATCAACATCGGCAAGCCCAAGAGCCAGATCGACCAGATGAGGAACGTGATGGACATCGTGCGCATGCTGGGCGAGGAACACGACCTCGTGGAAATCGAGGAAATCAAGCGCCAGGCCGCGGATTACGGAATTGACTCGGCCAAGGTGGAGAAGTACGTCGCCGACCTCCTCAAGCAGGGTGAGCTCTACCAGCCCAAGTACGGGTTCGTGAAGAGCGCGAGACGAAAATAATTATAAGGTTGTTCTCCTTACCCTTATTCCAAACGTTTTTTTTTTATCGAGGTGAAATTGGATAAATGGCGAATCAATGGGTTTACTTGTTCGGAGAACACGAGTTTGACAAGGAGTTGTTGGGCGGCAAGGGCGCCAACCTCGGGGAGATGACGCGCGTTGGCTTCCCCGTGCCCGAGGGATTCACGATTACCACGGAGGCATGCCGTTATTACATCAACGAGGGCTCGGAGCCCGGGGACTTGGACGCGCAGGTCAAGGAAAAACTCGTTGAAGTGGAGCGGAAAACCGGCAAGAAGTTCGGCGACTCCGCGAACCCGTTGTTGTTGTCGGTGCGTTCCGGCGCGAAAATCTCAATGCCGGGGATGATGGACACCGTGCTCAACCTCGGGTTGAACGACGAAACCATCCGGGGACTCATTAAGAAGTCGGGCAACGAGCGCTTTGCCTTTGACTCCTACCGCCGCCTCATCCAAATGTTCGGGGACGTGGTCCTAGGCGTGGAACACGCGAAGTTCGAGGAAATCCTTGAATCCCACAAGGACGGCCGCAAGGACACCGAGTTAAGCGTTGAAGAATTGAAGCAAATCGTTAAGGATTACAAGGAACTCGTGGAAGAGGAGACGGGCAAGCCATTCCCGAACTCCCCGATGGAACAACTCTCGCTCGCGGTTCGCGCCGTGTTCAATTCGTGGGACACGGAGCGCGCCAAGGTTTACCGCAAGCTTCACGGCATTCCCGACGACTTGGGCACCGCCGTCAACGTGCAAGCAATGGTGTTCGGGAACATGGGCGAAAAGTCGGGCACGGGCGTGGCGTTCACGCGCAACCCGGCTACCGGCGCAAAAGAGCATTACGGCGAATACTTGTTGAACGCGCAAGGCGAGGACGTGGTCGCCGGAATCCGCACGCCGCACCCCGTCGACGACTTGAAGAAGGACTTGCCGGGGCCATACGCCGAACTCATCAAGGTTTACGACGCCCTTGAAAAGCATTACAAGGACGTGCAGGACTTCGAGTTCACCATTGAAGAAGGCAAGTTCTACTTGTTGCAGACGCGCACCGGCAAGCGCACCGCGCAGGCCGCAGTTAAAATCGCGGTGGACATGGCCGACGAGGGATTGATTGACAAGGAAACCGCGGTAATGCGCGTGGACCCCAACTCAATCAACCAGTTGTTGCACGAACAACTGGACCCGAGCGCCGAATTGAACGTAATCGCGCAGGGCTTGGCGGCTTCGCCTGGTGCGGCCGTTGGAAAAATCGCGTTCACCGCCGAAGACGCGCAGGCGATGGCGGAAAAAGGCGAACCCGTCGTCCTCGTGCGAAACGAGACCTCCCCGGAAGACATTTCGGGCATGGCCGTAGCAAAGGGAATCCTGACGGCCCGCGGAGGCATGACGTCGCACGCAGCCGTGGTTGCCCGCGGCATGGGCAAGTGCTGCATCTCGGGCTGCTCGGACATCAAGGTGAATGAGAAAGCCAGGAAAATGACTGTCGGCGACGAGGAATTCGGCGCGGAGTCCTGGATTTCGTTGGATGGCGGCACGGGCCGCGTCATCAAGGGCCAAGTCAAGACGGTTCCGCCCTCCTTCTCCAGCGACTTCGTAAAACTCATGAAGTGGGCGGACTCCTTCCGAAAAATGGGGGTGCGCACGAACGCGGACACACCCAAGGACGCGAAACGCGCCCGCGACTTCGGCGCGGAAGGAATCGGGTTGACGCGCACCGAACACATGTTCTTCGGCGAGGACCGCCTGCCCTGGATGCAGAAAATGATTCTCGCAAAAAACGCGGAGGGACGCAAGGAAGCGTTGTCGCACCTCCTTGAAATGCAGCGCGAGGACTTCAAGGGAATCTTCAAGGCAATGGACGGGCTGCCCGTAACCATCCGCCTGCTGGACCCGCCCCTCCACGAGTTCCTCCCCAACCACGAGGAATTACTGGTGGAAATCACGGCCCTCAAAATCAAGGGCGACAATTCCGCCCTCCTCAAGGAAAAGGAGGGGCTCATGAAGCGCGTGGCGGAATTAAAGGAGTCCAACCCCATGCTCGGACACCGCGGGTGCCGCCTCAGCATAACCATGCCCGACGTCGCACGCATGCAGGTGCGCGCCATCCTTGAAGCCGCGATTGAATGCGCTGCCAAAGGAATCGACGTCAAACCTGAAATAGAGGTTCCCCTGGTCGGGCACGCCAACGAATTGAAGCTCGTGAAGGGATTCATCGACGAAACCGCGAAAAAAGTGTTCGCCGAAAAAGGCGAGACAATTTCCTACAAAGTCGGCACCATGATTGAACTGCCGCGCGCGTGCCTGACCGCGAACGAAATCGCGGAATACGCGGAATTCATGTCCTTCGGAACCAACGACTTGACGCAAACCACTTTCGGATTCTCGCGCGACGACGCCGGCAAATTCATCACCGAGTATCGCGACAAGAAAATCCTGGACGGCGACCCGTTCGCCGTAATCGACCGAAACGGAGTCGGCCAGTTAATGGAGTTGACCGTGAAACGCGGCCGCGCAACCAAACCAGGCCTGGAAGTTGGAATCTGCGGCGAGCAGGGCGGCGAACCCGACAGCGTGGAGTTCTGTTACCTCATCGGGCTCAGCTACGTGTCGTGCTCTCCCTTCCGCGTTCCAATCGCGCGCCTCGCAGCCGCGCAGTCAAGCATCAAGCACAAGGGTTTGAGGAAATAAGGCGGTCCTCCCTTTTCTTTAATTTTTTTGTTTTGAAGATACGAAGATATTTAAGGAATGTTTTATTTTTATCACGCATGAATGCAATTCCACACGATCCGAAGGAGGTTATTGCCGTTGTTGACGAACACGACAAGGTAATAGGGGAAACCACCAGACGAGCGGCTCACGAGCGGGGGTTGTGGCACCGCGAAGTTTACGTATACCTGATAAACCCAGAAAAACGGGTTCTGCTTCACAAAAGGTCGGATACTGGTTTGTGGGACCATTCCAGTTCCGGGCATTTTCCAAAAGCTCAAACTTACTTGGATGCTGCTCAAAGAGAGTTTGAAGAAGAATTGGGAATTAAATTAAACGCGGGCGAACTGGAGGAGGTTGGCTTTGAAAAAATTCAAACGCTTGGAATCAGCAAGATTAACAATCACTTTGCTAGAATATTTTTTGTAAGAAAAAAGGTTTCCCTTGACGAATTTAAAATTGACAAAAAGGAAGTAGAAGAAATCAAGTATTTTGATAAGCACGAATTAACCAACCTGCTGAACAGTTCTGAAAAGATTATGACTGGTTCCGCAAAGATCGTAATCAAGAAGTACGTTCTTCCCACGCTTCAATGATTATTTAGGGCATACTTCGATACGCCGTTAGTTTTTTAAACGGGTTCGTGCGTGAGTATAGGTAACTGCTTATCCCGCAGTAACTACTGCCTCTCCTCCGAGGAGAGTGCACGTAGGAGGGGGGTTACAAGAAAGTGAAGCCGAGCAAGAAACTGGTTGTTGAAGCCGTTGACGAGGTGTTGTCAGCCAAGGGCTCGCGCAAGTTCACGCAAAGCGTTGACCTCGCAATAGGTTTCAAGGAGATTGACTTCAAGAAAAACGAGCAGAGAATCAATTTAAGCGTCTTGCTGCCTCACGCCCCAAAGGACGTCAAAGTGCTCGTTTACGCGGATGACCCCGTGGCCTCAAAGGTGAAGGGCGTGGCCGACCTCGTGCTGGGTTCGGCGCAGGTGCAGGAATACGCGAGGGATGAGAAGAAGCAGAAGGAGTTGTTGAATTTTAATTCGTTGGCCGAACCCCAACTCATGGCAGTCGTGGGCAAGGCGTTGGGCAAGGTGCTCGGCGCAAAGGGAAAACTGCCCGCCGTGCTTCCGCCGAACGCTGACGCGAAAGGCTTTATTGACCGCGCGAGGCGCACGATTTCGTTAAAGGTCAAGGGAAAAATGCTTCCCGCCGTGCACTGCGGGGTTGGAAACGAATTGATGCCCGCGGAGCAGGTGGCGGACAACGTCGTCGCCGTCTTGGACCAGTTGTACGCCAAGGTGAAGGAGCACCAAGTCAAGTCAATAGTCATAAAGCTTACGATGGGTAAGCCCGTGAAGGTGTCCGCGTAATGGCCGCCACCAGAAAACAAAAAGAAGAATTCGTTGCGGGCGTCAAGGCCGACCTCCAAAAGTATTCAGTGGTGGCCGTGGCGTCAATCGAATCCCTGCCCGGAAAGCAATACGGCAAAATCAAGAAGAAGACGCGCGACCACGTGAAAATCGATTTCGGCCGCCAGACCCTTCTCAAGCGCGCGATTGAGGAGTGCGGCCGCGAAGACGTGAAGCAACTGGAAGGTTATTTCGGGAACGCGACCGTGCTCGTGTTAAGCGATTTGGATGCGTTCAAGTTGTACGCCCTCTTCAAGCGCAACAAGTCCCGGGTCGCTGCGAAGGCGGGGCAGGTTCCCGCCAACGACTTGGTGGTGAAGGCGGGCGAAACCAGTTTGACGCCGGGTCCCGTGCTCACTGATTTGAAGAACGCGGGTCTTCAAGCCAAGATTCAGGGGCCCAAAGTCGTGATAATGAGGGACGCCGTGGTAGTGAAGGCGGGCGAGCCCGTGAGCAAGGCCGCGGCAAACGTGTTGGGCAAGCTCGGCGAGGAGCCGTTCGAGGTAGGAATCAACGTTTTGGCCGTGTTACAGGACGGAAAGGTTTTCAAGGGCGTGGACCTTGACATTGACGAGGAGGCGTTTCTCGCCGCAATTCAGGACGCTTACCGCAAGTCGGTGAACCTCGCGGTTTACGCGGAAATCTGGAACGACGTTTCCGCGCCGTTAATCGTCGCAAAGGCCGCGCTTGAAGCGAAGGCGGTCAAGGCAATCGTGGACGAAAAAATTGGTTCGCAAGGCGAAAAAGTCGAACCGGTTAAGGAGGCGGAACCAGCGCCCGAAGGCGCGAAAGAGGAAGCGCCTGCTGAGGAAAAACAAGAGGAACCCGAAGGCGTTAAGCCAACGGAGGAAAAGGTTGAAGCTAACGAATAGTTTTTTTGGGAGGTAATGAAAAATGAGGAATGTGTACGCGGCAATGTTGTTGCATTCGGCGGGGAAACCCATCAACGAGGAAAACGTTGGAAAGGTGTTGTCCGCCGCAGGCATCCAGGAAGAAGAAGCCAAAATCAAGGTGCTCTGCGTTGCCTTGGACGGCGTGAACATCGACGAGGCAGTTGAGAAGGCCGCGGTTGCGGCCGCGCCAGCAGCTGCAGCGCCGGCCGAAGGCGGGAAGAAGGAAGAGAAGGCCGATGAAAAGTCGGAAGAGGAAAAGGAAGCCGAAGCCGGCGCGGGTTTGGCCGCGTTGTTCGGTTGAGTTGCACCCCCCTTTTTTTACTTTCTTTTTATTTTCTTTTTTTGTGGTTAGGGGACGGGCTGAGGTTTTAAATCAGTTGCGCCCCTTTAATTAACTGATGTTGTTGGATGCGCCCGCGTTGGAGGCACGCGTAACGCCGGAAGTGGCGTTGAGCATCGTGCAGAAGGCGCTGGCGAAGAAGGGTTGGACGGGCGTCAGCGTCAACGAGGTGCGGCTGGTTTACACGCCGTTCTGGGTTTTCTCGTTTGACATAGTTGCCGAGAAGGGTTCCAGCCCGACCGGGAAAACGGGGTTGAATGCGTTCACGGGCGAGTTGAACGACTTGGTTCCGGCCATACTTGACCGGCCAATCAAGAAGAGCCGCGAGACCGTGAAGGGCGGGAAGCCCGAGATTGAACCCACCGCGGTTTCTTATCGCGAGGTCAAGGAGACGGCGGCAACCAAGATTGCGGCGCACGTTGGCGGAATAAAGGCGGACAGCGTGGTGGTGTCCGCGGTTTCAAAGTTGTACGTCCCGTTTTACAGGGTGTGGATTGACGTTGCCGGGGACACGTTCAAGTTTGAGGTGGACGGGGCATTAGGCATCCCGATGGGTTTGGAGGACGTGCCGGGCAAGGCCAAGGGCTGGGAGGAGGAGACCGGCGAGGCGTTGGGCAAGTTGAAGTCGCCTTCGGGTTGGGTTGACTTGTTTTCGCGCTTGTTTTCCGCGAAGGGCGGCGGCTCGCCCGTGCAGCGGTATGCCGTGCTCGCCTTGATCATTCTGGCGCTCGTGTTCCTCGTATTCGTGGTCCCGTCAATGGGCGGCGTGGAGTGCAAGCCGGACTCCGGGTTTTATTCCCCTTCCAAGTGGTTTGGATTGGTCAAGGGGGGCTTGTCGCCCGAGTACCGCGCAGGCAAGTTCGTGGTTGAAGGCGAGTGCTACGTTACCGGCGACTTTGCTTCGGACGACGCATTAATGATTCAAGTATTCGTGAAGGATGCAGCCAAACCCGACTTCTTCGTGGCCTTGAACATCACGCAGTTGACGGGGGCGCACACGGAAAACTTGGCGAAGCCCTTCCACTTGGAGTGGGAGGACGCCGTTGATGATTACGTTTTCGGCTTTGAACGCATATAATTTTTCATGAATCTGGTTGAGCGCTACCCCTTCCTGTCAAAGGCCAGGGAATTGGTGGGCGGCGACAAGGTGGGTGTTGACGAGTTGGATGAAGCCAAGAGGGCGGTGCTAGCCGTGCTCTCGCAAAAAGAGAGTTCATCGGTGCCTTCCACGGCCTTGGAAGCCGCGCGCCTGCACGCGTTGCAACGCTTGTTGTTGTTCGCCTTGGACAACGAATTCGTTTCGTCCAGGTACGCGTTCGCGGTTTCAAGGGAGTTCGCGGAGTCGTTGAAGGAGGAAAGCGAAGGCGATTTTTACGCGGTTGCAAAGGACTTCTTTCCATCGCTGGAGAAGGGCGGCGAAGAGAATTACTGGGTTTCATTGGGGGACTACCTCTCCAACGGCGGCGCGCACTTGGAGTCGGAGGACGTTGACGGGGGAAGCGTTCGCTTTGACCGCGCCGGGTTGACGGCGTTGTTGCGCGAGGCGCTGGTGCGAAGGTTGAAGGACTTCACGGGTTTGAACAAGCGGGCACTGCCCAAACTCGTGAAAAGCGTTGCAAAAGAGTTATCCGCTGAACTGCCGCGCGAGTCCGCTCCGCGCTTATTCAAGGGGAGAAACGCTTCAATGCCTTGCGTGAAGGGTTTGGTGGAGGAGGGCGCGCTTGAAGGGAAGAGGTATTACGGGGCCATGAGCGTTGCGGTGGCGTTCGTGAACGACGGCGTGCCGCGCGGCGAAGCCGAAGCGGTGATGCGCGACTACGTTTCCAAGTGCGAGCAAGGCAACGAACCGTATTCGTTGCACGAGGCCTTGTCCGTGCTGGACTGGGTTTACAAGCATCCCGGCATCCGTTTCTCGTGCCAGACGTTCCGCGACCAGTTCGGGGACGCGGCCTGCGCGAAGTGCGGGAGGCGCAAGAAGTGATTCAGGAAAAGTTCAAGGAGTATTATTCGCGGAGGCAGCCGCCTGCGCCGCCGCGCTGCGGGGAGCGCGAGTTCGGCGTGGGCTACGAGAAGAAAATCGATTTGAGGCACCTTCACTTCCGCGACGAAGCCGCCTTGAAGGATTATTTCAGGGAAGAAGCGCCGTTGTACGCGTCTTATTCAATTGCTTACTATGATTTGCCGGCGGCGCGCCCCATGAAGAACAAGGGCTTCACGGGTGCGGACCTCGCGTTCGACTTTGACGTGGCGAGAATCGGCGAACACGCACACAACCCCTTGATTTGCCGGCCGTGCCTTGAAGCGATTTTGCGGGACGCGTTGTTGTTGAAGGAAGAGTTTTTGGAGGCCGACTTCGGGTTTTCCTCAAAGGAAATCGCGTTGAATTACAGCGGGAACAAGGGTTACCACGTTCACGTGCGCGGGGACGAGGTGCGCGAACTGGATGGGAATGCGAGGAGGCAGTTGCTGCAATACGTTCGGGGACCCGAAGTCGCGCCGTTGACGGAGGCGAGGCACGGCACGAGAAAACTCTTGCACGGGCCCGGCAGGGGGCAGACGGGCTGGAACGCGAAGTTCTTGCACGCCGCCCAAGAGGCCGTGCGCAACGCCTCCGAGGAATCGTTGAAGGGACTCCTCCCGAAGAAGGTGCGCGAACAGTTGCTTGCCGACAAGGAAGGCATGGTGAATGCGTTGGAGGAGGGGCGCTGGGAGTTGCGGTTGAGGCCGTTGTGGGAGCAGGCGTTCCAGGACTTGAAGCGCGAAAAGGGCTTGGAACCGGACGCGCAGGTGTCATTGGACTTGGCGCGCCTCATCCGGTTGCCGGACTCGTTGCACGGGTCCACGGGATTGCTTGCCAAGACGATTGACCGCCCGGATTTCGACCCGTTCAAGCACGCCCTCGCTTTTTCAACGGGGAAGCGGGAGAGCGCTGAGTTGTTGAGGCGCGTGGAATTCGAGTTTGCGGGACAGGAGTGGGCGCTGGAGGGCCGCGTGCTCGTTCCCGAAGCAATTGCCGTGTTCCTGGACGGACAAGGGTTATTAGTTGGAAAGTGAATAATTGTTTTACAATTTTTGGGTGGGATGAATTTTGTCGGAGTTGAGTTACGACGAGTTGAGGAAGGCTCAGCTGCAGGAGCGCCACTACTCGGCGCTCCAAAAACTGGGCGAGGACTACTATGACGAGTTCTCGTCTTACGTTAACGAATTGAAGGCGCGCCTTGACGAAAAGTATTCGGGGGACGACGCGCGCGCCTTTGAGAACGCTTTCGGAGTTTTCAACGACTTGGTTTCGCGGAGGAAGCACAAACTCGTGTTGAAGGCGTTGAGGGATTTTCGTAACGGCGTGTTCGTGACGGACGGGTTGGCGCGGCAGGAAAAAAAGTTTTACGAGTCGTTGATGGAGTTGTTCGAGGATTACGCGGCCGAACTCGGGTTCGACGGGAAGGAGGAAGGCGAACCGGATGATGATGGTGCGATAAGAATATTAATGGATTTACCGCAATTTATGGCGTCGGACGCTAGTTACGGCCCTTTTTCCAAGGGGCAGGAAACAATTTTGCCGGCCGACGTCACCGCCTTGTTGTTGAAGCGCGGCGCGGCCGAAAAGGTGAGAAAGTGATTGTACCCAAGACGATGAACGTTTATTGCCCGAAGTGCAGGAAGCGCACGGACCACAAGGTAAAGGTTACCACGACCAAGATAAAGCCGGGTCGCACCCTAGCGTTGGGCACGCGCCGACACAAACGCAAGCTCGCGGGCTATCACGGCAAGGTCAAGGGCAAGGCGAAGGTGAAGAAGCAGGGCATCCGCAACAAGATAATGCTTGAATGCAAGGCGTGCAAGTACAAGTTCGAGCGCGTCATCAGCGGGAGAATGAAGAAGAAGGCGGAGTTGAAGAAATGAGCAGTTTTTATCGCGTGCAATGCGGTTGCGGGAACACGCTGACCCTTTACAGCAATTCAACGAAACAGGTTTCGTGCCCGAAGTGCGGCTCGGTGGTGGCAAAGCCCGCGGGCGGCCACGTGAAACTCGTGAGCGGCCGCATCCTAGAGGCGTCTAAGTGACTTCGCCGGGCTTCAACGAGTCGGCCGTCGTGCCGAAACGCGAACTATTTCTGGACAAGGCGTTCATGATAGTGGGCGTGCCCGGCGTGGGATTCGTTTCAAAACTCGCCGTGGACCAACTCATCCGCGCCACCAAAGCCGAACGCGTTGCAACGCTTTACTCCCCGCACTACCCCAACCAGACGCTTGCATTACAAAAAGGGAAACTCAAGGCGTTCACCACCAATTTTTATTATTCGCGCGTGAAAGGGTTCGACCTAGTTTTCATGAAGAGCGACTTGCAGCCGTTGACCGTGGAAGGGCAATACGAGGTGGCGGCCAAGGCAGTGGAATACTTCAAGTCAATCGGCGGCCGAACCGTGTTCTCGTTCGCGGGCTACGCAAACCCGGGCGTAAAGAAACCAGGCATAATAGCTTCCACCACGTCGAAAAAATTGTTTGAGGCGTTAAGCGACTACGGCGCCAAGAAGCCGCCCGTAAAAGTAATTCCAATCATCGGGCTCGCCGGCCTGGTGCCCTCAATTGCGCGCGTTCACGGCTTGCACGGCGCGTGCCTCCTCGTGGAAACCACGGGCGCGACGTTGGACGCCAAAGCGGCGAAGAATGCGGTCTCCTTTCTCTCGGAAATCGTGGGAGAGAAAATCGACGTGAAGGGAATCGACGAGCGCGCGAGGAATGCGGAGCGCGTGCTCAAGCAGTTTCAGTCCCAGCAGAAGCCCCAGCCGGCAATCGCCCCCTCGGGCGCGCCGGCCGCATCCGACGACAACCTCTCCTACATCTATTGAGTTGGCGCGGGGGGCGCGTTGAAAACGCTTTTAAATCATTGTTTTCCACATAATAAACGCTCTTTTTACGGTGCGAACCGTAAAAGTGGGGAGTAAGCGTTTTCGCTTGAGAACCACATTGTTCCAACGCGATTACTTTAGAGAGTGATTTGAATGGCGATCGACTTGAGCAAGAACGTGCGCTTGTGCGTGGACTCCGGTAAAGCGGAGCTCGGCTCGAAAAAAGCGTTCAAGTTGTTGTTGGGCGGGGAAGCCAAGCTCTTGATTTTGTCCGGCAACTGCCCGGAGGAGGCGGCGCGGGACCTGCGCCACGCAGCCAAGCTCGCGAACGTGAACGTCGCTGATTTTTCCGGAACGAGTTTGGAGCTCGGCGTGGCGTGCGGGAAACCGTTTCCGGTGAGTGCCTTCACGGTGTTGGAGGCGGGCGATTCGGAGTTGGGTTTGCTTTATTGAGCGGGGCTATGTTATACATGTTAAAGCTTTCAAACGAGGAAATGCAGGCGATGGCGCTTTTTTCACGCGTTTCGGGCGTGGCTCCCAACGACGTGGTCTTTCTTGACGAGTCCGTAGTGTTCCTGGTGCCACCCGAATCCGTGGGGCGCGCCGTGGGGCGGGGCGGAGCCAACGTGAGGCACTTGTCAGAGAAGTTCGGGAAGCGCGTAAACGTTTACGCTTTCTCGGAGGACGCCGAAAAGTTCGTGGAGGGCTTGATTGCGCCCGTTGAATTAACGGGTTTTGAGGTTAACGACGGGGTCGCGGTGATGTGCGTCCCGCCGAACGACAAGGGTCGCGCAATCGGGCGCGGCGGAGAAAAAATCAATCGGGCCCGCGCCTTGGTGAAGAGGCGGTTCGGTTTCAAGGACTTGAAAATAACGTAAGAAAAAGGTGAAATGGGATTATGGCGAGGGGAGAATTCGCTGGAAGAGTGCTCAAAAAGAAGAGGCAGCAGCACAGGTGGCTCGAGAAGTGGTGGAAGCGCAAGAAGCTCGGGCTCAAAAAGAAGTACGACGCGATGGAGGGCGCACCCCAGGCAAAGGGCTTGGTCCTCAAGAAGGAGGGCAAGGAGCAGAAGCAGCCGCACTCGGGAATCGTGAAGTGCGTGCGCGTGCAACTCATAAAGAACGGCAAGAAGGTTAGCGCTCACGTGCCGCGCGACAAGGCGATTGCGAAGATTGACGAGCACGACGAGGTAACGATTGAGGGGCTCGGCGGCTCGCAACGCGGGCAGATGGGTTCCATTCCCGGCGTGCGCTACAAGGTGGTCGCCGTGAACGGGGTTTCGCTGGAGGCGTTGAGGAAAGGCAAGAAGGAGAAGCCCAAGCGCTGAGGTTGATTTTTCATGGATGAAGAAAAAGTTGGGGAAAACGTGAAGGAAGAAATCGGGAAACAACCCGAACCGGCTTACGTGGGCCCGAACCCGTTGTTGTTCGGCAGGTATTCGTTCGACGTGGAAGTGCACGACCCGAGTTTGAGGCAGGTGCTTTGCTTGAAGCCCGTCAAACTGCCGCACACGTTCGCGCGCCACGCCAACAAGCGGTTCGCCAAGGCGAACGTCAACGTCGTGGAACGCCTCGCGAACAAGTTGATGCGGGGAGGAACGGGAAAGAAAATCGGCGGGAAGATAATCCGCACGCAGGGCTCGCTTCAAGGCAAGAAGACCAAGGTGGTGAAGATCTTGGAGAAGGCGTTCGACGAAATCCACGCCAAAACCAGGCAGAATCCCGTTCAACTCCTCGTCAACGCGCTGGAGTACAGCGCGCCCAACGAGGACATAACGCGGGTGCGCTTCGGAGGCGTTTCCTACCAGCAGGCCGTGGACATAGGCACGCAGCGCCGCTTGGACTTGGCGTTGCGCAACCTGGCCACGGCGGCAATCATGAGTGCGTTCAACAACAAGATGTCGCTTGCCGGGGCGTTGGCCAGGGAAATAATGCTGGCCGCCGAAAACAACCAGGACAGTTACGCGGTCAAGCGGAAGAACGAGACGGAGCGCATCGCCCGCAGTGCAAGGTGATTCTTGATGGCGAGAAAAGAAGTCGTGGTGGAAGAAGTAGCCAAGTTGATGAACAACCCGGACCAGATCCGGAACATCGGCATAGTGGCGCACGTGGACCACGGCAAGACCACGCTCAGCGACTCGCTGCTCGCGCGCGCCGGCCTGATTTCCAAGGAGTTGGCGGGCCAACAGTGCGCGCTGGACTACGACGAGCAGGAGCAGGCGCGCGGCATAACCATCAAGGCGGCCAACATATCGCTGGGGTTCAAGTACGAAGGCAAGGATTACTTGATTAACATGATTGACACGCCAGGCCACGTGGACTTCGGCGGGCACGTCACGCGCGCCATGCGCGCAGTTGACGGAGTGGTCCTGGTCGTGGACTGCGTGGAAGGCATAATGCCGCAGACGGAAACGGTTTTGCGGCAGGCGCTGAAGGAGCGCGTGAAGCCGGTGTTGTTCGTGAACAAGGTTGACCGCCTCATCAACGAGTTGCGTTTGTCGCCCGAAAAAATGCAGGAGAACTTCATGAAGGTGATTACGGGCATCAACAAGTTGATTGAGAATTACGGCCCGCCGGAGTTCAAGGAGGATTGGATGATGCGCGTGGACGGGGGCAACGTTGCCTTCGGTACGGGCTTCCACAAGTGGGCCCTGAGTTTTCCGGTCATGCAGAAGAAGGGTTTGACGTTCAAGGACTTGTATGATTTGTGCGAGGCGGAAAAGCACAAGGAGTTGTCGCAGAAGGCGCCCATCGACGACGTGATACTGGAAATGGTCATCAAGCACCTGCCCTCGCCCAAGACGGCGCAGAAATACCGCATCCCCGTCATCTGGCACGGCGACGTGGAGAGCGGTTACGGCAAGGCGATGGTTAACTGCGACCCCAACGGCAAGGCAACCTTTATGGTTACCGCGATTCAAGTGGACGAGCACGCGGGGGACGTAGCGGTTGGACGCATTTATTCGGGCAAGCTCAAGAAGGGAGTGGACGTCTACCTCGGCTCGCAGTTTAAGACCGAAAAGGTGCAGGGCGTGGCCGTGTACATGGGGCCCGACCGCGTTCCCGTTAACGAGGTGCCTCCGGGCAACATCGTTGCGGTGGTCGGCCTCAGGGACGTTTACGCGGGCGAAACCCTGTCCGAAGGCGAGATGGAGTCATTCGAAAAAATCAAGCACAACGCCGAGCCAGTGGTCACCAAAAGCATTGAGGCGAAGAACCCCCGCGACCTCGCCAAACTCATCGAGGTCCTGCACAAGATTTCCAAGGAGGACCCGACCCTCAGGGTCACCATCAATCCGGAGACGGGTGAACACCTGATTTCCGGAATGGGGGAACTCCACCTGGAAATCATTGAATACAAAATCATGAAAGAGCGGGGCGTGGACATTCAGACCGGGCCGCCCATCGTCGTTTACCTGGAAACCATTACCGGTAAGGGCCCCGAGTTGGAGGGCAAGTCGCCCAACAAGCACAACAAATTCAAGGTGCGCGTGGAGCCCCTGGAGAAAGGCGTGAAGCAAGCGTTTTTGGACGGGAAAATAGACGCGAAGATGAAGGGCAAGGAGTTGACGGAGCGCCTCGTGGAAGCGGGCCTGCCAAGGGACGAGGCGAAAAAAGTTCTCTTCATTGAGGAGAACAACGTGTTCGTGGACGCCACCAAGGGAGTGCAATACCTGCAGGACATCCGCGAACTCGTGGTTCAAGCGTTCAAGGACGCCATGACGCTGGGCCCGCTGGCGCGCGAGAAGTGCACGGGCGTGAAAGTCAAGCTCAGGGATGCAAGCATTCACGTTGACCCGGCGCACCGCGGCCCAACTCAAATCGTTCCCGCCATACGCAGCCCGATTTACGCGGGCATGCTCATGGCGGGCGCGGTGCTCTTGGAACCCAAAGTTAACCTCTTCGTTTCCGTGCCCAGCGAATTCATGAGCGGCGCAATCAACCAGATTCAAGGCCGCCGGGGGCAAGTGACGAGCATCGACCAGGAGGGCGAGGCGGTTGCCATTCACGCCAACGTCCCCGTGTCCGCGCTCTTCGGCTTCGCCTCCGAAATACGGGGTGCGACGCAGGGGCGCGCAACTTGGTATCACGAGTACGCGGGTTACGAAAAACTCCCGTCGGGAATGCAGGAACAACTAATCAAGGAAATCCGCAAGCGCAAGGGACTCAACGAAATCATCCCCACCCCCGCAACCTACATGGGCTGACTTTTCAGAGGGAGGAAAGCCTTTTTTAAGGGCTAGAGGGTAATGAATGCGAAAACCGGGGTCGTGAACCCTTGTTTTTTATAAAACCAAAAAGGTGGATGTAAAAAATGGCTGCAAGAAAAGCCGGGAAGAAAGCGAAGAGGAGCGGCAAGCCGTTCGGCGGTTACACCGTGTCCTTCGGAAAAGTCAGTGGCATGACGTTGGGCAACGTCTTCGGCACCGGCAAGATTACGCCGAGCGCGATGACGAAGAAGTTGTGGGCCGTCATCAAGAGCAAGAAGCTCGCCGGAAAATAATTTTTTTTTATTTTTTTCCTTTATTTTAAT
>Ga0210057_1001064_pt1 | contig 42992 bp, 40 predicted proteins | sample CryGeyCG2114_010_2_FD_183968 | JGI IMG/M metagenome (GOLD analysis project Ga0210057, IMG submission 183968) | Groundwater microbial communities from aquifer - Crystal Geyser CG10_big_fil_rev_8/21/14_0.10 (SPAdes) (version 2) | ecosystem: Environmental > Aquatic > Deep subsurface > Groundwater ... | reverse complement strand
AGGGTATTTATGGAACGCGTCCGCGTCCTTGAAGCGGTACTCGCAATCGTACAACTCAGCGTGGCCGTAAGCCGCGAACTCAAAGGACACGCTCAAAGGCGTTTCGCCCTCGTAATCACCTTTCGGGTAAATTACGACGACTTCCTCGTTGCCCGAGTAAGTGAATTCAACCAAACTCTCAAGCGTGGTGGAATCCGAGTGACAAGACACCTTCAACTCGTTCACGCCGTCAACCGCGTAACTCTGATAACTCCCCTTCAAATCTATTTCAATGTCCTTGTTGAGATCCACCTTGAAGTCCTGGAGTTCGGTGGGCGCCCCGTCATTCAAGAAAACCCCGCACTTGTAAGCCGGGCCTGTAGACAAAACCCCTTTCTCCTTCTTCTCCAACCTGAACCGGACAATCGGAAGCGATGAGTAAGGCTGTTCATGGGGCTCCAAAACATTCAAGCAAAGCAACTTGTCGTCTTCCTCGCTAATCAAGTAATCCAGTTCCGCGTAATCTTTTCCACCGCTCCGCGAAAAACCCTTCAAAACCAGGCGCAGCCGGCCGGCATCGTAAATCATTTCCACGCCTTTGTTCAGGAAAATGGATTCGGACCCGCCCTTAACCGACAACCACAAAACGTCTTCTCCCCAGTCACGAACCAAAAAGTGGTACTGCGGCTCAAGCAACGGCAAGTCAACCGGTTGGTCCACTTCAAGCAGCACTGGAACCAAGCCGGATATCGGCTCGTCGCCGGGGCCGCTACCGCCCGGCAACACAACACATGTCAACGGGTTGGCGGGCGCAACGAAAACGCAGGCACCCGAAGCACAGCCGTCCTCGCAAACAATATTCTGCTTTATGCACGAATCAGAACTACTCGAACAATAAAACTCCTTCAATTCGTTTCCGTCACAGTAATCGTGGTGTAGCCCGCTTGCGTCAGAGCACGCGCTTGCAACCAGTTTCGGGAATGGCTCGCCTGCATCAAAGTCCGTGCAACCCGCCTCCACCAAGTAATAATGGAAACGCGAGGAATTGGGCACCGAAGCCCCCGCCTCGGAACCACTGGTCTTCTCGCACGAGATTGCGAGGTCGTGCCAGCAACCATGCCTCCCGCCCGGACAACCCGGAATTGAAATCAATTCAGGCCAGTCAACCACGGCCGAGTCTTTCACCGTTAACTCCTTTTCAAACCCGCTACTTGAACTTTCAAAACCGAGGTTGCACGAATAAGTCCCGGTCTCGTTGAACCCTAGGACCACTTGGAGCAAGCCGTTCCCGCTGTTCAAGGAATAATCCGCTGGTTCAACAAACCACACCTCGAAGTCGGTTAAAGCCGCGGCTAACGAAAACAAGAAAAAAGAAAACAGGAGGGCGCGCTTCAACGTCATACGAAAAGTTTAACGCGCCTTCTTTTTATAAGCGTACCACGCCAACCCGAAAACGGCTAACGCGAACAACAACGGCAGGGCAGGCGCTTCCTCCACGAGCACTCCGCCGCGGAACCTGCACGAATCGCTTGCACCCCTCGCCGAAACCTTCAACTCGTATTCGCCTACTTCAAGGGAGTCAAAGGCGACCTTGTGCTTTCCGTCCGCGCACGAAACCAGTTCCGCTTTTGTCGGCGCGCCATTCAACAACAGCGTGACCTGCGCGGAGTTGTCGCACGTGGGCGCGCCGTTCACGGTCAGCAATGCCTGCGCCGTGGTGCGGTTGGAATCAATTTTGGAGGGGCATTTGAGCGTTAACACCGCGTAATCGCTTGCCTTGGGCGTGGCAGTTGGCTTCTTGGTCGGCATCGGGGAAGGAGTAGGCGTTGGTCGCGAATCGGTTTTGTCTCCGGCCAAGTGGCTCCAGGTTCCGCCGTAAGGCGCGTAATCGCTTCCGCCCGACGGAACGTCGCTGCCGCCGCCACCGCACGAGCCGCAGTCGCTCGGGCAATTGGAGCAGGACTCGCCCGCGCCGCAAACGCCGTCCCCGCAATAGCCGCCGCTCCCGTCCAAGTCAACGGTGAACGACGTGACGCTTGACGCGGCGGTCTCTGAACTCAACTCTTCGCCACAGTAACCCGTGCACTCCACCCTCGCGGAGTGTCCGCCGTCAGTCAAGCCGGTTAGGTCGCCGGGCCATGACGCGGACTGGCCAGTAACGGTTCTGGGGCTCCCCCAAACCGAGTCAAGTTCGCGGCGGCACGAGTAAGAATTGAAGTTGCCGTCAATTGTGAACCGCAGGTCAAGAGTTGAAACCGTGTAGGTTCCTCCGTTGATTGGGAAGTTCACGGTCACGCCGCGCAACTCCGAGGGCGCCTCAACAACGGTGAACGAAACCAAGTCGGAGTAAACGAAGTCGTCAAACCTGTTGGACCCGCCGCGATGGCAGGAAACGTTGAGGTAATGCATTCCGGCAGTTACCTCAAAATCAAAGTCGGGGTCCAACGCGCCCTCTATCTGGCCCGGGAAGACAATTGTTTTTCCGTCCAACTCGTAACGGCACTCGTAATAATCGTGGGTGCCGCCCACGAGGAACGAGGCGTCAACCAGCCGCGCGTCCTCGCAGTTAGGGTCAAAAGAGTATTGCGCGCCGTCCACGGGCAAAAGGATTATTGGCTTGTCTGGTTCGTAGGAAGTGAATTCTAGAACGTCGGACGAAACTTCTTCAACGCCTTCAACTGAAACCGTGGGGCGCCACCCCTCGCACGAAACAAATAGTTCGTGTGAACCAGCCGCCACCTCCAATGGTTCGTAGGCAATGACTTCCACGCCTGCGGGAATAAAGTCCGTGAGCAGGTCGTCGCCCGTTGGCGTAACCTCAAACACCACTTTGACGCTGGTTGCATCCGAATTCAGGTTCGTCAAGTCGCCCACGCTGATTGACTCAACAAATACCTCGTAAACGTGGTCGGAGTCCTTCACCTCGTAATATCCGCCCTCGGGAATCGGGGGCGTCAAGTCCTCGTAATCACTTTTGGTTACCGTGAACTGCGCCCACCAAACCTCTTGCACGCCGCCGCCAAGCGAGTTAATGAGCACGGGAACCAGCGCGGTTGCAGGAACCAGCGAGGTTTCCTCCATGGTGGAAAACACCTTGTACAGCGTAAGCGTGTAACCCCCCTCCGTCATTGATTCTCCTACCCTGAGGGTTTTCGCCGGGTTCTTCAACGCCTTTTCTCCCGACCACAACACGGGCGAGCCGCCTTCGTAGTCCTCTATCTTTATTGCCTCGGTTGAATCGTCAAGGGTGCGCATGCACTTGTAGAACGGGTAATCCCCGCCCACCTTGAACTTCAACTCCAATTCGTTAGCCCAGTAGCCCTCGCCTTCCGGCTTCCAGTGCGGCTCAATTATCACGGGTTTGTTGGGCTCGAAAGTCGTGAAGTGCACGGTTTGCGAGTGCCTTACCACGCCGTCATCCTTCCTCGTGCACTCTATGATAAACCAGTGTTCGCCGTAATAAGCCGGCGTAAGCGTGCCCGCAATCCACTCCCAATCCGGGATTCCAACTGCCTGCGCGCTCTCAATGTCAAATGAAACGGAGTCAAGGTAGCCGCGGCAGTCATAAAAACTTTGGACGGGCTCGTTGGTAAGGTTGCCTGGCTCGGAAACAACATATTCCCCTTCGGATGAAACGCCTATCGGGTAAACAATTCTGAACAACGCGTCCACCTCGTCACTCCAATACTCGGCGCCTTGTTCTGGCGCGGCAATTTCCACGACGAAGTTACGGTAATCCGGTTCAACCCCGCTCAGCCCCACGGTGAATGCAATCGCGTCCGACGTGATGTTGACCAGATTCCCTTCGCCCGGGCTGACCGCCGAAGGCACTTCCACGCAGTAAACTGACGCGGAGTGGGAGCCGTCCGCCAATTCAAGCGAATCAGTTAACGCGGCGCCGTTCAACAACGCGGCCGTGCCGACTTCAACGTAGTCCTTGCCGTCAAGCGAATAATAACAATTGTATAACGCGGGCAGTTGCGGGCCTTCAACATTTGGACAACAATAATTTTTCACGCCAATGGCTTTTGATGCGTCCCCGCAATCGCACGGGTAACAGTCGCCATCTGTTTGCGTTGAAACGCATTCCTCGTCGGCTGAACACTCACTGCATTCTGGGATATATCCGTCGCCGTCGCCGCTCACGCACGCTCCGTCAACGCACGTCCTGCCATCAGGGCAAGGCGAAATCGTTGACTTGCACTTGCCAGCCGAACAACTCCACTGCTTGACGCTGGTTCCACCCACCACGACGCACGCGTCAGGGTAATCGTTTCTTTGGTCTCCGAGGGCGTCCGAACAAACCTCTTTAATGGTCACGTCGTCGTCTTCGTCCTCGCATTCCTGGCACGCCTGCAAGTTGCCCCAGAGCCTATCATCGCACTCAATGTCAACACAACATCGGCCGAGCTCATACGTACCAGTAACCAAACAATTGCAACTCGTGAACGACGCCTTCTTCAATTGCTTCGCGCTCGCGGAAAGCGGCGGCGTGTGCAACCGGAACTCCAGTTCCACGGGCGACTCGTATTTGCCGCCCTCCAGGGGCTCGTTAATTGTTATGCAGAGTTCGCGAATTACTTTCCCGGAAGCCGCTTCAACGGCCAACTCTTCAAGCAATAATTGTGGAACGCCGTTCTTGTAAGCGTTGTAAGTGATGCGCACGTTGCCCACGAGGTAGGATTCCCCCAATGCAATGGGTTGAGTTGAAGCAAAGGACTCGCCGTCCTGCGAGAGTTGGATGGTAACGTCGCCGGCGCTCACCAACTGCGTTTCAATGATTACGCCCTTGAACTCAGTGCTCTGGCCGGCTTGAAGCGTGACGGTCTTGGAGTTCAAGACCTTGCTTGAAACAAAGGGTTCGCCTTCGCCGCCGAGTTCAACGTCAACGCATTTCGTGTAAGGCGGTTTGTTGCAGGCGCCGTCCACGCACTTGTTCAAGCACTCAACGGGCTTGCTAACGCAAGAACCCGCGGCCGCGCAATACCATTCGGTCAAGGCGTAGCCGTCGTTAGCGCAGGAATCCTCGTGCTCGCTTTCGTCAATGCAGGTTCCCTTTTCGAATTCGTTGATTCCGTTGTCAGAGTCCGCGCACTGCACGGCTTCGGCTCGCACGTAAAAGAAGGTCACGGAGTCCTCAAGAATTTCCTTTGAAGCGCCCGTGAGGAGGGACGCCAAGTCGTCTATTATGCTCGTCTGCTGTTCGCAGCGGACCAGAAGGGTGCGCGTGCCGTCCTCCAGCCCAACGATTCCGTCAACGAAAAAGTATTCTTCTTCAAAAGCCCCTTGCATGGCCGTGGGAGGGATGAAGTCAACTGCGCCGAGGGAACGCGGCTCGTTGCGGTTGTCCAACTTGTATTCGCAGTTGAAGGTCATCCTGCCCGACTCCGAGGATATCTTGAATCCGAGGTCGAGTTGGCCGTCAGGCGAGCGTTGTTGGCTTGAATCCGGCTCCGTAATTGTCAGGGTCGCCGCAGTGGCAAACAACGAAAACAATAGTACGAACAACAACTTTTTCATGCAGCTCCCTCCAGTGCAAGGCATGATAAATCAATGGTTTTAAGCAGTTAAAAAACCAACTCATAAAAAGGGGGTAAATGCAAATTGTTAGCGTGGCAAGAAAACCCCTCAAAATAATTCCGAGCCCGGAACAAGTGGGCCGGTTCGGGCACAACCTGTTACGACTCGTTCCATTAGGGGGAAGCAGCGCCTCCTTCCTTCTGGACAGGACGAAAATATCCCGCATCCCGCCGACCGAAGCCGAGTTGAAGTTGAGGGAAAACCTGCTGCTCGCCCACACCAACGCTTACCTGCAATCAAACCAGAACCCGGTTTTAAGGGGAGACATGATGCGGGGAAAAAGCTTGAATGCTCCGTGGCTGGAGGAAACAATTAGAAAACGCATAGAGGCAAGCGAGGCCCCGAAAATCGTGGTTCCGGTCAAAGGGAGCGAGGAACCGTTCAGGCGGAGAGAAACCGAAACCGCGGATTTTAACAGGATAACCCAGTTCGTTAAAGAAAGGGAGCGCGGAGTGCAAAACATGATTACCCTTAACCGGGAGCACGTGCGGCGCGTTGAAGAGTCCGCCGCAACACGCGAACGCCTGCCCAAGGCAACGCGCATGAAAAGGGGGAGATTCACTTGAAGGCGTTGGACTGGGTGCGTGCGGGTTGGGGGTTCGCCTCGCGATTCGAGAACGTGAAACCTTTTTACTTGTTGTACGCTGCTTTCTTCCTGGTCGCCGGGGCGCTGGCGTTCCTCGTCCTGGGAGCATTGGGGAGCGGATTGAACGCCTTGTTTGAGGGGCCCTTGGCGCTGGAGGCCGCAGTCAAGAACGCGTTGTGGCTGGTTCCCGTTGCGCTGTTCGTTCTCCTCTCCTTCTTCGTGGCGCATTTGTGGGTGGAAATCGCCTCGTATTACCGGTTCGGCCGCGTGAAAAACGCTTTTCGCTCGGCGTTGTCGGCGGTGCCCGGCGCAATCCTGGCAATCCTGTTCCTGAGCCTGGCGCGCGGCGCAATCGGCTCGCTTGACGCGTTGGGCGGGGTCGTGGGAACGACGTTGTCGTTGTTCTTGATACTCGCCTTCCTGTTCGTGGTGCCCGCGTACGCGTTCCACCGCAACTTGTTGAAGGCGTTCGCGCAATCCTGGCAATTGTTTTCCGGGGAGGCGCTGGAAGTGCTGGTGTTCGCGGTGGTTTCGTGGGTCGTCGGAGCCGTCGTAGTCGTGGCGGGATTGATTGCAGCCGGATTGATCGTGGCCTTGTCGCTGGCATGGCCCGCCCTGTTAATCGTGTTGCTTCCGCTCGCCCTCGCGGTTTTCTCCTATTTCCTGGGTTTCGCGAACGCGTTCGGCGCCGGCGCGCTTGCCGCGGCTTACCTCACTCTTTCGAGGCGTCCGAAATCATTTCGCGTACGACGTCGCGCGTAACGAATTCCAAGGGGTTCACCATGTCCACGGTGTGCTTGGTTTCGGCGACGTCCTGCTTCAATTTATCCAACTGTTTTTCGAGTTCCTCGATTTTTCCGGCTTCAACGGACGCGCCCCTGGACCCGGGCCCGGCTTGAATGCCTTTCACCCGGTCGTTCACGATGACCACGGTTTTGCCGAGAATCTTCACGTTCTTGTCCAAATTGTTGAGTTGCTGGACCACCAAGTCCAGTTTTGACTGAAGGGAACGCACGTCGTTCTCCAGATTTGAATCCTTAGGTTGCGGTCTCGGCACGAAATCACCTAAACCCCTTAAAACAAAGCCGCATTAAAAGAGTTGTCATGAAGGGCTTGTTGTTGGACGTTGACTCCGGCGGCGTTGAAGGAAGCATTCGCCTGCTCGTCAAAACAAGTGAAGGCACGCGCTTCCTTGAAGACCCGTCCTTCAAGCCCTATTTTTACCTGGACGCAGCCAAGCTGCCCAAGCACCCCCTCGTGAAAAAAACGGAGGAGGTAACGCGTTCCCTGAACGGCGAAGAAAAAAGGTTTTACAAGGTTTACTGCGAAAAGCCGTCGGACGTGCCGCGCGCCAGCGAGGAACTGGCCGCGTTCGGCGAGGTCTTTGAAGACAAAATTCCGTTTCACAGGAGGTACCTCTTTGACACGGGGCTCAAGCCGTGCGGCGGCGTGGAATTCACGGAAAAAAACGGCGCCATCATTGAAAACGCCAAGCGCTGCGAAGCGGGTTTCAACGTGAAAAGCCTCGCCCTAGACATTGAAACGCACAACAAGCGCGGGTTTTCCGAGGCGGCGCGCGACCCCGCAATAATAATCGGTTACGCTTTCGGCGAAAAATCGGGCACGCTCTCCTACGAAAAAGGCGGCTCGGAAAAAGAAATGCTTGAAGAATTTTCGGCGCTCGTTGAAAAGGAGGACCCAGACGTGTTGATGACCTACAACGGGGACGCGTTTGACCTGCCCTATTTGAAGGAGCGCGCTAGGAGGGTGAAAGCGGAATACCACCTTTCCCGTGACGGAAGGCCCGTGACCGTGAAGGCGTTCGGGTTGAGGCCGCAGGCGCGCGTTTCCGGCCGGATTCACTTTGACGTGTTCAACGCGACCTCGTTCCTCAACTACATCGGGGCAATCAAGTCGCCGCGCCTCAAACTGGAAATCGTTTACGAAAACGTGTTCGGAAAAAAGAAAAAAGACGTTGACAAGGCGCTCATCTGGGAGTTGTGGGAGAAAGGCGACAAGCGCGTCTTTGATTACTGCGAGAGCGACGCCAAGTCCTGCCTTGAACTCGGCGAGCGATTTCTCACGCTGGAAAGCGAGCTCGCCAAGGTGAGCGGCCTCACGCTGTTCGACGCATCGCGCGCCACCGCGGGACAACTCGTTGAAGCGCTCCTCACGCGCGAGTCATTCAAACGCAAAATGATTCTGCCCAACAAGCCGTCCTACTCGCAGGTGCAGTCGCGGCTGGCGAACCCCATCCAGGGCGCGTTCGTGAAAATGCCGGAGCCCGGGGTCTACGACGGCGTGGTCGTCTTCGACTTCCGCTCGCTTTACCCCAGCATAATCGTGTCCCACAACGTTGACTTGGCGACCCTGGACGATTCAGCGAAAAACAACGAGTCGCCGGTTGGCCATTGCTTCTCGCTTGAAAAAGAGGGCTTGATTCCCTCGGTTCTCAAGGAAGTGCTTGAAAAAAGGTATGCCTTGAAGGACGCAATGAAGAAGGCGCGGGGAACGGATAAAGAGCGGCTTCACGCGCGCCAGTGGGCCCTCAAAATTTTGGCGAACTCGTTTTACGGTTACATGGCGTACCCGCGTTCGCGGTGGTACTCGCGGGAAGCAGGCGAAAGCGTGACGGCGTGGGCAAGGCATTACATCAAGGACACCATCAGGAAGGCCGAGGAAGCAGGGTTCAACGTGTTATACGGGGACAGTGTGACCTCCGAACGCTTCCTTGTGCTGCTTGATGACAAGGAACTCGTCCACGTGAAAAACGTGGAAGAATTGTTTGAGGAGAATGCGAAGCACTTGATTGAATGCGGCGAAAAACAAGTTATTCCCTTGACGGGTTGGAGGTGCTTGAGCGTCAACCCGGCAAGCAAGAAAACCGAGTGGAAAAAGGTAACCGAGTTGATTCGCCACAAAACAAATAAGCGCGTTTACCGCGTAAACCAGAAGTTCGGGGAGACGCGCGTAACCGAAGACCACTCCTTGATGGCGGACACGCCCAACGGTTTGGTTGAAGTAAAGCCCGTCAATGCAAAAAAGCACAGGCTCGCGCAAGCCGAAGTGTTGAAGGCAAAAGGCGGCGTTGAAAAAATAGACGTTTACGAAGTGTTGAAGGACTACTCTGAAAAAACGGTTTACAAGGGATTTGGGAAAATCAAGACCATCAAATGCAATTCGGAACGGGTGTGGTTCGGCTGGACCAACCAAAAAAACCCGGTCAAGGTAAAGCGATTCATCGGGATTGAAACCAAAGAGTTTGAATCCTTGTGCCGGTTGCTGGGCGCATACGCCGCCGAAGGAAGTTCTTCAACCATTGAAACAACGCGCTCGCGTTACGGGGCGAGCATCGCCGGGAAAAGAAAGTGGTTGGAAGGCCTTCAAAAGGACTACTTGGCGTTGTTCACTGCCAAGGCCGGCGTGATTCCATCCCAGAAAAAAACAAGGCACTTGACTTACCGCACTCAGAAAGGAGTTAAAAAAACTGTTGTTTACAAGGACGATACGCACAAACTCCAGATGATGAACTCGTTGAGCGCCGTATTCTTCAAAATGTTTTGCGGGCAGAAAAGCGCAGGAAAAAAATTGCCGGACTTCATTTACAACGTCCCAAAAAAATACCAACTGATTTTCCTGAAAAAACTGCTGGAAGGAGACGGAAGCAGAAGCGTCAACGAGCGACTCGGCTACTCCGCGGAATACAAGAAGAAGAACTTCAAGTACACCACGATATCCGCGGGGTTGGCGAGCGGCTTGAGCGTTTTGCTGCGCCAGCTCGAATTAAATCACTCCATCTGCTACCGCCCCTCCAAGAAGGCGTACACGCTTTCAACTTCCGGCAAATACAACAAGCGAATCCAAACCAAGGTCGCGCGCGAGGAATACTCGGGTTGGGTTTACGATTTGAGTGTTGAAGATAATCACGCGTTCACGGACGCTTGCGGCCAAATCGTTTTGCACAACACGGACTCCGTGATGATGCAGTGCGGCGACGAGGAAGCGCTCGCCTTCCAGAAGAAAATCAACGACTCCCTGCCCGAAGGAATGGAACTGGAACTGGAGGACTTCTATTCGCGCGGCATATTCGTGTCCAAGAAGCAGGGCGGCGCCGGAGCCAAGAAAAAATACGCGTTAATCAACCGCGAGGGAAAAATAAAGATTCGCGGCTTTGAACTAGTGCGCCGGGACTGGAGCCGGATTGCGCGCCAAACCCAGCGCCGCATCCTGGAAATACTCCTTAAGGAAGGCGACGTCCCCAAAGCCGTGAAGGAAGTCAAGGCCGTGGTCAGCGATTTGAAGAACGGGAAAGCGGCATTGGAAGACCTAGTCATCACAACCCAGTTGCGCAAAAAAGTGAATGATTACGCAATCAAGAGCCCCGAGGTGCACGCCGTTAAACACGCGCGGGAACACGGCGTGAAAGTGGAGGAAAACGCGGTCATCGGCTACGTGGTCACGCAAGAAGGCAAAAGCATTTCCGAGAAGGCGGTGATAGCCGAACTCGCAAAGGACTACGACGCGGACTACTACGTTGAGAAACAAGTGCTCCCCGCAGTCCTCAAGATTCTGGGCGCGCTGGGCTACGACGAGAAAGACATAATGATGGGAGGAAAGCAAAAAGGATTGGGCGACTGGTAGTCAATCCCGCAAGGTCGCGGGATTCGGGTATATTATTTCCCACTTGCCGAAGTGCTTGGGCCGGGACTCAATGTATTTGCGAGCCATTTCCAGTTCCTTGGAGGTATTCAACTCGCGAACGTGAACGGTTTCGTGCAAGAAACGGGACGGTTTTTTCTCCAAAAAGTAGCCGGCCAAACCCACGAGGAAAGCGTTTGGAACTTTTCTACTTGGATGGGGGGTCCATTCAAAAACCAAGCGTAAGGGGGTGCCGATTGACTTGAGATAAACCCCGAAATCGGATTTCGGGGGCACATCGTGAAAACGCAGGATGGTGTTGGTGGAAGCATTCAAAAGAATTTTTTCGTCGGTTTTCGGGACATAATACGGCACGCCGCCTCGGAACCCGACTTTCCTGCGGTGCAATTCATACACGCGCATTGTTTTTACTTCGCGGTCTTCAGCTACGGCTTTAACCAACGCGTTACGCCCCTTTCTTTTTTCCCTTCTTCCTCTTTTTGCGGAACTTCTTTTTGGGCTCCGCCTTGTCCTCCACTTCCTCCTCGAATTCTTCAAGGCGCGCCTCGGAAACCGAGTCGTCTTCCGCGAAGTGTTCGGGCGGCTGAATCTCATTCTTCTCTTCCTGGATGCCCTTGTTCGTGTACCACGCGTAAGCCGCCAGCAACACGATTAACGCGACTATGGCGAGCGGGAGCCACGTGAAGGGCTGCGACTCGGGCGCGGCCACTTCAACTTCAACGGGGTCCGTTAGCATGCCCGTGGAAGAAGTGACTTGGACGGGCACGCGCGTGCCCGGCTCGCCCTTGAAGGACACAATCATTGACTTTGACTCGCCGGGGTTGAGCGAAACCTGGGACGGCTGCGAGGAAAACCCTTCGCCGGCCGCTTTGACGCCGGAAACAATTGAGGGCCCGTTGTTTGTCACGACAACCGAAACCACTACCTGCCGGTCTTCGGCCGGGCCGTAAAACTCCACTCCCGAAACGCTCAAGTCAAGGACGCCCGCGGGCTGAACCACTTCAAGGGACGCGTTCACGCGCACGCTTTCCCCGTTCAACGCCGTTGCGCGCAACTGGAAGTCGCGGCTCGCTTCGCCTGCGGGAACGAAGAATAACACGTTGAAGACGCTCTCACCTTCGGCGCCGACGTCCTGCGCCCCGGCCTCCACCACGAACCAGTTGTCGGCTAAGCCCTCAACAAACAATTCAACTGCCCGCAGCGCTTCTTCCCCGGAGTTCTGCACGTGCACGCTGAACTGGGCTGGAACGCCCGCATTCACTTCAAAGTAGTGCTCCGTTATTGACAGGAAGGACTCGCCGGGGAGTTCGCTGGACACGAAGGTTACCGGGAAGGTGACGCGTTTTGCTAGGCGGGGCGAGCGCACGATTATCTTCAAGTCGTAGTCGCCGAGGTCCGGCGCCGTGTTCAAGGAAGTGCTCAACACGAGTTCCACGTCGCGGGACCCGCCCGGACCCAATGAAAACGTTGCGGGAACCGCCTGCACGAGCATTCCGGGCACGTCCTCCAACTCTATCTGGTAGTCGTCTTCCAGCGTGCCCGTGTTCTTCACCGTGAACAGAATGGTTTCAACGCGGCAGCGGCGGACCACGAAGTCGTCGCCGGATTCAATTGTAAAGTTTTCCACCCCGAAAACGTCCACGCAGAACGGCTTCTGGAAAACCGTGAAGCCCAGGTAGGTCAGGCCCAGCGAAAAGTGATAGCGGTCCAGCACCACGCCGGCGTCCGGGGCTATTGAAACCGTGACGTACTGCTTGTCGCCTTTCGCGACCTCGAAGCGGGTCGGCGAAATCGAGACGAAGTCCTTCACGTCGTCGGCGCCCTCAATGAAAACGTTGAACGGCCCTTCCACGCGGCCGTCGTTGCGCACTCCTATCATCCATTCCTGTAACTCGCCGTGGTCTACGCCGATGCATTGAATGGGTTCGTTCAGCAATTCCAGGTCCAGTTCCTTTGCGAACACGCACGCGTGCAGGGGTATTTCATACGTTTCCTCGCAGCACGAACCGCCCAGCGTGGTGCGCACCACGATTGCGGAGTCGTAGAATCCGCCCGGCGTTCCCGGAGGAATCTGAATTGACGCCTTGACTTCGCGGTAGTCCCTTGCGGGAACCGTGAGTGCCGACGAGGAGAAATAAGTGGAGCCCTCAAACGCGCCCTCCATCCACAACTCGGCGTAACCCGTGTCAAGCAAGTTGTTCCCTATTCTCACCGTGAACTCCAGGCGGTCGCCGGCCCAGCCCGAGGCATTCAACGTCTCCGGCGAAATCGTCACCGTGAACGGCTCGACAACACCCGGCGTCTCCTCGTTCAACGCCGTCAAAAACAAGTCAATTGAATCGCACGCCTCAAAACCGTAACCCGAAGAAAGTTCCAGGGAGAGAATGTAGTCCCCGATTTCGTCGGGGTTGGCCACGAGGTTGAATAAAACGCTTTCAGTTGGCTCAAGCTCCGCGTAAGACGGCTGCGGGTCGAACAGGCACGCCACTTCGTCCGGGCAGGACGCGTAAAGCGATACGAACTGCTTGCCGAGCCCCGTATTCGTAATCGTGACCGGGTAAACCGCGCTTTCCCCGACCACCACGGACTGGGAGTCCAAAACGGAGACATCCAAGTAATTGCAGGCAGCCGCGGCAAGCGACGCAAACAAGACTAAAACGAGGATTCTTTTCATAAACATTAATAGGGCGCAACCCATATTTTAAAGCATCAAGCCCGGCTAACCCTTCTTCACGCGCAAAACCAGCTGAATTCCCGCGAAAATCGGGCGCCCGTAGGCGGCAATAAATACCTAGAAAAGCGGTTTTCAAGGGTAAAGAGGAGGGTTTAAAAAGGTTACGTAATAGAATTATAGGGAACGGTTGGGGTTGCGTGATTAGAGACTACGATAAGTTAGTCAAAGGCAGCTATGATGCCCGCCAGCAGTTGCTTTGCCGGTGAACGAAGAAATGGGTTTCAAACACTTTTTATTGTCAGAGGCGGCCGTGGTTGAAGACGAGAAGGCGTTGCTCAAAAAACTTTCACTTGAATCCAAGGACCGCCTGCCCAAGATTCCCGCAGGCGACCCCGCCCTCACGGAACTGGAGCGCGAACCCGGAAGCATAATCGAACTCAAATCAATTAACCCCGCGAGCGGGGCGAAGGAAACCAGCTACCGGCTGGTAGAGGGGGAGTGAAGGCGTGTACCCCGAAATAACCAGGGAGTACCTGAAATCGAACAGCTTGGTCAAGCAATACCTCCAGTCCTTCGACATCTTCGTGGACGAAGGAATGCAGAAAGTGGTTGACACGCAGAGCGTCATAGAACCCAGCATAGACAACTACCACATCAAGTTGGGACGCGTGCGAATCGAGAAGCCCACCGTGGTCGAAGCCGACGGCTCGAGGAAGACCTTGACGCCCGCCGAAGCGCGAATGCGCGACCTCACGTATTCCGCACCCCTGTTCCTGGAGATGACGCCCGTCGAGAAAAACGTTGAAAAAAAGACGCTGGACATTTACATAGGCCAGCTCCCGATAATGCTGCGAAGCAAGCACTGCGTCCTGAGCAACAAAAACGCGGAGGAGTTGAAGAAACTCGGCGAGGACCCGCTCGACCCGGGCGGATACTTCATCATAAACGGAACCGAAAAAAGCTTGATGACGCTGGAAGACCTCGCCCCAAACCGCATCCTCGTGTCCCGCGACAAGGACAAGGGAGCCGTACAAGCCAAGGTCTTTTCAACCCGGCTCGGGTTCCGGGGCCGGTGCACCGTCGACCGCAAGAAGGAAGGGCAGATAGCGGTGAGCATGCCCTCCTACAGCAAGTCCCTTGAAATCATGCTCGTGTTGCGCGCCCTCGGCCTAAACTCGGACGAAAAAATAATGGAGTCCTTTTCGGACGCCAAGGAAGTGCGCAACGACCTGCTGTTGAACCTGGAACTCGACGAGTCCGGCAACAGGAAAGAAGCCCTGGAAATAATCGGCAAGCGCGCGGCCCCCGGCCAGCCCCTGGAATACCAGTTGAAGCGCGCCGACCTTCTCCTTGACAGGTACCTCCTGCCCCACATCGGGGTTGAACCCAAGGACCGGCTCGCCAAAGCATTTTATTTGTGCCGCATGACCGAGCGCACCATAATGGTTGCGTGCAAGAAACGCCCCGTGGACGACAAGGATCATTACGCCAACAAGCGCCTCAAAATCGCTGGCAAACTCATGGAGGAATTGTTCCGCTACGCGTTCCAGTTCTTCACCAAGGACGTGGCCTATCAAACCGAGCGCGCCAACGTGCGCAGAAGGCAGATGAGCCTGTTCGCGATAGTGCGCCCCGACGCGCTCACCGACCGCATCAAATACTCCATGGCCACCGGCAACTGGGTGGGCGGCCACACCGGCGTGTGCCAGGTAATCGACAGGCACAACCACATCTCAACCGTTTCATTCCTGAAGCGCGTCACTTCCCCGCTCGCAAAAAAGCACCCGCACTACAAGGCGCGCGACCTGCACGGCACCCACTGGGGCCGGCTTGACCCGAACGAGACCCCGGAAGGCCCGAACTGCGGCCTCATCCGCAACCTCGCCCTGATGTGCGAGGTGACCACCCACTCCGACGAGAAAAGCGTTGAAAAAGAACTCAAGAAAATGGGGGTTACGATGTCTCTATGAAGACCAGCATTTTTCTGAACGGCAGGTTCACGGGCTTCCACGACGACGGCGAGGTGCTGGCCGAGGAAATACGCGGCAAGCGGCGCGAGGGAAAAATGGACTCCGAAGTCAACGTGGCGTACTACCAGCACACCAACGAGGTGTTCGTGAACACCGACGAGGGTCGCGCCAGGAGGCCTCTCATAGTCGTTGAAAAAGGGAAGAGTTCGCTGACTCCGGAACACGTGGACCGCGTGCGCAGAGGCGAACTGGGGTGGAAGGACCTCGTCAAGAACGGCGTAATAGAATTCCTGGACGCCGAAGAAGAGGAAAACACCTTGATTGCGTTGAAGGAAGAGGACTTGACGGCGGACCACACGCACCTGGAAATAGACGCCTCAAACATACTCGGTTACGCTTCCTCGCAGATTCCGTTCCCTGAATACAACATGGCGCCCCGCGTCCTCATGGCAGCCCAACACACCAAGCAGAGTTTGGGCCTGTACGCCGCCAACTACAACCTGCGCGCAGACACGCGTGCCCACCTCCTCTACTACCCGCAACAGCCCCTAATCCAAACCAGGGTTTACCGGGAAGTCGAGAATTACAAGCGTTCAAGCGGTCAGAACCTCGTCGTCGCAGTGATGACCTATGAAGGGTTCAACACGAACGACGCCATCGTCGTGAACAGGAATGCAATAGAGCGCGCAATGGCGCGAAGCGCGTTCTTCCGCACCTACTCCGCAACGGAATCGCGTTACCCTGGAGGGCAGAACGACAGGTTCTGCGTGCCCGACGCCACCGTGCAAAACTACCTAGGCGAAGAGGCGTACGCGGCGCTAGACGAGGACGGCACGGTGAGCCCCGAAACGCTGGTCAAAAAGAACAGCGTACTAATCGGTCGCACCTCGCCGCCACGCTTCCTCAAGGAAATCAACGCACTTGACATGGAAGTGGAAAAACGGCGCGAGAGCTCGGTCATGACGCGCGGAAACGAGGACGGAATCGTGGACGCCGTAATAATTTCCAAGAACACTTCGGGAAACAAGATGTTCAAGGTGCGCGTACGCAACCCCAACGTGCCCGAAATAGGCGACAAGTTCGCTTCCCGCTTCGGACAAAAAGGAGTCATTTCGCTACTCGTCCCCCAGGAAGACCTGCCCTTCACGCGCGAAGGCATAGTACCCGACCTCATACTCAATCCCCACGCCATTCCCGGACGCATGACCGCGGGTCACCTCCTGGAAATGCTGGGAGGAAAAGCGTGTTCCCTCAGCGGGCGCATAGGCGACGGCACGGCGTTCTCTGGAGACAAGCAGAAAACATTCGAAGACGAGTTGCGCGCTTACGGATTGGAACCCACCGGAAAGGAAGTGCTTTACGACGGAAAAACCGGCAAGAAGTTGTACGCCAAGATTTACGTGGGCGTAATCTATTACCAGCGGCTCCACCACCTCGTCAACCTCAAGATGCACGCACGCTCGCGCGGACCGACCCAGATGCTCACGCACCAGCCCACCGAAGGCCGCGCCCGGGAAGGAGGGCTCCGCCTCGGGGAAATGGAGCGCGACTGCTTCATCGGCTACGGCGCCGCCTCGCTGCTCAAGGAACGCATGATTGACTCCAGCGACAAGGCCGTGATGTACGTCTGCAGGGAGTGCGGCAGCCTGGGTTATTACGACCGGATGAAGAACAAGCCGAAGTGCAGCTTCTGCAAGTCCACGCGCCTGGACCAGGTGGAAATGAGTTACGCCTTCAAACTGCTCATAGACGAAATGAAGAGCACGGGCATCAGGCCCAAACTCAACTTGAGGGACCGCGGATGAAGAAAAAACACGAATGGACAAAGCACGCACAACACGAAGGCCTGCGCCTCGCGGCCTGCTTCGGAGCCGCCCTGTTCGCATTCCAACTCGTTGCGCGCCTGCTCGCCGCGCTCACCGACACCGCGCAAATAATCGTGGGCTTCGCTGGGTGGCAGGTGCCGTTCGTGGACGCCGCCTACTACGCCGCCGCAATTGCCGTCGGTTACATCCTGCCCGCCAAAGCAAGCGAAAAAGCGGGGCTGACACTAAACCACTCCACCCTGTTGCTGCTCGTTCTGGGAACCGCCTTCGTCGCCGCCGTGCTCGGCGCGTTCACCCCCCTGGTTTACTCCCTCTTCTTCGCCGTGCCCGGTTCCGCAAACCTCGCCGCGTTCATGTTGGACCCAGCGTACTGGGCTTACTCCGTTGGCTACGGCTTCGCGCTGACTGCCGCGTTCCTCTGCATCGGCTTGTTGATTGACTTCGTGGTGAAAAGAAAATGATGAGCATTGAATCCATTGAATTCTCGGTGTTCAGCCCCGAAGAAATCCGCAACATGAGCGCCGCCAAAATAACGGTTCCCGACACCTACGACGAGGACGGCTACCCAATCCAAAACGGCCTTGCCGACCAGCGCCTCGGCGTCATAGACCCCGGCCTCAAGTGCCGCACGTGCGGCAACCGCATGAAAGACTGCCCCGGCCACTTCGGCCACGTGGAACTCGTGCGCCCCGTAATCCATGCCGGCTTCGGCAAACTCATCTACCACTTATTGAAGGGGACCTGCCGCAAGTGCGGGCGCATAATCAACGAAAAAAACACCGTCAAAAAGATTTACGCCGCCAAGAAGTGCCCCTACTGCGACGAAGAACAACAAAAAATCAAGTTCATCAAGCCCACCACGTTCATGGAAGACAAACGCAAACTCTTACCCAACGAGGTGCGCGAACGCCTGGAACGCGTCACGGACGCCGACCTCAGGCAGATGGGCGCGCACCTGCGCCCCGAAAACCTCGTCCTGACCGCGCTCATAGTGGCCCCCGTAACCGTGCGCCCCTCAATCACGCTTGAAACCGGGGAGCGCTCGGAAGACGACTTGACGCACAAACTCGTGGACATCCTCCGCATCAACCAGCGCCTCGAAGAAAACATCAACGCGGGCGCACCCCAACTAATCATTGAAGACTTGTGGGAACTCCTCCAATACCACGTGACAACTTACTTTGACAACGAGACAACTGGAATACCGCCCGCACGCCACCGCTCCGGAAGGCAACTCAAGACGCTTTTCCAGCGCCTCAAAGGCAAGGAGGGAAGGTTCCGCTACAACCTGTCCGGCAAGCGCGTGAACTTCAGCGCGCGCACCGTCATTTCGCCCGACCCCTGCCTAAGCATCAACCAAATCGGCGTTCCCCAAGACATAGCCAACGAGTTGACCCTGCCCGTGAGCGTGACCGCGTGGAACCTGGAAAAGATGAAGGAATTCATCCGCCTCCACCCCGACAAAATCAATTACATAATCCGGGCCGACAACAGGAGGAAGAAGCTGACCGCCGCCAACACCGACGAAGTAGTCGAAGAGCTCTCGCCGGGTTACAGGATAGAGCGCACCATGATGGACGGCGACCGCGTCATATTCAACCGCCAGCCCTCCCTCCACCGCATCAGCATGATGTGCCACACCGTCAAGGTCCTCCCCGGCAAGACGTTCCGCTTCAACATATGCGACTGCCCGCCGTACGGGGCAGACTTCGACGGCGACGAAATGAACATTCACTTCCCGCAAAACGAGGAAGCCCAAGCCGAAGCCGAAACCCTGATGCAGGTGCAGGACCAGATTTTGTCGCCTCGCCACGGCCAACCCATCATCCAACTCGAACTCGACCAAATCACGGGAATATACTTGTTGACGCAACCCGAAGTCATAATCCAAAAAGACGATGCCTGCGACATCCTGAGCGCGGCCGGCATCGTAAAAGCCGTGGGCAAGAAAAAACTGACTGGCCGCGAAACCTATTCATACCTCCTCCCCGAAAAGCTCGACTTGGAAGCCAAGAACAATCAAGGCGAACAAGTAGTCATCAAAAACGGGGTCCTCAAGGAAGGCACCGTAGACAACAAGGTCGGCCGAAAAATCATTAAAAAAATATTTTCGGAACTCGGCGCCGACGCCGCACGCGAATACATCGACGGCGCAAGCAAGGCGAGCACGCGCTTCATGACCAAGTACGGGTTCACGCTCGGGCTTGACGAATACGACATACCCGACGCGGCACGCAAGGAAATCAACGGCTTGTACGAGCAGGGCCGCAAGGAATTAAACGAGTTGATTCAAGACCTCGCCAAGGGCAAACTCAAGCAGTTGCCAGGCAAGACCACGCGCGAGACGTTCGAGGAAAAAGCCATGACCCTCCTCGAAAACGTGCGCCGCTTAACCTGGGGAATCGTCAAAAAACACTTGAACGCCACCCCAGTCAACATCGCGGGGCACCCCATTAACCAGAACTCGGCAATACTCATGGCCGACTCCGGCGGAAAAGGCCGGCCCACGAACGTCGTGCAAATGTGCGGCCTCGTGGGACAACAAGCGGTCCGCGGCAAGCGCCCCGCAAGCGGCTACCGCAAGCGCCTGCTCCCCCACTTCCGCCAAATGGATTTGGGCGACGAAGCACGCGGCTTCGTACACAACAATTACATGGGCGGCTTGAACCCCTTCGAATACTTCTTCCATGCGGCCGGCGGCAGGGACGCAGTGGTGGACAAGGGCGTCAACCCCGCGAAAACGGGTTACATGCAGCGCCGCCTCGTGAACGCGCTGCTGGACCTCGTCGTTGACAAGGACAACAGCGTGCGCGACGCCGACGGCAACCTCGTCCAAACCTGCTACAACAACGGCTTGGACCCGTGCGACAACAAACCCGTTGCCTACGGCGAACCCGTCGGAGTCGTGGCGGCGCAAAGCGTGGGGGAACCCGGCACGCAGATGACGTTGCGAACCTTCCACTACGCGGGCATTGCCTCGCTCGCACAACTCGGCTTCACGCGGCTCGTGGAAATCGTTGACGCGCGCAAGACCCCGAAAAACCCGGTAATGGAAATCCACTTGAAAAATAATTACCGCGACTGGGATTCAGCCGCGAAAATAGCGGCGTCAATAGAGGAAGTTACCCTGGAAAAAGTCGCCAGAATAGACGAGAACTTCGACAAGAAAGTCGTCGTAATCGAATTCAACAAGACAAAACTCCGCGAACGCGGCCTAACCGAACACCAGGTAGAGGAACACATCAAGCAGGTGCACCCCCAATACAATAAGGACGGCGCCACCATAACCATCCGCTCCAAGAAGGACACCCTCAAAAACATCCGCCAAATGACGACGAAACTCCGCGAACTCCACTTGAAGGGAATCCAGGGAATCAGGAAAGCCATCCTCGTAAAAGACCCCGAAACCAAGGAAGTAAGCATCGCAACCGACGGCTCCAACCTGGAAGCGGTCTTCAAAATGGATGAAGTCGACGCGAGCCAAACCAGCACCAACGACGTGATGGAAGTCGCGCGAACCCTCGGCATCCAAGCCGCACGCAACTCCATAATCCTGGAAATCAAGAAGGTTCTGGACGCACAAGACCTGAACGTGGACCCGGCCCACCTCACCCTCATCGCCGACGCCATGACTTTCAACGGCCTGGTTCAAAGCGTGGGCCGCCACGGCCTCATCGGAAGCAAGAAAAGCATACTCGCGCGCGCCTCGTTCGAGGAAACCTCCAAGCACTTGATAAACGCGTGCATAGAAAACGCGACCGACAACTTGAACGGCATGGCCGAAAACATCATCGTGGGCCAAACCATTCCGTGCGGAACCGGCAAGGTTTACCTCACCATGAAACTCGATTAAAAGCCGAATTAAAAAAAAAATAATAAAAAATAAGAAGGCGGTTTTAACCCGCGTTCTGCTTCTTCTTGGGCGTCACGGGCGCGGGCCCAACCCGGGCTCGCGGCAGGTTCAAGGGCGCGTTGACGCTGATGCCGAACGCCAAAAGCGTGCCGGAAGCGGCCGCCGCGTAATTCATGGCGTTCAAAACGTCTTCGGCTATCTTTGGCTCCAACGCCTTCTCCTTGCCCCACTTCTTGATGATTGCCTTGTTGTCCTCGCCCCTCACGAGGATTTCGCCTTCAACCGTGATTTCGGCTACTCCATCCTTGTAATCGGTCTTGTGCTCGTACTCAACTTTGAGTGCGCCGCCCTCCTCCGAAACGTCCTTGATTTCAATGTTCACGGATAGGCCTGTTGGCAACTCGTTCTTGAACTTTTTGGCGTTCAAACCGGTCACCCTTCCACCTGAAACGGGCATTCCTTCATCCACCTCACAAATCGAATTTTTCTCCGGGCCTTAACACGACGGGCTTGGAACGCGTCAACGAGTTGACTCGCGACTCGAAGTCCTTGACGTCGGCTTCAATGCGCGGAAAAGTATTGTAATGCATGGGAATCACGAACTGCGGGTTAATGAGTTTAACGGCCGTCACCGCGGACAACACATCCATCGTGTAAGTGCCGCCAATGGGCAGTATCGCCAAATCCGCGTTGAACGAGCGCATGTCGTTGAACTCGTACGTGTCGCCCGCAAAGTAAATGAATTTCCCGCCGGCGTTCAAGATGAATCCCACGGGATGCGTCGACTGCGGGTGAATCGCGCGCGTCACCGTCAAGTCGATTCCCACCACTGAAAACGATTCGCCTTCGCTGACGTGCACCTTCTGGCGGGGGTTCACGTTGACTTTGGCGAGCGCGTCCTCGGGGCCGATTACCTGGCACGTGGTGCGCGAAGCGATGAGGGAAACGTCGTAAGGGTCGCAGTGGTCAAAGTGCTCGTGCGACAAGAGGATGGCGTCACACCTGCGCACTTCCTCCTGCCTGATGGCAGGGGGGATGAGACGGTGCACTTCGCGGGACCGCTCCACGAGCCACGGGTCAACCAAAACCATACGGTCGCCCCACGAAAACTCGAAACTCGAGTGCCCCAAAAAACGGATTTCAACCATTTTACCGCTAAACCCTTTTTTGAATCGCCTTCCGAGGAGGAATTAGGCGTTCACGACTTAAAAACGCTTTTCTTGATTGGGGGCGCGGCTTAAATAGAACGAGGGATGGCTCCAGCTGGCTCAACAAAAGAATTGAAAAAAAGGAGAGCGGCTTAGAAGTCCTCGCCGCCCATTCCGCCCGGCATTCCGCCACCGCCAGGGGACGGCGGCCTGCCTCTCGCGGCGATGACGTCGTCAATGCGGAGAATCATTTCCGCGACCTCGCTCGCGCTTTGAATCGCCTGCTTCTTGATTTTGAGGGGTTCGATCACGGTCTTGGCCATGTTGTCGATCTTCGCCTCGTACACGTTCACGCCGTAGTTGCTGGGCGACTCGTGCTTGTTGCGGAGTTCCACGAGCGTGTCAATCGGGTCCATGCCGCACGACTCGGCGAGGGTGCGCGGAATGACTTCCAGCGACTCGGCAAACGCCTGAACCGCTAATTGCTCCCTTCCGCCCACTTCCACGGCGTACTTGCGCAACTTCATGGCCAAATCCATTTCAATGCTTCCCGCACCAACCACGTAGTGGCCTTCCTCTATCGCGGATGAAACCGCTCCGATGGCGTCAGCAACCGCGCGTTCGGCTTCATCGATGACGTGGTCGGTTCCGCCGCGCACGAGGATGGTCACGCTCTTCGGGTCCTTGCACTTCTCGACGAAAACCATTTGCTCGCCCGCGACCTTGCGCTCTTCCACCAGCCCGGCGTTGCCCAAGTCGCCTTGACTCAGGTCGTCCAGCGTCGTCACCACGCGGGCGCCCGTAGCGCGCGACAATTTCTCCATGTCGCTCTTCTTGACGCGGCGGCACGCGAGGATGCCTTCCTTCGCCAGATAGTGCTGGGCGACGTCGTCTATCCCCTTCTGGCAGAACAACACGTTGCACTTGCTTCCGGCAATCTTCCCAACCATTTCGCGCAGCATCTTCTCCTCTTGTTCGAGGAACGCGGTCATTTGGTCCGGCGAGGTTATGCTGATGCGCGCGTCGGTCTCGGTCTTCTCTATCTCGAGGGCCGTGTCCACGAGCGCCACCTTCGCCTTTTCAACCCGCTTGGGCATGCTGGGGTGCACGATTTCCTTGTCCACTAGCACGCCGCGGATGAGTTCCGTGTCCGTCACGCTCTTGCCCTGCTTCTTCTCGACCTTGATGTAGTCCTTGTCCACCGTCTTATTGTCCTTGCCTTCGGCGACCTGCGTGATGGCTTCCACCACGAAACGCGAGAGGATGTCCTTCGCGGGACCGGTGGCAACCGTCTTGGAGCCCATGCTTATGCCGGCGATGCGCTCCAACTCGGCCTTGTCCTTTAAGGAAACCGCGGTGCACGACTCCCTCAGGTAACCCGTCGCTTTTTGGGCGGCCATCTTGTAGCCCGATACTATGGTGGACGCGTGAATGTTCTGGTCTAGGAGGTCCATCGCCTTCTTCAACAGTTCCCCAGCGAGCACCACGGCGCTCGTGGTGCCGTCGCCAACCTCTTCGTCCTGCGTCTTGGAAATTTCGACAAGCATCTTCGCGGCGGGATGGTCAACGTTCATCTCCTTGAGGATGGTCGCCCCGTCGTTCGTGATGACGATGTCACCCAGGTCGGAAACCATCATCTTGTCCATTCCGCGCGGTCCCAGCGTGCTCTTCACCGCGCTGGCAACGGCGTAAGCCACTGCTATGTTCATCCTCTGGGCGTCCCGCCCCAGCAGCCGCGAACTCCCCTCGGGAAGCATTACGACCTGCTGTCCTCGTAGTTGGCCTTCACTCATTTTTTAATCCACCTCTAAACATTAATCACTGGTAAAAACAGCGTTATAAAGTAGTAAAAACCCATTATTTAACTTTACTCAAGAAACGCTTTTCAAGGGGTTGAATGATGAAGGAACTCGTTACCGCCGCATTACCCTACGCCAACGGCACCCTGCACTTGGGCCACCTCATGAGCACCTACCTCCCAGCAGACGTTTACGCGCGCTACTGCCGCCTGAGGGGACGCGAAACCGCCTTCATCTGCGCCACGGACGAGCACGGCACCGCAATAGAAATCAACGCAGAAAAAGCAGGCAAACCCCCGCAGGAATTCGTAGCCGAATTCCACGAACAACAACTCAAGGACTTCAAATCCGCGCTAATAGAATTCGACGAATTCCACCACACCGACTCCCCCGAAAACCACGAACTCACCAGGGAGTTCCACGAAAAACTCGGCGAATACTTCTACGAGAAAGAAATAACCCAAACCTATTGCCCGAAATGCGAACGCATCCTTCCCGACCGCTACGTCAAGGGAAAATGCCCGAACTGCGGAGCCGAAGACCAGTACGGAGACGGCTGCGAAAAATGCGGGAAAACGTATTCCACTTCCGACCTGCTGGAACCCCGGTGCGCCGTCTGCGGGACAACCCCCGAACACCGCTCCAGCAAACACCTCTTCTTTTGCCTCACCTCGTTCAAGGACTTCCTCTCAAAATGGTTCCAGGAAAACAAGGAACTCCAACGCGACGTCATAAACTACGTGAAAAACTGGTTACCCGAACTACAGGACTGGGACGTGACCCGCGACGGACCCTACTTCGGCGTCCCCATACCCGGCCGCCCCAACCAATACTTTTACGTGTGGTTCGATGCCCCCATCGGATACGTGTCCTCCACCAAGCACCACTTCAAGGAACTCGGCGACTGGTGGAGCGGAGGCGCAAGAATAAGCCACTTCATCGGAAAAGACATCATCTACCACCACTACCTGTTCTGGCCCGCCATGCTCAAAGGCGCCGGATTCGCCTTGCCGGCCCGCATTCCCACGCGCGGCCACTTAAACATGGCTTCAGGCGAGAAGATGAGCAAGAGCCGCGGCACCCTCGTAACCATTTGCGAAGCCGTGCAAAAAACCGACCCCGAATACCTGAGGTATTACCTCACCGCAATCACGCCCAACTCCACGGCCGACATCAACTTCTCGTGGGACGAGTTAAAGACGAAAACCAACAACGAGTTGATTGACGCCTACGGCAACCTCGTCTACCGAGTCCTCTCCTTCGCCTACTCCAAGACGAACGGCGTCCCCGAAAAAAGCGTTGAAAAAAACGAGGACAAGGAATTTGAGGCAAAAATCCCGAGATTCCTTCAGGAAGCCGCCAATCACTACGACGCAGTGGAACTCAAACGCTCCCTCGAGTCCTGCATGGCGTTCGCCGGCGAATGCAACAAATACTTCAACGACCGCGCGCCCTGGAAGCTCTTGAAGGAAAACCCGGACGAAGCCAAAACCGTTTTGCACAACGCGTGCCGCGCGGTTTACGTCCTCAGCGTCGCCCTCCACCCCGTGCTCCCCGCTTCAACGAAAAAGGTTTTCGCCTGGCTCAACGAGGAGCCGAAGTGGGAGGATTGCCTCACCGTCAGGCAAATCAACAAGCCGGAAGTCCTCTACCAGAAAATCGAGTACTAACGCGAGTTCAGCCATTTAACAAAGGCGTCAATGTGCTGGTTCCTGCGCTCCAACGCCTCCCTGATTTTCACCCAGCCGGTTTCGCTGGCCCTGACCTTTTTCGCCAAGGGATAATGCCTGTTGAAGAAGCCGGTCAAGCGCTCTTTTAGGAGCCGTTCTTCGTCGGAACCGTTCCCGGACTTCAGGAAATCCTCCACCCACGGGAAGCCCCCGGACGTCAAGCGGGCGCGGTCAACGTTTTTCAGCCCCCGCGTTATTTCCCGCTGGATTTTGCCGAGTTCGGCGGACAAGTAGTCCTCGTTGTTCAAGGATTCCGCGTTCTCCGAGAAATAATGGTTGAGCAATCCCTTGAATGCCTGCTTGCGCTCTCCGCCGAGGGATTCGTCGCGTTCAACTCGTTCAACCAAGTGATTGAGCCGGGCCTCGTTCATGCTGATTGTCTTGCCCATCACGAAAATATGCAACACCCCTAATTAAAATGGGAAGGGGCGAGGCGCCTACTGATTCGCCGCTCTGGTTGAGGGGGATCAGAAAAAACCGTTGAAAATGAGGGGAAAACTTCCCCCGCGTTTTCCAAGTGCTCCGGCCGGGATTTGAACCCGGGTCGCTGGCTTTCCTGGCGGCCTTTCTTTTTCGTCGAGGTTTTTCTTTCGCGAAAGAAAAAGGTCGCTTGAAAGGCCAGTGTCCTTGACCGAACTAGACGATCGGAGCAACGGTAAAGGATTGGGTTGTCCCGCGTTTAAATGATTTTTCTTTTTTTGAGGGCGGAATGAATTTCCTCGTGGATTTCCTTCTTGGAGCGGAGTTCGCCGCCGGCCGCGCAGTCCACGATTATCCACGAGTCGTCCGCCAGCTCCAGATACGTTTTGCGCACCGCCTGCTGGTAAGCCAACTCTTTTTCGTGGTCGTCTTTTTCGCCGCGTTCCTCCAGAAGTTTCGCGCACACCACCGGGTCAAGATTCAGGAAAATCACGCAGTCGGGTTGCGGCAAGACCGATTCCACGAAGAGCAGCCAGTTGGCGAACTCACGACGCTTTTCGGGGGTGGGCAGTTTGGCGGACTGATACGCCGCGTTGGAGTGGATGTACCTGTCGCACACCACGACGCTCATGCGCTTGGCTTCAAGTAATTCGTCTTTTTTTTGGAAGCGGTCCAGGGCGTACAACAACGCGGCTTGGTGCGGCGTGATTCCGGGGAAGCCCCCGGACAGGTATTTCTTGACGAGTTGCCCGTAAGGCGAGTCGTAGTCGGGAAACGCGAAGTCCTTGACGGCGTGCCCCTCTTTTTCAAGCCGTTTGACGAGGAGGTCGCATTGCGTCTGTTTTCCCGAGCCGTCGGTTCCCTCAAAAGCGATTAACGCCGGCATCAGACTCCAAACCCCTTCAAGATTATTGCGGTTAGCGGTATTAAGAGGTTGTCGTCCGCCGGCGAGTCCGCCGCCTCCACCAAGCCCAGCAAAATCGTGTAGGTCAACGCCTGCGGAACGCCCACGAAGAACGCCGACGAAGCAAACCCTGCGGCGAAGAATGCGAGGGTTCCCTCCCAACTCTTTTTCTTGTTGAAGGGCAGGGGATGCATTCCATTTACGCCCACAATCGTGGCGAACCCGTCGCCGAACCCGAGTATCCCGATTACGGCGAGCGTGAATTCAAGGGAAGGCGAGAAACACGCGAGGAAAAACGTCCCGACCACAAACAACAAGGCGCCCTTGCCCGGCATCTCGGCGGTCTTGCGCTCAAACAACTCAAACATTCTGTGGGAGAGCGGCACCCTAACGCCCAGCATCTGCAAGGTTATCAGCGCCGCCCCCGCCAGGACGCAGGCAAACAAACAAGCCTTCAACGCCAAGGCACCGAAAAACAAGCCGACCCCGATTGCGGAAGCGCCGAACAAAACGTGTAAAACCTGCCGCCTGAACTCCAACACTCGCAATCACTCCAACAATTTGTGCTTGACCACCAAGCCGTGCGTTGCATGCTTGTGCAGGAACGCCCACAACAACCCGTAAACCATCAACCCCAAGGCATAACCCGCGAAAACCTGTTCCACGGAGTGCACTCCGGCGCACACCCGCGAATAAGCGAGCAAAACCGAGAAAGGCGCGGCGAAGACAAACGCGGGCGAACCAATTGAAGCAATCACGAACACGCCAGCCGCCGCGGCGTGAGCCGACGGGAACCCCTCCGACTCGGGGCAGAAAGGCGCGCCCGCGCAGGGCCTCGGCTCGTTGTACAACGGCTTTACCGCCTGCACGGTCAACGCAGACAAAAACAAGGCCGCCAAAAAGATTTTCTTGTGCTTGAAGAAACACAAGCCGAACAACGCCATCAACACGATTAACGGGTAGTAGTACGTCTGCGCGAATTCAGTGAAAGCGTCCAGCATGCATTAGAATAGTGAAAATCAATTTAAAGCCGTTCGTTTCACAACCGTTTTTTAATCGCTTCCAACAAATAGTTAACGAGGTGCCGGAGTAGCTCAGCCTGGTTAGAGCGCCAGACTCATACGCGTTCCGAAAAGGCGCTCGAGAAATCTGGAAGTCGCGGGTTCAAATCAACCTTTTTCTTTCCCGAAAGAAAAACGTTGACGAAAAAGAAAGGCAGTGGATGTCCCGCCTCCGGCACTCCTACTTCTTCCCGCGGGCGAACCTAGGCGAGCCGCCCCCCTTCGCGCCCGCCGTCTTCAACAACGCCACCGCGTCGTTCTTGCTGGCCGCCGCGCACGCGGCAACGACAAATCCGTCCGCATTCCACAACACGCAGTCCTTCTCCTTCGCGCACTCCGAAGCGATTTTCTGGAGGGTGTCCGCGTCGTAATCCAGCTGCTTTTTCACGACCGCGGCTTTGTCGGCCGCGAGTTTGCGTGCCTCGTCAAACGCGATGACGTCCGAGCACTTCTCGATTTTTTTCCCGCGCTCCTTCCACTCGTTGAATAGGCGGTTGATTGAGTTCACCAAATCAATTTTGCTGACGTTGAGCTGGGCGCACGCCTCTTCAAGGAGCAACTGGTCGGATCGCGCCTTCTTCAAGGCGGCGGGGCCGGCCGCGTAACGCAGGCGGGTTACCCCGTCCTGCACCTGTTCTGCTCCGAAAATCTTGATGAAACCTATTTCGCTCGTGTTGTCGCGGTGCAGCCCGCCGCACGCCTCCACGTCCACGCCCTCCACTTCCACTACGCGGACGCGGTTGCCTATTGCGCCGCCTCCCTGGTACAAGCGGAACCCGTATTTTTCTTCGGCTTCGCCGCGGTTCATTTCGGTCACGCGCACGGGGTGCGCCTCCAAAACGAATTGGTTCGCCTTTTCCTCAATCAACAAGAGCTGGTCGCGCGACGGCTTCTCGAAATGCGTCACGTCCAGGTGCGCCTCGTCCTCCTCCTTCCTGCTGCCGCACTGCCACACGTGGGGGCCCAGCACTTCGCGTGCCGCCGCGTTAACGCAGTGCGTTGCCGTGTGATGGCGCGTCAACGCGTCGCGCCTGTCAACGTCCAGCTTGAGCCGGACCTTTTGCCCTTTCCTGAAGTTTTTGGCGAGCGGAGTGCAGTGAAGGATTACGCCCCCCGTTTTCCGCGTGTCCTCTATGCGCGCGTCGTCGATGAAGCCGCGGTCGCCGCACTGCCCTCCGCCTTCGGGATAGAAAATGGTTTTGTCCAGCGCAACCGCGTCGTCGAACACTTGCACGACCTTCGCGCTGATTTCCGTTTTCTTGGGGTCGTCGTAATAAGCGGGTTTCGTGGTCGGGGCGTTCACAACAAGCGTTTCCTCCGCGTTCTTTTCGCCCATCAAGTGCCTTGAAGTTATTTTGGAGTAAAAGTCGGAGGGCACGTCGATTTCGCAGCCGCCCTCCCCTGCCACGGCTTCAAGGAGTTCCGGGGTTACGCCGTGCGATTCGTAGAGCACCGCCATCTTTTCGGAGGAGAGTTTGCCGGACCTGACCACCGAACCGCACATGCGCTTCGCCTTCTTCAAGGACTCGGCGTACTTCTCCTCCTCGTTTTCCAGTATTGGCTTAATCCATTCCAGCGACTCCTCGAGTTCGGGCCACAACGGCTTCAGGTCGCGGGCGTGCATTTCAAAGAGTTTCACGTAGTCGTCCGTCAATTCGTATTGCTGGACAAATCCGAGGGCGCGGCGGAACAGGACGCGTAGGTTGTACCCGCCCGCCGTGTTGGACGGCAGCCCGCCGTCGGCGAGCGCGAACAACAGCGAGCGCGTGTGGTCTGCCACGGCGTAGAGCGCCTGCATGGGCGCGATTTCCTCCTCCATTTCCTGAACCGTTATTCCCAGCGAGCCCGCAATCTTGTTTTTTTCCTCGTGGAACGAGTGCACGTTTTCCACGTCGAGCGACGAACTGATGCGGTTATACTTCTTGGTGAGTTCGGTTTCCCGGATTCCCGCGTTCTTCTTGAGGTAGGCGACTTCCATGGGAAAGGTGGCGTCGTAAATGGTTTGGTCCCCGCGGTAATACCACAACAATCGTTCAAAGCCCCAGCCCACGTCTATCACGCTGAGGGGGAGGTCCTTGACGCCGTCGTCCCAATAATATTGCATGAACACGCTGTTCACGAGTTCGCTCCCCTTCGCGAACGATTCTATGCACGGGCCGAACGCCGAGAAGTCGGGCAGGGCCCAAACGTCTTCGCCGTAAGTCAACTCCTCTTTTTTCACTCCGAGGACCTTCGTGAGGAAACCGTAATTCAATTCGATGCACTTGTCGCGCTTGTAACCCTTTTCGCCAAATGAGTGTTGTCCCGCCATCATGAACCCGCTGAGGTGCCGGCCGGTCACGCCGATGTTCGCTATGTCGGGGAAGCGCAGGCACGGCTGCGGGACTACGAGGGGGTTGGCCGGGTACTCGAAGACCACGCGCCCGTTCTCTAGGCGCTGGAAGTCCACGATGCTCGCGATTGTGAAATACAGGTCGTCGCGCCAACGCGAAATCACTGGGTAGCGCGGCACGATTTCGTGCCCGTTCCTGGAAAAGAAGTCGGAGAACTTCTTCCAGAACGAGGCGTAGGATTCGTTCCGCGGTTTTTCCCTGAAAAAGGAGTACTCCTCGTGCTCCGAGTCGCCGCACGAGTGAACGCCGGAAGCAGTCCAAAAGCCCTTGCCGCACTTTTCGCACACGCGGTGCTCGAAACCCTCCTGCCTGAACAGGGGAACCTCGTAATACTTCGCGTAATCCTTCGCGAACTTTTTGCGCAGGAAAGGCTTTGAAACTTCCATGCTATTACTCACTCAATCAAACGTTTAAAGAGTGGTGGGCGAGCGGGCCGTAGTCCACCTTTTGTTGTCCACGGCATTGGACTAAGCGGCTTCCTCCCGCGAACGCTTTCGCGTCGCGAACTAAGGCCTTGCACTCCAGCCGGGCACGAAGCCGTTTCAACCCCTCTGCCCCGAAACGTCCCCCTGCAAACGGGTTCACCCTCTTACGGGGCGGGGTAATCGTTTCTGCTCCCCGCGCCAGCGCCCTAAACGCTTTCACTCGCGTGAACGACTCCAAACGGAGTGGGTGGAACTTCCCCATCACCCGCCCTCTTGAAGGGGCTGGGCAACGACAGCCGTGCACCCGCAACCGCCCGCAATACTTGTGCAACGAACCCTTAAAAGCGGTTTTGATTTTAAAAACGCGGGCAAAAAACAGCGGGAATAAAAAAAAAATAAAAAAAGCAACCAAGTATGAAAACAATCAATTGTTTTTCAGACGGGAAGTTATCTCTTCCTCTTCTTCTTCGCGGTCTTCCTCTTGACCGTCCTCTTCTTGGCCTTCCGCTTGGTTGCCTTCTTCTTTACTGTCTTCCTTTTTCTTGCAGGCATGTCTTTCATTCACCTATCGACTCCACACGTTCAACGCGCGAAACCACAAACATTAAACAAGGTTAGTTTAAAAGTTTTTTTATGAACGAGTTGGAAGACGCATTTTACTCCGCGCTCGGATATTACGGAAAAAATTTTTTCGTGGACGCGAAATACGCGCGTTATTCCTCGCTGAAGGCAATTGCGAAACTCAAGGGCGGCGTCCTCACGGCAAGGGTGAGCGACGGTTTTCAGGCGGCACCGCGCGAAGCGTTGTTCGGCCTCGCCCTCCACCTCCTCGGAAAAATGTTCAATTGCAAACCCGAAAAAGGATTGGTCGCGCCTTACCGCGAATTCGTTGCATCCAGGGGCGCCGCCGAGTTGAACCACGCACTCACCCGGCGAAGCGGAAGAAAAAAGCACAACCGAATAGTCGGAAAGTGCTACGACTTGTCGCAAGTCGTTGAAAACGTGTTAAATTATTACGGGGAAGTTTTCCGCGGCGTGCGCTTGCCCGAATTCACCTGGTCAACGCGGAAAGGCCGGCGCGTCCTGGGCTGGCACGACGACGCGTGGAACCGCGTCACCGTCAACGAGGGCCTGGACTCCAAGCGCGTGCCGCCCCACGTAATCGAATACGTCGTCTTCCACGAAATGCTGCACGCCAAGCACGAGGTCAAGCACGGGAAGAGGCGCACGGTTCACACCCGGCAATTCAGGGAAGACGAAAAAAAGTTTTTCCTGAAAAAAGAGGCGGAGGACTGGCTTCAACGAAAATGGTAAAAAACTTTTTTGAAGTCCGCGACCTTGTCGCCCTTGAAACGAACGCCTTCGGATTGCAGCAACTTTTTCTTTGCCTTGCTCCCGCGCGCGAACCCGCCGATGCCTCCCCCGCTTTTCACCACGCGGTGGCACGGAACTGCTGGGGAACGGTTCTTGTTCAACGCGTTGCCGACAGCGCGGCACGCGCGCGTGCCACCAAGGAAGCGCGCGACTTCGCCGTAAGTGGTCGCCCTGCCGCGCGGAATTCTTTTCGCCGCGTTCCAAACGCGTTGCGTGAAACCCGCCTGAATCACTTGTGCGTCCAGTAAAAGTAGAATAATACGAGTTCAAGGACGGCGAAAATCGTTAAGTTGATTGTGTTCATGAAGGTCAGCAAGAGCGCAATTGCGGTGCCCGCCATGAAAAAAGTTAAGGCATCCATTCCCAAAACGGTCCTGGGACCCGCGCCTCCGGACCCGGAGTAAGCCGGCGGGGCGGGCGCGCCGCCCTTGCTTAGGGGCGTCACGTTACCCGTCTGCGGGTCCACCTTCACCGCGAAGCCGCACTTCTGGCAGTAAACAACGCTGTTCGCCTCGTCAACCTCTAGTTTAGGGTTGCCGCACTGCGGGCACGCAATGTCCATGAAAACGGTTACACTCGCTTTTCTTAAAAAGGGTTGTCCCGTCAATCATTCGTGGAACCCCTGTTCTGGAACGGAAAGAAGTGCTCGCTGTGCAACCACTACTGCGAAATCCAGGACAATTGCACCGGCGTCTGCGGGGGCCGGCTCAACCAGGGCGGCGAATTGCGCTTGCTTACCTACGGCAGGGCAGCCGGGTTTGCAATCGACCCAATAGAAAAAAAGCCTTTCTACCACTTCAAGCCCGGAACGAGGTGCCTGTCATTTGGCACGCCGGGATGCAACTTCCGTTGCAGGGGCTGCCAGAACGCGGACCTAAGCCAGGGCGCCAAGGGCGCTCCCCCGGCCTACGAATCCGTGGAATTCACTTCACCCCGAGACGTGTCGCGCCTCGCCGCAAAAGCGGACGGGGTCGCCTACACTTACAGCGAGCCCACCATCTTCTTTGAGTACGCGCGCGACTGCATCCTTGAAACGCGGAAGCGCTACCCGGAAAAATACCACGTGTTCGTCTCCAACGGTTTCTTCTCAAAAGAGTGCTGGGAACTCATTGAACGCGAAAAACTGCTGGACGCAATCCGGATTGACTTGAAGTCGTTCTCCCAGGAATTCTACAAGGAATACTGCGGGGCGCGCCTTCAACCCGTGCTGGACAACCTGGAACGCGTTGCAAAAAGCGATGTCCACCTGGAAGTAATCAACCTCGTGGTTCCCGGGGAAAATGATTCCGGGAAAGAATTGGGGAAGGTGTCGCGCTTCGTGGCCGGGCTCCGCAACGGAAACGTCCCCCTCCACTTCTCCAGATTTTACCCCATGCACGAGGCGTCCGGCCTGCGCGAGACCCCGGCCGAAAAACTTTTTGAGGCGAAAAAAATCGCGTTGGAAGAGGGAGTAAAATTCGTTTACGTGGGCAACCTCGGAACCGAAAACAACACGCTCTGCCCGGATTGCGGGGCGACGTGCGTTGAAAGGACCGCGTTCTCGGCCCGCTCCCTGATGAATAAAAACGCGTGTCCCCGGTGCGGTAAGCGCTTAGCCGTAGTGGTATAAGTTTTTATTTCGCTGCAGGTTAAAAGTTGGTATGCCTTTCCTCGGACTATTCAACTGGTTGAAGCGGTTCTTCTCGAACAAGAAAAAGTTCAGCCTCGGCATTTACGGCAACGTTAACACGGGCAAGAGCACGCTCGCCAACCGCATCTCAATGGATTGGACGGGCGAGGAAATGAGCGCGGTCTCCGAGATACCGCACGAAACCCGCGAAGTAATCAAGAAGGAGCGCGTCAAATTGAAGGCGGACGGCAAGGAGGTAACCATAAACCTCTTGGACATGCCGGGAATCACGACGAAGGTGGACTACCGCGAGTTCACTTCAAGGGGCATGACCGCGAAGAAGGCGCAGGTCCGCGCAAAGGAGGCGACCAAGGGAGTCATAGAAGCCATCAAGTGGCTGGAGCACGTGGACGCCGCCCTAGTAGTCATGGACGCCTGCGAAGACCCTTACACCCAGGTCAACATCACCATCCTCGGCAACCTTGAAGCGCGCAAGATTCCAGTCATCATCGTCGCAAACAAAATCGACAAGAAAAAATCCAAGCCCGAACGCGTGAAAGCCGCGTTCCCGCAACACACCGTCGTCCCCATCTCCGCGTTGAAGGGCGAAAACCTGAACGCGTTGTACGAGGAAATAGTGAAACACGCCTGAGGTATGAAAAATGGTTAACATAGAGTTCCTGTCCGCGAACGCGTTGAACCAGATGGACGCGGAAAAGAAACTTTCAACCATCATCGCCGCCGTCAAGAACAATAAAATACTCGTCCTTGAGGAAGGCCTCTCGCGCGAAGAAGAACGCGAACTGTTCACGCGCACCATGAAGGAAATCAACAAGACGCGGGGCTTCACCGGAATAGAAATAGTTTCAATGGGCGAAGAAGTGGACGACGTGCGCGCCGCGTTCATAAAAATGCTGGGCGGAAAAACCAAGGGCTTCACCATCGTGGGCCCCGAAAAACTAGTGAAGGAAGTCAAGCGCGACCCCCAAAAAATCGGTTTCGCTACTTCGGGTAAGTAAAAATGCCTCACAAGTGCGTCAGGTGCGGGAAAACTTATTCAAACAGCTCCCCCGAGTTGTTGAAGGGGTGCTCGTGCGGCTCCCGCGTGTTCGTCTACCTCCGACAGGGCCAGGAACAAAAAAAAGACGTTTCGTGGCTTGAAAAAGAGTTCAAGGAACTCGCCGACGACAAGCCCGTGGTAATAGACGAGGACGCAGTTGAAAACATCCGCGTGGTCGGCAAGGGCTCCTACGAGTTGAACATCGCCGCCCTCATGCGCGGCGACCGCCTAGTTGTCAAAAGCGACAAGGACGTCTACTACGTTAAACTCCCGGACGCCCCCGAAAAAAACTAGTCCTTCAAATAACCCTTGATGCGGTGCTTCTCCTTGTTTCCCCCGACCCGGAAATAGAACGCGGTGTTCGTGGTCCGCTCCCCGAACCCCCGCGCGCGAATCAAGTCCTGTTCACTCACGTCCCCGAACCCGAGGAAGGAGAAAAACCCGGTGACGTGCGCGTTCAACGAACCCAACACTTCGGCGCCCGCCTCCCCCAGTTTCTTGGACAACGCGTCAAAGCCGGCGTCAGCGCCGAAAAAAGCAACCTTCTTTCCCGTCCAGTCATTGGATTCAACGAACTCCCTTATGGGTTGGGGCGCGCTCTCCTCAAACCCGATGAAAACCATTGAAAAAGCGTCCGCCCCCGCCTCGGGGCTGGCCTCGGCCAGGGTCGCGCGCGAAGGAGTGCGCCTCACGCCTTCAAACACGGCCCGTGCCAGTTTCTCTGCGTGGCCGCGCTTGGACGAATAAACTATGAGGGTTCGGGCGGGTTCTTTCACGCAGTAAAAAAGAAGGGGCGGGTTAAAAAAGTGAGCACTCCCCGAAAACAAACGGATTTAAATAAAGAGGGGATTCGGGTTATTGCGAGGTGGAGTCAATTGGCTAAGTTCATAGACAAGAAAATAGGCAACAAAAAACTCGGGGAATACTGGAAGGTAATCCGCCTCCCCGTGTTCGCGGGAATCGCGATAAGCATCCTGATGCTGGCCGCCGCGTTCGTGCCCTTCCTCGGCATAGTCATAAGCACGCTGGGCGGAATAGCGGGCCTCCTCATCTCGTTATACATCGGCTGGAGCGCAATCAAAACCCACAAGTTTGACGTGAAGCACTCCGCAATCGCAGGCGGGGTCGCGGGCGTGATAACCGGATTCGCCGGAGGCGTGGTGAGTGCAATAACTGCGGTCGCCGTAGTCGGAACCACGATGAGCGCAATGGGTGCTTACGGCGCGGCCGCGGCAAACGCAGTTGGCGGGTTTGCCATGGCCTCGGCAATAAGCGGAATAATCCTGGGCCCGGTCTGGGGCGCAATAATCGGCGCGATACTCGCCGCAATCGGCGCGCTCGCAGCAGAAAACCTTTGAGGTGGAATCAATGGGCGAAAACTCCAATTTGTACGGCGCGCTTGCATACCTGCTCGGCTTGATAACCGGCGTGCTGTTCCTCGTCATAGAGCCGAAAGACAAATACGTGAAATTCCACGCCGTCTAATCCATCCTCTACTGCCTCGGCCTCACGGTCTTGTGGATCGTTCTCGGAATAATCGCAATCCCCTTGACCGTGCTCACGCTGGGAGCCGGCGCCCTGTTCATGCTCCTCGCAGGAGGCGTGATTTACCTTGCGGCGCTCTTCATCTGGATATGGCTGATGTACAAGGCGTACAACGGCGAGAAATACAAGCTGCCCGTGGCCGGTAACATCGCCGAAAAATACGCGAAGAGATAAAACCTTTCCTTCTCTATTTTATTTATGAAAAATTTTCCCGAACCCGTCACCGGAGCAGTAATCATCAATCCCGAAAACAAGGTTCTCTTGGTCAAATCGCATAAGTGGCACGAGAATTATTCTGTTCCCGGTGGTCATGTTGAATTGGGGGAAACCTTGGAGAACAGCGTAAAAAGGGAGGTTAAAGAGGAGACCGGTCTTGAAATTCATGACTTGGAATTTTTAGGCGTCCAAGAGTTCATATTTGATAAAATATTTTGGAAGAAAAAACATTTCTTGTTTTTTGATTACATGTGTAAAACCGACTGCAAAGAAGTAACCCTTAACTCGGAAGCGAGTCGCTTTATTTGGATTAGCCCAAAGGATGCCTTAAAAAGACGAAACGTTTCACCTTATGCCAAGAGGAGCATTAAATGGTCATTGAAAAAGGGGCCAATGGAAGAATAATCTATATCGGGGGCGCTCGCGGTTCTGGGAAGTCCACGCTCATTTCTAAAGTTTTAAAAAGAATTAAAGGAAGAATATCCCACTTCCAAGTGGGCCCAGAGATGAATAGAATATCCCAAGAAAGATTTGGCAAGGGTATATTTGAAATAAATAGAAATGAAAGAAAAGAGATTGAAGATATTATTCTAAAAAAAACCAGTTTGAATATAGAAATAATTTAAAAGGAAACATCAAAAATTTTTACGGAGAAGAAAAAATTCTATTAAAAGGAAAAGAAATCTATTCGAGACGCTATCACGGCGGAACAATTGGATAATTATTTTTCCGCTACTGCCTTAACGAACCCGTTGAACAAGGGCTCCGGCTCCTCCAAACGCGAGTCAAATTCGGGGTGGAACTGCACGGCCACGAAGAAACGCTTGTCCGGCAACTCTATTACCTTCATGATTTCGCGTTTCGGGTCGCGCCCCGAAAAAACCAATCCCTTCTCCTCCAGCGCGGCAACCAGTTCCGGGTTCACCTCGAAACGGTGGCGGAAACGCTTTGAAATCGTTTCGCTCTTGTAACACTCAAACGCCTTGGTTCCCTTGAACAGTTTAACGTCGTGCGCGCCCAGGCGCAGCGTTCCCCCCAACTCCTCCAAGCCCTTTTTCTCGGGCAGGATGCAGATGACCGGGTAAGGCGTTTCAGCGTCAATCTCCGTGGAATTTGCTTTTTTCCAGCCCGCCACGTTGCGCGAGAACTCTATTACCGCCAACTGCAACCCGTAACACAACCCGAGGAACGGCACGTCTTTTTCGCGCGCGAGCCTTATCGCCGAGATTATTCCTTCAATCCCGCGCGACCCGAATCCGCCGGGAACAATGAAGCCGTCAAACCCGTCCAAGGACTCCTTGCCCGACTCCAGTTTCTCGGAGTCCACGAGCATGGCGTCCAGTTTCACGTCGTTGTGCGCGGCTGCGTGCCTCAACGCCTCGAACACGCTCGCGTAAGTGTCCTTCATGGAAGCGTATTTCCCGATTACCGCTACGCGGCGCTGTTTGCGCCCCGAACCCATTTTTTGCACGAGTTCCCCCCACTCCTTCAAGTCGGCTTTGCCTAGCTTGAAGCGCATTTTCGCGGCGAGCACTTCGTCCAATCCCTGCTTCTCAAACAGCATTGGAATCGAGTAAACGTTGTCCGTGTCCGGCGAGGTGAACACGGCTCCCTTTGGAACGCTGCAAAACAAGGAAATCTTGTCCCGCGCCTGGGCCGAAACCATTCTCGGCGCGCGCGCAATCACCGCGTCCGGGACCAAGCCCCTTGAAAGCAGCGCCTTCACCGAGTGCTGCAACGGCTTCGTCTTTTCTTCGCCCGTCAAAATCGTGGGCACGAGGGCCACGTGCGCTATGAACGAGTCCTCCGCGGGCATTTCCAGCCGGAACTGGCGGATTGCCTCGAACACTACCTCGCTCTCAATGTCTCCCACCGTGCCGCCAACCTCGACCACGAGCAAATCGCATTCAGTTGCCTTCGCCGCCAAGCGAATCCTGTGCTTGATCTCGTTGGACACGTGGGGAATCAATTGAATCGTCTTCCCGATGTACTCGCCGCGCCGCTCGTTCTCAATAACGGACTGGTAAACCGAACCCATCATCAAATTCTGCTGCTTTTTCGCGTAAACGTTGAGGAAACGCTCGTAATTCCCCAAGTCCAGGTCGCACTCAAACCCGTCCCGCGTCACGAACACCTCGCCGTGCTCGAACGGGTTCAGCGTGCCCGCATCGCAATTAAGGTAGGGGTCAATCTTCATGTTCGCGACGTTCATGCCCCGCGAATCCAGGAGTTTGGCAAGCGAGGAGGCAACGACCCCCTTTCCCAAGGAAGACAATACGCCTCCGGTAACGAACACAAATTTAGTCATACGGGAAAATCTTACACCCCACAAATTAATAACGTTTACGCCCAAAAAAACCGTGTAAAATGATTGGAGTCGGGTTGAGCGGGGGCGTGGACAGCGCCGCCGCAACAAAAGAACTGCTGGACGAAGGCGCAGACGTGCTCGGCTTGTTCCTTCGCCTCCACTCGGATGAAGGAAAAGAAGCGCGAAAACGCAGCCAAGAACTCGGCATTCCCTTTCAAATCGTGGACGCACGCGCCGCCTTCCAAAAAAGCGTTGTCCAGCCCTTCATATTGGAATACGCGGCGGGCCGAACCCCAAACCCCTGCCTTTACTGCAACCGCAACATCAAGTTCGGCTTGTTGCTGGACGCCGCGAAAAAACTTGGCTGCAAAAAACTCGCGACCGGCCACTACGCCAAAATTGAGAACGCGCGCATCCTGCGCGCCACGGACAAAAAAAAAGACCAGTCCTATGCTTTCGCGCTCGTCAAAAAAGAGGCGCTGCCTTTCATCGTCCTCCCGCTCGGCGAAAAAAACAAGTGCGAAGTAAAGCGCGCCTCCAACTGGCGGGGCGGCGAAAGCCAGGACTTGTGCTTTGCTTCAAGCCGCCTGAACGCCTTGAAGGACCTCCCCAAAAAGCGCGGCCGATTCGTTTTCAACGGGGAAACCGTGGGAGAACACTACGGCGCCTGGTTTTACTGCGTGGGCCAGCGCCACGGCCTTGGCCGCAAACGCTTGTATGTCAAGGAAGTGGATGCCAAGGAAAACGCCGTGGTCCTAGCCGAACGCAACGAATTATACTGCGAGTCGTTCAGGGTCGGCGAAAAGAACTTGCACGGCCCCCTGCCCGACGAAATCAATTTAATCGTGCGCCACCACCAGCAACCCGTGCGCTGCCGCGTGACCGGCGACACGGTCACCCTCCTCGAACCCTTGTGGGCGCCCTCGCCGGGCCAGGTCGCCGGGTTTTACGACAACGACCTCCTCGTGGGCGGCGCAATAATAAAAGAAGTCCAATGGCGCGTCAAATGAATTCAATGGCGTAGTAATCCACTACGCTGGACTCATCCCTCGTGCGCTGGCCTGAATTAGAGTAATCAATTACGCGCGCCTTTTTCGCGCCCCTTTTTTTCGCGAAAGTCGCCGCGGCCGCAATCGGGCCGTAACCGCACGCACTGCACTCGTTCTCCTTTAACGCGTCGTAAAACTCTTTCACGTCCAGCCCCTCCAACGCCGCCAGCACCGCGTCATCCTTTTGCTTGGCCTGCTTTGCCGGCTCGTAATGCGTGAAATCGCTTGAAGCAATCACGGCAACGTCCAATTTTGCCAGCGCCTCGCCGAGTTTCCCCGCAATTTCAAGCGATTGGTCAGCCATCGTAACCGCTACAAGGCGCGCCTCTGGAAACAATTTTTGGATGAAAGGGAGCTGCACTTCAATTGAGTGCTCCTGGCCGTGGCCGGCTTCGTCGAACGCAAACCCCTCGTCCACGATTTTTTGCGCCGCTTCGGCGTCGCACTTGATTTCGCCGAGGGGCGTAACCCAATCCTGTTTGCTCACGGACACCGCTTCCCCGATTCCGGTGTGGTTCGGCGAAACCACGACCACGGTTCCCTTCCCCTTTAATCGCTCCACGGCGCGCATCGCCGTCCTCCCCGAGTAAACCCATCCCGCGTGCGGCGAAACAACTGCGCACGCTTCGGGTTCGGGTTTTGGCTTAAAGGATTCAAGCATTCGCTCGCACAATTGTTTTGACGCGGGGTAAAAAGAGCCGGCGAAAACCGGTTGCCGCGCCATGTTCTCAGGCCTCGTACTCCTCGGGAACCGCGGTAAACTCCTCGTCGCTTGAAATCCTGTTGGACGCCTTCAAGTACTCCCTTGCAAGAAGCCAGTAAACCAGGGCCAGCGCCTTGCGGCCCTTGTTGTTCGTGGGAATCACGACGTCAACGTTGCGCACCGAGTTGTTCGTGTCGCACAACGCGACTATGGGAATGTTCAACTGCGAGGCCTCCTGCACGGCTTGCCGGTCCACTCCGGGGTCCGTCACTATCACCAAATCGGGTTCAACGAAGTCGTCCCTCTGCGGGTTCGTGAACCTGCCAGGCGTGAACCTGCCGTTCAACGCCTGAAAACCCGTTGCCTCGCAAAACTTTTCCACGGGGCGCTGCGCATTGGATTTCCCGCCGACCACGAACACCTTGGACGCCTCGTAACCCGCCAACAACTTGGCCACCTCGGCTATGCGCTCGTCCAAGCGCTTCAAGTCAATGACGTGCAAACCGTCCTCGCGCGTCCTGTAAATGTATTCCCGCATCCCGCCGCTCTTCACGCGCGTGCCGATGTGCACGCCCGCGCCAAGATAAACGTCTTGCTCAAGCAAAGCCATTTTTCTTTTTCACCCTATCGCCTGACAAAGCTGGCTGCATTTAGTCTGCGGCAAAAGCGTCCGCAGCCAAGCAAAACAATGAAAATTTAGGTATATAATTGTTGGTAGGCTCCGAAATCAGAGCATTATTTCAAGCGTAATGAACGCGCCGAAAAAGCCTACAAGCAACCCCAAAACCGCTTGTCCAAGGGTGTGTGCCTTTAGTTTAAGACGGCTTATGGCCACCAACCCCGCCACGGCGTAACCAATTGCCATCCAATAACCCAGAAAGTAAATCAACACGGTCGTACAACGGGTAACGCCGGCGGTATGGATGCTCACCTTCGTATAATGGTTGAGCGCCCAAAGGAGGGACTCGGTTATACTCAAACAAACCGCAAAAACAAACAACGCATTCAAGTCCAAAACGTAAAAAACCGCCGAACCAAGCAGGAAAAAAGATATTTTGCGTTCATAAGTTGGAAAACGCTTCAACCGCTGGGTCTCCTCATCAATCTCTTCCTTTTTTATCCGAATCGGCCGGAGCCCGTGCGGCAGCACGACAAGAAAAATTGAACCCAAAACCAGGTTTACAAGGCTAGCATTGCCCGCAGCAAACAAGGTCAATACGACTACCGTAAACATGCTTGCCTTGGCCGGCGTGAAAACATAACTGACTGCGCGCCAAAACTCCATCAATAAACCCTGCCGACACTAGAATAAAGTGTTTGCTGCCTTACTCGGTTTTTGCGATCGGGCGTTTCCAAAGGTTTCAACCACACCGCATTAAAAGAGCATTGGAACTACGATTGTTGGTTGAAATGAAAACGCGGTTACGAAGTTTGAGGCGAAAAGTCCGCGCGTTGTTTGACGAAGCCGACCTGCGGGTTGGGAGGGAAAAATGGTATTTTGACGTTCACGTTCTCCCCTGCACGTCAATAGGATTAAAGCTCGCCAAGGAATACGGTGTCGACGAACAAGTGGTTGAAGCGGCCTGCCTCCTCCACGACGTCGGCCTCATAGGTTCTGGAACAGAAAACCACGAGAAAAGAAGCGCTATCAGGGCAGCGGAATTGCTGAAAGAAGCCGGAATCAACGACGAAAAATTCGTTTCATCGGTTCAGGACGCAATTGCTTCAACCGCGCTGGAACAAAAGCCGCACAACATTGAATCCAAAGTGGTCCGAACCGCGGACGCGATGGCGCACATGACCACGCTGCACTATTACTGGAAGGCGCACCTGAAAAAGGATTTCAAGGACTTTGAATCGTGGTTCAAGAAAAAAATTGAAAAGGATTATGCGAAAATATGCTTCAAAAAGCAGAAAAAGGAGTTGCAGCCGGCTTACGCCTACCTGAAAAAACTCTTTTGAAAAAACCAACCACATCAAAATCGCATCAAAGAATGACCTCCTCCCCCGACTGAAGTCGGGGGTTTCCTACGCCGCCAGCGTTTGCTGATAAGGGTCGTTGTCAAAGCGAACATAACGCCTTACAGTCTCGAGGTTTGCATCGCCAACAGCCCGCGCGAA
>Ga0210057_1001063_pt1 | contig 43022 bp, 61 predicted proteins | sample CryGeyCG2114_010_2_FD_183968 | JGI IMG/M metagenome (GOLD analysis project Ga0210057, IMG submission 183968) | Groundwater microbial communities from aquifer - Crystal Geyser CG10_big_fil_rev_8/21/14_0.10 (SPAdes) (version 2) | ecosystem: Environmental > Aquatic > Deep subsurface > Groundwater ... | reverse complement strand
TTATAAGAGATAAGAAAAACTATTTAAATTTAAGAAAGTTTAGTTGTTCTATGGTAGATGTCCATTGGGCTGATATTGCAGCTTCTAAGATAATTAAAGAAAAAGGAGATAAAAAACAGTATGTTTGTGCATCTGGAATTACTCCTTCTGGGATAGTGCATATTGGGAATTTTAGAGAAGTTATCACCTCTGCATTAGTTGCTCAAGCCTTAAGAGACAAAGGTAAAAAGGTCAAGTTTATTTATTCTTGGGATGATTTTGATAGATTTAGAAAAGTTCCTGCTGGAATTCCTGAAGAATTTAACAGGTATATTGGCATGCCTTTAAATTTAGTGCCGGATCCATATAAATGCCATAAATCCTGGGCAGAACATTTTGAAAAAGAATTTGAAGAGTCTATAAAGGTGTTTGATTTTGATATTAAATTTATCCGACAATCAGAAATGTATAGTAAATGCAAATATTCTCATGATATGAAATGGGCTTTAAATCATAAAGAAGATATTAGAAAGATAATGAATAAGTACAGAAGAGAGCCTTTGGCAGAAGATTGGTTTCCTTTAATTATTTATTGTGAGAAATGTAAGAGAGATACTACAAGAGTTTTAGATTATGATGGGGAATATGGAATAAGTTATGAATGTTCTTGTGGTTATTCTAATAAATTTAATTTTAATGAAAAAGGAATTGCAAAATTATCCTGGAGAGTAGACTGGCCGATGAGGTGGAATTATGAAAATGTTGATTTTGAGCCAGGCGGTAAGGATCATTCTGCTGCAGGAGGAAGTTTTGATACTGGAAAACAGATAATTAAAGAAGTTTGGAATAGAGATGCTCCAAATTATCTGCTTTATGAATTTATAGGGATAAAAGGGGGTGGACAATTTTCTAGTTCTGAGGGGGTTATTACAACTGTTAATGATGTTTTGGAAGTTTATGAGCCAGAAGTTTTGAAGTGGTTATTTGCTGGAACACGTGCTAATGTAGAATTTAATATAAGCTTTGATTTAGACGTAATCAAATATTATGAAGATTTTGATTTTAGTGAAAGAGTATATTATGGCAAAGAGGATTTAACAAATAAGAAAGAAGTTTTACAACAAAAAAGGATTTATGAACTCTCTAGTATTAAGTTGGAAAAGAAGATGCCCGAACAAATTGGATTTAGACATTTAACAACATTAGTACAAATTAATGAAGGCAATATAAATAAAACTGTAAAAGATAAAAGAAGTAAAGTAAGAGCTCAATGCGCTTTAAATTGGTTAGAAAAATATGCTCCTGAAGATATGAAGTTTAAAGTTCATGATAAAGTTAGTAAAGAGATTAAGAGTTTATTAAATGGAAAACAGAAGAAGGCTTTGAAAATTTTAGCTAAAAAGTTGGATAATAAATATGATGCAGAGGGTTTATTTGGAGAATTCTATAATATTTGCAATGAAATTGGGATTAAAAATACTGATTTCTTTAAAGCTGCTTATTTAGTATTAATTGGTAAAGAAAGGGGACCTAAATTGGCTCCTTTTGTGTTAAGTTTAGGAAAAAGTAGAGTTAAAGAACTTCTAGAGCAGGTATAATAAGCTTTATATAGGACAAATATTTGATATTTAATAGAAGAAGGCGTCTAATGTCAAAATTTGGGAGGTAATTACTATGTTAGTAGTTAAAAGCAAGATTAAAGATGCAACAAAATTAAATGTATCTGGAAGTTTTTCAGAAGCATTGAGTAAGAAAGTTGAAGGTTTGATCAAAAAGGCTGAAGAAAGAGCTGAAGCAAACGGTAGAAAAACTTTGAAGCCTCAGGATCTTTAAATATCTAATAAAAAGGTAATAATTCTATACTTACCTTTTTTTTCTATTTTTAATTCATTGTAAGTCATTGCTTTAATCATCGTCTCTGGGGTATGGAGTTTCTCGTCGAATTTTTCACCATAAATATCTGCCTCTAAATACCACCCTTTATCATTTCTTCTAAGGCTTTTAATGATGAATTTAGAATAAAGCATAGATTCTGCATCTTGTAAAAAAAGGAGTTTGGATATATAATCAAAAAATAAGCTTTCTATTGATTCGGATTCTATGTTTATAAATTGTTTTTTAATTGGTTTAATATCTTCCAATTTAACCATAGCATTAAACATACCCTTCGCTGCATTAGAAAAGGCTTGTTTTAAGGTCTTTCCAGAAGCCTGTATTTTAAGATCTGCTGTATGTTCAAGGTATTTAAAATCCATATTTCTGAAAGTATCAAAAGCTTTATAAATGATATTAGTTACTTGAAAGTAGTTAAAATGATAGAATCTAGGTTAGAACAGGATATAAGAAGAGCTATGGGTAGAGCTATCCTTGATGGTGGTTTAGACCTTCCTATAATGACAACTGATGTTGTAAGATTTACTGGAGAATTAAATATTAAAAATTACAAAAAATGTTTTCCTGGATCTATTACTGATTTTGATTTATATATAGCTGCGAAAGAAGCAGGAGCTACAGAAAATCAGCTAAGAGAGTTAGAAAGGAGATATCTTAAAAGAAATGGAAAAATATAAATCTGAATTAGAAGAACTGGCAAAAAAGTGTGGTCTAGATATAAATAGCTTAGGGCCAGAAAAATATGTATTATTTGATAATTTCTGTACTATTCTTAGTCTTAAATCTGAAAGAAAAGATAGAGAGCTGGATAAGATTATAAATAAAAATAAATATGATAGTTTAACTGGTTTAGAAAATAGATACGCTTTAAATGATTTTTTAATAAGAAACACATACAGGGCTGATAGGCACGATGAAGATCTTTCTATCTTAATGATTGATGCTGATAATTTTAAATTATATAATGATAGTTATGGTCATATTCAGGGAGATAATGCTCTTGTTACTATAAGTCATATTGTAAGAAATAGTATAAGAAAAGAAGATTTAGCTGTAAGATATGGGGGAGAAGAAATTTCTTTAGTATTACCAGAAACAAGTCAAGAAGATGCAGAAGGTTTAGCTGAAAGAATAAGAGAGAAAGTAGAAGAGACTATAATTCCTAAGAATAAATCTAGAGAGTTTACAAACGAAAATTATAAGCATGTTACAGTTAGTCTTGGTTTATTTATCTATCATAGAAGTTTAAATGAAATTTTGGGTAATAAAATAGAAGAAGGTATTAGTTTATTTAACGAAAAAATTACAGATGAAGACAGGGTTAAAGCTTTAATTAATGAGGCTGACATGGCTCTTTATAAAGCTAAAGAAGATGGGAGGAATAGATACTGTATAGCTAATTTGGAGTAATGTTTATAAATTAGTTAACTAGCCTAAAACCAGAAAATGTATACTGATCGTGAAGAGATATACGGAATTGAATTTACCTCAGATTTAGAAAAGATTAAAGCAAAATATAAAGATCTAGAACATCTTGGTGGAACAGTTAAATATTTACAAATCAAGGGTGGAAATGAAGAATTTTATGATAAATATGGTCCTAAAATTTTAAAGAGGGTTATTGAAAGTATATTAAAGAGTTTAATTTCAGATACGGATTCGCAACTATTTTTTTACGATGTGATAAATAGACAGGGAGAAATATATGCACTAAGTAGGAATAAGATAGAGTTAGATAAAGTTTTTGTTTATGATATCAATGAAAGTCCTTTAGAAGTTGAATTAGAGATTTCTGAATTAGAACTTGAATAATTTTATATATCTGAATTCTTTGAGTATTTTTAATGAAAAATAAAGGAAGTAGAACCGAGCGTGAATTGTTCCATATGTTCTTTGAAAGCGGATGGGCTGCAATTAGAACAGCTGGAAGTGGAAGCACAAGCGAGTTAGCTACGGATATTGTTGCTGGGAAAAATGGAAGGATATTGGCTGTTGAGTGCAAATCTGGAAGGGCTAATATTAAAAGATATGTTAGAAAAGAACAGATTGAAGAATTAAGAAAGTTTTCTGAGAAATTTGGCGCTGAACCTTGGATTGGTATGAGATTTAATAATGAGAAATGGTTATTTTTAGAAATTGAACACTTAGATATAAGTAAAGGTGGACATTTTGGAGTAAACTTAAAATTAGCTAGAGAAAAAGGTATTAGTTTTGAAGATTTAATTGGTAGATAAACGTGAGAGGTATATTTTGGATTTTTATAGTTTTATTATTATGCAGTTTTGTTAGTGCTAATACGATAAGAATTACTGAAGTTATGGCAGATCCTATTTTTGGTGATAGTTATAATGAATGGGTTGAAATCTACAATTATGGAAATGAGTCTGTAGATGTTAATGGATGGATTCTTGGTGATAAAGTTGAGAATGATACCCTTATAGGAAATTTTGCTCATGGTGATGGTTCTACTATAATTCCTGCTAAAAGTTATGCTTTAATAACTGATAAAGGAACTGCTGCATATTATAATTATAACATCACAAAGAATTTGGTAAAATTATTTGTTGATGATGAGGCAATCTGTGGCAATGGATTAGCAAATAATGAAAATCTGTATTTATATAATAATACTTATTTTGTTGATGGCTTTAGTTATAGTGCTACAACTTTGGGGGATAGTTGGTCTTTAGTAAATGGTTCTTGGATAGAACAAGCACCGACTCCTGGCTTAAGTAATGATGGTACATATGAAGTTAGCTATTTTAATAATTGCGATTGGAAAGTTGAAATTTTATTGGATAATTATGTTTTTGAAAAAGGTACAGATGTAAATTGGACTGTTAAAGTTTCTAAAAACTATGGTAATAAAGCAGAAGTAACAGTTGAAGGTTATGTTAAAGATCTGTCTAGCGATTGGAAGATGGACTATCATCCTTGGACTAATGAAGAAATAACTAGTTATAGGAATCAAAAATATAGTCCTAACCTTTGGGAAGGAAGCCCATATGAAATATTCTATGATATAACAGAGTTAGGTTGTGATGATACAAATCCTTGGAATAACTTTGATAGAAAGTTTATAATTGTTTTACCAGGAGAGGTTAGTAGTAATTATAGTGCAATAAGAATAAATGAATTATTTCCTAATCCAGAAGGTAATGATGATGCTTCTATGCCTAATGGAGAATGGGTTGAGTTATATAATCCAAGTGGAACAGATTTAGATTTAGAAGGAGTAGGCTTAAAAGATGATTATGGACAAGATCTAGATATATTTATTTCTGATAGTAATACATTAGATGGAACTATAATTCCTTCTGGTGGCTTTTTAGTGGTTTATATGAATGGTAGAAATGGCTTCTTGAATAATAATGATTTAGAAAAAATAAGTTTAATTGATGAAGAATATTTGATTGACAGAGTAAGTTATAGTGGAAGCGAGGAAGATTTATCCTGGAGTTTGAATGATGATATTTGGGTCTTAACTGAGCCAACTCCTGATGAAAAAAATGAAGAGGAATATGAAGCGTATAATGAAACTATATCAGGAGGAGTTAGTTCTACTGAACAGGTAATCGAAGTGAAAACTACCTTAAATACTCCCAAATCCGAAAGTAATTTAAAGGATAGTATAACCGGTAATGTTATATTTGAGGACAAGGGCGAGGTGCAAAAGAGAAGTGCTTTGTATTTCTTTTGTGCATTAATGATCCTTATTTTGGTGTATTATATCTATGGAAAACAATAATATATTGATAAGAGCAATATTTGAAATTTTAGGTAGTCCTAAAGACCATGTAGAAGCTACTATGAACTTAGTTCTTGATAAAGTAAAGGAGATTGAAGGGGTAGAAATTAAAAGTTCTGAAACATATGAAGCTAAAGAAGTTGAGGGAAAGTTATGGAGTACATTTAGTGAAGTAGAATTTGAAGTTAAAGATATTGAACTTTTAATGAATATTTGTTTTAATTTTATGCCTAGTTCTATTGAAATTATAGAACCTGGAAAATTGATAGAAGATGCTCATAAGATGAGTAATTTCTTTAATGATTTACTTGGAAGGTTACATAAGTATGATATGTTGGTAAAGAATTTGAATGCTCAGAATTTAATTATGCAAAAAGAGTTGAAAGATAAGAAAGAATAATTATCCTTTTAATTTCTTAAGATATTCTGTAAATTTTATTTCTTTTTTATGCTGCTTTTTACCAAAATAGTAATAGTATAAAACTCCTGCCAATAGAATTAGTACTAAATAACCTAAAAATCTTTTATAGGATTTTCCTTCTGGTTCAGCTTCAACTTTTGGTATTTCTTCTGTTTTTTCTTCAACAACTAAAGGTTCTTTTACTTTTTCTTCTGTAATAGATTCTTCTACATCAAAATGCATTGGGAATTCTATGTTTCCTATAACTAAAGCCCCCTCATAAACATTTTCTTCAAGTTTTTTATCCTCATTTACAACTAAACCTAAAACAAGTTTTTCTCCTGGTTCTAAAGTTTCTATTTTTGATTTATCTATTTTCACTATTTTTTCAAGGTTTCCTATTAAAAAAATACTAAGATTAGTAAGAGGAGTTTCTAAATTATTTTTAATTATTAATTCTCCTTCTAGAGTTTTATTCTCTGTTAGTATATTATTAATATAATTAATCTGAGTTTCTTTTGAATCTTTTATTATATAAAAAACTAGGGCATCTTTTGAGATTGTTGTTTCCTGCGAAAAGACTTGTGTTGGAAAAACATCTTTTACTAAGTATATTGGAATTTGGTAATTATCGATAGACAAGCTTGTTATCATACTTTTCTTTATTTTTTCTGGGTTAATATGGATAAAGAATGACTTACTTGATCTAGCTGGAACAATTAAACTTTCTACGGACGGAGTTATAGCATCATATGAAGAAGAGAGCCTATATTCTTTTTCTTCAAAACCATAGTTTTCTATTTTTATTTTGAGATATTTTTCTCCCTCTTCATGTATAATATAAACTGGAGAGAATGAAGTATATTCATTTTTTGGGTCTATAACATTAAACTTAAACTCTTCTCCTTTTATTCTTAGGGTATATTCTCCTGCTAAAGAGTTTTCTTGTATGGTTGTATAAATAAAATAGTAATTTTCATCTAAAACTATAAAGTTTAAACCAAAAGTGGTTGGATATCCATAAGGATTTAACAATCTTACATCTGCGGGTAAAAGTTTTGATGTAGTAATTATTTCTGCTTGAAATATTTCACCTGGAGCAACTGAATCAGTAATAAAATTTACAGTTTGCGCTGCAACAAATGGAGAAATAAATAATATAACTATAATTAAACTAGATAATTTCTTCATTTTTTAAGAATTTTTCTTGCTTCTGCAAGTGATTTTTCCAAATCTCTTTCTAATTTTGTTTTTGCCCTAGGAGCACTTGGTTGATAAGAAGATGTAGCTCTTTTTTGTGGCTGCTGCATTGATTTGGTTATCTGTTCTTGGGTTATTTTTGGAGTAGGTTTTCTTTTTGCAAATATTCCTTTGATTTCTGCTATTAAATTTTTCCCTTTTTTGTAAAATTTAGTATAATAAAAGTAACCTAAGGCGGCGATTAGTAATAAAACTAAAAATATCATAAACCAAAAGAAAAGTCCTTTTCCTTCTTTACAATCTTCTGGGCACAATTCTTCAGTTTCATCAAAATCACAAACTCCATCTCCACATATAGACTCTGGTTCTGGTTCACCACAATCTATTGAACAGGTATTTGGAGACTCTGAACTATCACAAATAGTGTCTCCGCAAGAACAATCTGCAGGACAATTTGAAGCAGTTTCTCCCCAGTTTGTTTCACAGACCTCATTTGCCTTACAAACTTCAGTGACCTTCTTTTCAGTTTCATCAGTCACCTTTGTTTCTGAGATAGGAGCATAAGCAAAGTAAAGTATAGCTGCGGTATCTTCTACGCTTCCTGCCCAATGACCTTCTGGAGATTGCTGTAAATCTAACCAAGCTGTTGCTAAAGATATTGCTGCTTGTTCTTGGTTATCTTTTCTTAAAGCATAAGTAGCTACTGCTGTTTCAAAAAAAGATCCGATATTACCCTCATCAGTTTGCTTCCCTATTAAATTTTGTATATAAGAATCTTCTTCTGTTAGGATATACATTAAAGCATTTTGTATTATACTTTCTGAGTTATAAGATTTTTTAAGCCAAACCAAAGATGGTGGTTCTTGGCCTCTTTCTTTATATACCCAATTGGCGTATAAGGTAGATTCAAAATCTAAGAAATATGTATTCCTTATTTGAATTGTTTTTGATAATGAAGTAGAAGATTCTCCAATTGGAATGTATGTGCTTCCTAAATTATATGCTGCTGAAATTATTGAATTACCTAAATTTGAACATACTACATTAAATTTAATTTCATCTTTTGTTGAAATAATATTTGGCTCTATGCATGTGTTTAAATCAAATAGTGTAGTTGGAGTTGAACATATTGGAGAACTTATGAATCCGTTGTTTACATTAATTATTACACTTTTTCCAGAATAGGTGATCGTACAAGTTCCTTGACCATCTGTATCTATTTGTAAAAGCCATTTTCCTTCTGAATCGTGATGTTTTTTAGAGTTTAGCCAAGCATTTGAAGAAGGACTTTGTTTTAAGGCTAATAAGGCTAAAGAAGTTTCTTTTACACCACAAGCACCCAAAGGCCAGCAGTTTTCACTAGATTTTCTTGAGTTTAATTCTGTTTTTAATTCTGATGATGATCCAAAGGCATCTGAGGCTAAAATAGAGAAAGCTAAGCTCGAGGTTGTTGGTTTTGTTTGGTCTTTTAGCCAGTCCATAGCTGTATCTGTATCTGCAGCTTGGGCTAAAGGGATTAATAATAGGATAAATAATACTAAAAATAGCCTATATTCCATCATATACCTCGTTTATTTAACTAAAAGTTATAAGATTTAAATAGTTTTCTGTAGATATAAGTATTATGTTTAGATTATTAAAGAAAAGGAAAAGAAGTAAAATCTATGTTGGTAAGTACAAAGGAAAAAAAGTTATCCTAAAGAAAGATATAGGCTTAGGGAATATTCAAAAAGAGGGTAGGTGGTTAAGGTTATTAAATAAGCACGGGATTGGCCCTAAGGTATATTCTGTTAAAAAGGATTCTATAATTTATGAGTATGCTAAAGGAAAAACCCTTTTGGAGACTGTTGAAGAAGGCAAGATTACTAAGAAGCATTTATTAGAGGTTCTAAGGCAGTGCAGGGTGATGGATAAATTGAAAATAAATAAGCTGGAGTTTACTAGACCTTATCAGCATGTTTTAATTGGTAAAGAAGTTAAAATGATAGATTTTGAAAGATGCTATAAAAGTAAAAAAGTTAAAAATGTTACTCAATTTTGTCAATTTTTGATGAAATTTAAGAAAAAGTTAGGTTTGGAATTTGATGATAAAGAACTAAGAGAAATGTTGAAAAGGTATAAAAGTAAACCTTTAGAAAGAAATTTTAAGAAGATTGTTGAACTTATTTTTTAATTCTTGGTAAAACATAATAGGTAATTGCTGCTGCACAAATAAGAATAATCCAAAAGATTAAAGAATTTATTTTTCTAAGTGCAAATAAAAGCATATTTGTTATAACTATTATTAATAAAAGCAGTGAAATTATTTTGAGTTTCATTTCTTTTTAGCAAACCTCATCCTTCTCATTACATAGTTTACTGGATTTTTAAGATTTTTGCAAAAATGTGTTTGGTTGCAAACTCTTAGATTTGCGTAATAATTTTTATTATCACAATTTGGAGGTAGGACTATTTGTTTTTGTTTTTTGTGCCAATTTATTTGAGATAAAATATATCCTTCTCTTAATGGTTCGTAATTTTTTGGGTTCCATTTTAATAATAGTGTTTGTATATCTTCAATAGGCCAAGATACTGATTTTAAAAAATTGATAAGCATAAATACTGACCTTTTTCTTCCATCTTCTTTTAGTCCTTTTAATATATTTTGTATACATGGAGGAAAATATTCCGGTTTTGCTGCTATTTTTAATGCTGGTTCGTAAGTTCTTTTAGTTAAAGAGATTTCTGGTTTTGCTGTTTGTCTAAACCAATCAAATGACTGGATGAACAACTGTGGAGCTTGGGTTATTTCCTTATGTTCTAAAAAAGAGGTTTCTACTTCAATGTTCTTTATTTTTGCTTGAGAAGGTTGAAAATTTTTAATTTGATTTAATTTCAATGGCAAACTTACTAAGCTTGTTTTTTCATTTATAGAGTAAGGCATTCTTATCATATGCCTGCTTGAGATTAGAATTGTATCTATTTCTAATAAAGAATAGGGGTTAAATCTTCCATCTTCTGTTAATTCTTCTTGTGGTTTGTTTAAGGCTTTAGAAATTTCCTGCAGTTTACTAAGAGATAAAATTCTTTCTGATAAAGGTTCTTTTAATAAATATTTTAAATAAGAAGCGATAATTCTTGCTCCTTCTGGAAACCAGTCTTTAATTAGAGTGTTATGTATCTTTTCTGGAAAAGCTTCATATGGTACTGCTATGTGAAATCCTGTCCCGCCACTAAATTTTACTGAAATGTTTTTAAGATCATTATATTGCAAGGCTTCTACTAATAACAGCGCGGCTTGTTTGGTGTATTCTAGAAATTTGCAATCTATATCTATAATCAAATCCCATCCTATTCTTAGATCATCTAACTGTCTTTGTAGCATCCCTGGTTGTAGCCTTAGTGGATCTTTCCATCTTTCTTCTGAAGCATGGAATGATGTGGCTCCAGATTTAGCTAATTCTAGTATATCATTTTCATATTGTAGCACATCGGGCCTTTTTCCAAATTGGCCTACTCCATACATAACAGAAACTTCTCTATTTTTAGCAAACTTTACTAGCTCCTTTTGTATATCTTTCCGAGAATAAAATTGAATAAAATCTGCCATATTTTAAATGGCTTTTTTAGGGTTTATTTATTTTTAGCTGTTAAAGCCATTACTTCCTGTTCTAACTTTTGGGCGTGTATGATTGTCTCTTGAAAGGAGAGTTCACATTCTTTTTGGATCTTTTCTATCTCTTGTATTTGTTTTTCTACTAAGTTAGTTGCTTCATCAATAGATTTAGTCACAAATGTATTAGCTCCTACATTCATGATTACTTTTTTAGAATCCTTTAATTCTGATTTTACAAAAATTCCTGCTCCGATAGAAGAGAGTGTTTCTGTATTAGCCTTCACTTCTTTTAAATCTTTTAAATCTTGGTTAAGTTTTCTAAAGTCTGTAACTTGGCTATTAAAAATAGAAATTTGCTGCTGTAATTGATTTAATTTTTGTTGTAGCCCTTGTAATTCTGCATATTTTTGTTCTACTTGATTATTTTTTTCCACTTTTCTTTACCTTTTTTGTTTCTCTGTTCTTTTTTTCTTTTGTTTTTCTTTCTTTTTTCTTTTTTTCTGTAATTTCTATGCCTATTTTTTGAAATTCCTTTCTTATTTCTGCTGAGGTTGAGGTTTTTTTAATTGGTAAAGTTTTTCCAAGGGGTTCTAAATGTGCAAGGTTGCATCTTTTTCTTCTAACATCCCCATCTATTGTAGCAAAATTATCTTTAATATCCACAATTACGCAGGTGTGTCCTGCTTCTCTTCCAGCAATTTTAACACAAACTTGTCCAATACTTATTTTAGCTCTTTTGGAGATAGGTTGCATTTCCCTTATCTTATTTCTCATGCATTCTGAACATAAAGTTCCACCATAAGGTCTTTCTGGTCTTTTCTTTGTTTTTGGTAATTTACGCATGATGTAAGGTCTTTCTCTTGGAATTCCCTTTAATGGTTTTCTGCAATTTGCACAGTGAGCAATCTTTGGTTTTTTCTTTTTATAATGAATTACTAATCTTCCTCCAGGTGTTCTAACCTGTATTCTTCTCAAAGATCTTGTTCTATGGGGTTGATTTGGCATTTTATATTAATCCTACTTCCTCCAAAGCTAAATATTTTTCTTTATATTCTGGATCTGAAGGGAAATACTTTTTTAGTTGTATATTAGAGTTTTCGGTTTCTAAAAAATAAAGTTTATCCTCTTCTATAACAAGCTCTTCTATAGGGATAATTAATTCTACTATCCCTCCGGTTTTATTATGGTTTTTACTTATTGGTTTTAAAAGAAGCACTTTACCTCTACTTCCTTGTTCGCAACAAACATCTCCATCTCCTACTTCTGTTTCTAAATGCATAACTTCTCTTGTGATTAATCTTTTTAATAATTTAACCATTTTAATGCACCTTTAATACCTTCCTGAAAATTGTGCTGAAGACAATTGAGGACAGAATGTAAGTTCCTAACCATCCTAATCCTCCCCAAAATGGAAGAGGAATTAAAACAACTTTAGCTCCTTCAACTGCAGGATATAAATTTCTTACCCATCCAAAAATTAAGATTAATGGTAGGAAGGTGTATAACATTGGCTTCATTGAATGTTTAAAATAATCCATTGAAACCTTTAAAGACTCTTTTTGTATTTCCATCATTTTTTCTTTATCTTCTCTGTGCAATTTCATTTCTTCTTGGAACCTTTTTTGTTCTGATTTTAAATGACTCATTTTTTCTTGATCTGTTAAATATTTATAAGATAAAGTGATTAAAAATGTTAAGGCTCCTGAAATTAGTAAAATGTCCCAAGGCTTTCCAAAGATTAAAGCCCATCCAAAAATAAAACTAAATATTGAATTAAGCACTTTTTATCATCTTCCTTAATGAAGGATACATATCCATCATATGTTGTTGTGCAATTGTCTCATATAGATTATAAATAATCATAACTGTTAATAATAGACCAGTACCGCTAGTCAAAGCACCAAGCAAATCTGCTGATGCAGCTAAAAATCCTACTGTAATTGCTCCCATAACAGTTAGGGGGGATATATACCGTTTTAATAAACTTTCTAAAACTCTTTCATCTCTTCTAAATCCTGGAATTTGAAATCCTGAAGCCATAATTTGTTTTGCTTGGTTTCTAGCATCCATACCTGAAGTCTGTACCCAAAAAATAGAGAAGATTACTGCTCCTCCTATCATAAATAAAGTGAACACTATTGCTTGAACTATATTATGGGTTGTTAATGAATTTGTGATTAATAGTTGTGGAATTTGTGGGGAATATAAATAATCAATTAAACCCCCTCCAGCTGGAGTGTTTCCTGCATATTGTCCTACTATATTAACTGAAATGAAATTAACTATTCCTGGACCTATTTTTTGTGCCCAACTTTGCATTAAACGTGCCCATAATTGTATGTTTGCTATTAATGCAGCTACTAAAATAACTGGGATATTGGAGGTATAAATAAACTTTAATGGCCATCTTACCCCATATCCTCTAAGTCTTTCGAAACTTAATGGGATTTCTACTTTCATAGCTTGAGAATAAACTGCAAATAAAAATATTGCAATTGTTGCTAGTATAGTTACCAAAGCTAATAAGGCTCCTGTAGGATTTCCACCTAATAATGATTGAAATAAAACCCACACCTTACCAATTGGAGCTTCTCCAGATCCAAATGCCCAAGTTCCGACTGTGGTTAATGGAGAAAGTGCTCTAATAAATACCTGGCTTGCAACTCCGGCTGCAATAAATAAAGATACACCAGATCCAAAACCCCATTTGTTTAATACTTCATCCATAAATAATATTAGTAAACCCCCAATGCATAATTGAGCTATTAAGAAAAATTGTATAAATCTAAATGCGCTTAAAGTTAATAACGGAGAAGGAGCTAATCCTCCCATTAATACATATATCATTGCTTCAAAAATAATAAAAAATATTGCTAATACTTTTTGTATCCCTTGAAAAATGGCTCTTCCTTCATGAGTTGTTGTATCTAATTTAATTAAGCCTGAACCAGATAATAATTGTAGTACAATAGATGCAGTTACAATTGGACCAATACCCAAAGAGATTAATGCTCCAAACTTTGCACCCAATATAATAGAGAGGTATTCAAATTGAGAGAGGGCATTTTGTCCTAAACCATAAAGTGGTATCTGACCTAATACAAAAAATGAAACCAAAATAATTAGAGTCCATTTAAGTTTTGTTTTAAACGGAAGTCTTTTTTCTGTAGGTCCTTTAACTTCTGGTAATGCTGATAATAAATTACTTAGGGACATTTAGTTTACCACCAATTTTCTCAAGCTTAGTTTTAGCTAATTTTGAACAAGAGTTGACTGTAATCTCGTATTTTTTGTTTGGGATTCCTTTTCCTAATAATTTTGTATAACCTAGTTTAGTTAAGTCAATTTTTTCTTCTTTAAAATCTAAATCTTCTAAGTTGATAGTTTTAGAAATTGTTTTTAATGGTCTTTTGAACCCTTTTTTACCATAATACTCATGACCAAACTCTTTTAGAATAGAGATTTTCTTTTGCTTTGCTCTCTTTCCAGTTCCAGCCATTCCTCTTCCTCCACGGTTACCTGCTCCTCTATGCTTTTTCATAGCTCCCCAGCCGTGAGTTTTGGATCCTCTTAGCTTCCTGACTTTTCTTACTTTTTTTGCCATTTTATATCATCTTTTTGATTAATTCATTGATCTTTTCTTTTCTATAACCCCAAACTCCACCTAAAGAGAAGGGTTTCTTTGTTCCTTTTCTTTCAAATCCTCCTGCTGGAGGTTTTAATCTGAAAAATAATTTTAATCCTGGGATATCTGATAATCTCTTTTTACCATTATAAAAAAGAGTAGCAAATTGTTCTAGTGAAGTATTTGCTTTTAACTTGATGTACTCATCGGTTAATGGTTTTTTACCAATAATTTTTCCACGTTTTTTAAGTAGCAATTGTAAAGTGGGTTCATCAATTTCTCCCCAAGTTGCGTAATTTTGTATTTTTTGAATCATACCTAAGAAAGGTTTTGTATTAGGGATTATAACACAGGAGTACTTTTTGTATAATTTAATCATCTTAAAAGTATCCTTAATTCCCTTTTTCAGTCCTGACTTTCCAGCTATCCTTATTACTGCTATTTGCGTCATTTAACTCCCTCAGTCATGCCCAATCTTTTTGAGTCTGCTTCTGAAATTTTTGCTTTTGATAAATTTTTCAAGGCATCTAAACATGCAAACATTAAGTTTAGTTTGGTGTGAGTATGCCCTCTTGTTTTAGAGTAAATGTCCTTTACACCTGCAAATGATAATATCTTTTTACATTCCTTTTCAACACAAAGACCGGTACCTTTAGGAGCAGGCATTAGTGTAATTTCAATTGAACCAGATTTTCCTGAAGTCTTTAATGGGATAGAATGAGCTTCTCCACAATTACATTCCCAAGAACCGCAACCCCTCTTAATTTTCATTAAATTTAACTTTGCTTTTCTTGTAGCTTTTTCTCTAGCTGGCATTGTTTCTCTTGCCTTACCATGTCCAAGACCAACATAACCATCTTGATTTCCAACTACCGCAAGAGCAGCAAATTTTGGTTTATTTCCTTCTCTTGTCTTTTTCTGTGTTTGTTTCCAAATACTTCTTTTTCCACCACCAAATTTACCTTTTGATTGGCCTATTGCAAGCAGGTCTATGCCTAAATTAGGTAAAAGTTTGTCAACAATTTCTTCTTCAAAAATAACTGTTCCTCTACCTATTACATCTGCTATATCTTTTATTTCTCCAGATTTTACTTTTTTACCTAATTCGGTTTTTGGCTTCCATAAATCTAAATCTGGTCCTCTTCTTCTGACTCCTTGAGGTACATCAGATGATGTTGAGGTCTCAAGTATATCAGTTTTCTTTTGTTCTGAATCCGGTAATTTTTTTTGTTGCATTTTTAAGCTTTAAACTTTGACTTTATTTTGTTGAATGTTTCAACATCAAAATTTTTTATATTTCCTCCTGTTAGTCTTTTTTCATCTGGTAAGTTGTCTGGAGAATGGGCTATTTTTAATCCTCCATCTATTGCACCTTTTAATACAGCAAAGGGTAAAGAGTTTTTAATTGATTCTAATAAACCAATATCTAAAATTGCTCCTGCAATATGTTTCTTTTTAGCTTTATCTGCTATAAGTAGACCAATTAAATAGGCACTTGGGGTATTTCTTCTTGCAGATTTCCAACCTAATTTAACAAGTTCCCTTGTATTTGCAGAGACTATAGTTTTATCTCCATTAGGTTCATAGTTTATTAATTGAGCAGAAATATTCTTTAATGATCTTCTTACAACTAGCCTTGTTTTATTAGATGAAAGCAATCTCAATCTAAGTTTATAATCTGTCTTTCCTTCTTTCTTTCTTCTGTATAGGGTTTTCATTTTTTGAATAAATTATGCTCCTCCAAGTATAGCTTTATGTGTCTTTTACTTCTAAAGTAGTCTCCTTTAATTCTTTGGTATAAATTTCTATAAGTTTTATTTGTAATCTTATCTTTTGCTTTTAAAAGTTTAATGAATCCTCTTTGTACTCTTACTTTTAATATCCATCTTCTTTTTCTAGGCATTCTTGCATTGGAAGTTCCTTCCCTTGAACCAACTCCTTTTCTTCTTCCTTTTCTTTTTTGAATCTTTAATTTTTTAGATCTATACCTTGAAAGCCCTTTTATTGGTTTTGCTTTAATCAAGCCTTTTAAAATTAAGTTCTTAATATCTACTTTGGTTATAGCTTCTTTAATTTCTGCCAGTTTAGAGTTATCAAATTGCACTCTTAATTCACCAACTTTCAATACCTTTGCTGCTAATCTCCTTTGTGAACTTAATCTCATCTTTTCTCAAGAGTTTTTCTCTTTTCCTCCTTCTCTTTCTTTTCTCTTACTTCTTTGTCTTCTTTCTTTTTTTCTTTCTTTGGCTTCTTTTCTTCCTTTGCTTTCTCTTTTTTCTTTTTCCTTTCTTCTACTCTTTTTTTTCTTTCTACCATATTGTCTTCTATTTTCTTTATTGAAGCCTGAATATCTTTTACGTTTGTGATTTTGAATTTTTTTTCTCTTATTTTTTTCAAAATCTCTAATCTTTTCTTTGATCCTAATTTAGCTAATTCAATTACCTCTCCTACTTTTAGTTTATTTAGTTCCATAAGATTGTGAATTAATACTTTCTTTTTTCCTTCGTTGGTTGTACCTTTAAACTTTTTAGGGGATCCATAACCTATAGAAGGCATTTTTCTTTTTCCTCTAAATTTTCTTCTCAGTTTTGAATGCATTCCTTTTGGATTTCTCCACTTTAATTTTAGTCTTTTACGTTTGTTGATCTCTTGTCTAATAAAATCTGGCTTATTTGCCTTTCTCTCGTTTCTTATCTTAAGTAAGTCTGATTTCATTGTATTGGTTCTCCAGCTTTCTCAAAAATATAACAACCATCTTGGAAAACTCTTCTATCCTTATTTGTAATCCTTGTAGCTTGTTCGATATTTGCTGCTGTTTGGCCTGAAGCTTCTACGCTTACAGAACTTATTGTGATTATATCTCCTTTTACTTCTACTTTTGCTCCTTGTAAAATATTTGCTTCTCTTGGTATTTTTTCTCCAAGGAAGTTTTTAATCGTAACTTTATCTCCCTCAACTGCAACAGTTATAGGGAAATGACTTGAACAAATTTTAATTTTATAAATATAGGGTTCGTTAACTCCTTTAAGCATATTTTTAATATGAGATTTAAACGTATTCAAAATGGATTTTTCTTTTCTAGAAAAGGCTTCTGCGGATAAAGAAATAACATTATTCTCTTTTTTAATTTTAACTTTTGGATTTAAAAAGTTTTTTTCTATTTCTCCTTTTTCTCCTTTAACTTTTAATATACTATCTTCTACTTGAACTTCTACTTTTTCTGGAATTTCTATTATTTCTTTGTATCCTTTTCTCTTATTAATAGACATAGGCTAGTAATCTTCCTCCAATCTTCTTTTCTTTTGCTTCTATGCCGGTTATAATTCCTTTTTGGGTTGTTAATATTAAAAAACCAAAATCTTTAGCTGGAAGGAATCTTTTTTCAAATTTTTCAAAGTTTTCTAATTTAATTGCAAATCTTGGTTTTATTGCAGCGCACTTGTTAATATTGCCATTTAATGAGACTGTTAGAAGTGGTTTCTTTGTACTTCCACCTAAGACGTATCCATTAAGGTAATCATTTGCTTTGAAAATATCTAACACTTTTTTAATTATTCTTGAGCTTACCTGAATAGTACATTCTGGCTTTCCTATTTTTTCTGCATTACTAATGTTTGACAATGCAACTGCTAATGGATCATTTAATGACATTTTTCCTCCTAACTATATTTCTTAAATCCTATTTCTTGTGCGTATTCTCTAAAACATCTTCTACATAAGTTTAGATTGTATTTGCTAATGAATGCACGTGTTGTACCACACATTCTGCACCTTCTTGCAAGTTTCCCTGTAGCCCTCTTCTTTGGAGCATTATGCTTTTTGAATTTTTTTAGTTTTTCTGGTTTTGATTTCAATTGTTTGTACACTTTTTTATGGCTACTTGAAGTCATTCTTCATCACCTAACTCCACACTAAATTTAGTTTTCATAAACTCTATTGCTTCTTCTTTTGTAATCTTATGTTTATTTGGGATTTTTTTCCTTTTCAATCTTCTAAGTTTTATTCTAAAACCAGGTCTACTCAAAGTAACTGCGGCTTCAAGTCCCATGATACCTATACTTGCGTCATATTCTATTCCTGGTATATCTAAATATTCGTTAAGACCAAAAGAAACGTTTCCTGAATTATCAAAATTTGTAGATTTTAGTTTATTTGCTTTTGCTAACAATAGATTTTTTATAAGTTCTTCGGATTCTTTTCCTCTAATTGTAACTTTACAACCTATTTGTAATCCTGGTCTAACTCCCCAAGTTGGAATTCTTTTTTGGGACGTAGTGATTACAGGTTTATGATTTGTAAGTTTTTGTAATAACCTTTGAGCCCTATCTAAATTCTCTCCTGGTCCACCTGTTCCAATGTTTAAAGTTATTTTTTCTACTTTTATTTGTCTCATTGGATTCATTTGGTTATATCTCCTTCAACTGCAAAGGCATAATCTTTTGCAGTTTCTATAGTTTCTTTTCCTATAGTGATTAACACCTTATCTCTTGCTAACCCATTTAATTTTACGATTTTCTTTAATTTTCCAGAATTACCAACATATTTTCCTCCGGTTAAATAAATTGAAGCTCCTTCTTTTAGAGGGATATGCTTTTTAATCTGGTGATTTTGTAAGATTAATGTATCTCCAACTTTGTAGTCTTTTTTATCTGTAAGTATATTCTTTCCATCATAAAGATTAATTTGTAATTTGTTTTTCTTTAAAATTGTTTTACCAATAATTTTTGCTGGTTTAAGTTCTGCTTCTTCTTTTTTAATTGGATGAAGAATAAATTTACTTGAATTTGAATAGATTAATCTAAAATACAGGTTAACAGAAGGGATTGATATAGTGTCCATTAGACCTGCTGGGAATCTTTCTTCTGTTCTTGGGATATTATCAACTAAAACTTTCTTTTGATTTAATATTTTTTTAACTTCGTCTCTGGTTCTAGCTAATTTTAATAAATTAATTAGAATAAAATTAAGAGTTACTGATTCGTTAAGTTTATGTGGACCTGGGTTTGGCCTTGCTACATATTTAATTTTCTTTCTCTGCAGAGACCATGAGTTTGGGGCTCCATAACCTTTTAGATGTCTTCTCATTTTTTAGTTCTCTCCAATATTTGCTTTCTTTTTTTATCGTCTAAATTTAAGCTGGTGATAAGTAAATTTGATGGGTGAAGTGGATAGTATGCTTTTGTTCCATCCCTTTTAATTTGTTGAATATTTTCTATGAAAACTTTTGTTCTTTTTAGATTAACTTTTTCTATTTTTCCAATTTGTTTCTTAAAATTTCCTCTTAATATCTTTACAGTATCTCCTTTTCTAAGTGGAATAGATCTTCTATTGTATTTTTTTATTAATTCTTTTGACAAATGTGCAGCTAAGAACTTTCTTTTAATATGCAATGGAGCATTAGCTACATACTTTCTTTGTTTCTTTGGTTTCTTACTTGCTTTCCATGATTTTGAAAATCTTTTCATATTACTATAGAGGCAATTTTTGATATACCTGGCCATCTATCTACAGCCTCTTTTGCGATAGGTCCTTTGAACAGTGTACCTTTTGGATTACCTTTATCATCTTTTAGTACAACTGCGGCATTATCTTCGAATTTTATTCTTTCTCCAGTTAGTCTCCTGTATTCCTTTTTTTGTCTTACAATAACTGCAAATACAACTTGCTTTCTCATTTCTTGGTTCCCGGCTATAACTGAAGCTACTATAAGATCTCCTATTCCTGCTGCAGGTTTCTTTCTTCTAACTGTTTTTGAACCCTTTATAGAGATCAATCTAATTATTCTTGCACCTGAATTATCACAGGTGTTTATATTACTCCCATGATTTAGGGATTTAGGTATTCTAGCGCTTAATGCTTTCATTTTCTATTACCACGAAATTTTTCATTTTAGATATTGGTCTACATTCTCTAACTTTAACTATGTCTCCAAGCTTAACCTCAATACATGGAGTAGAGTGGACTAAAAGTTTTGTTTTTCTTTTTTCTTTCCTTTCATATTTTGGCAGAGGGTGTAAACGTTGAAATTCTATTTTAATTGTTTTTTGTGCACTTAACTTAACTACTTTTCCTCTAAGTACTCTTCCTCTAACACCAAAGCTACTATGGAAAGGGCAATGGTTATCGTTACATGCTTCCTTTGTATTTGTTGCTTTCATTTTTTTAGCCTATCCTCTGGTTGTCCAACAAGTTCTTTTCCTTCAATCTGGACTTTTTTGTCTTTTACTTTTAGATTCATTGTAATTTGGTCTTTTAGGACTTTTTTTTCTCCTTTTTTTGTTTGGATTAAGAAAAGATTTTTTGTTTCATCGATTATCTTTCCTTTCAAACCAACTAAGGCTTTATTCTTTGCTTCAACAATCTCTGTGTTGAGTCCAATTAATTCATGTTTAGTAATATCTTTTATGTTCATTGTGTATCAATCATCTCTCTACTGAATCCAAACTTTATTAGGGACTCTTTAGCCTCTTGTACATGATCTCCTTGTAATTCTATTTTATTTCCTTTAACAGTTCCGCCACATGCAAATTGTGACTTTAATTTTTTGGCAAGATCTTTTAAATCGATCTCTTTGTTATCTAATCCTTCTATAAGGGTAATCACTTTTCCAAATTTTCTTTTTTCGCTTCTTACCTTTATACGTTGCTCTTCTTTTGCAATAGTTTCACAAACACACAACTCTTTTGGTAATCCGCATTTAGGACATATTTCAGCCATTCTTCTTTACAACCTCCATGGTTTCTTTTTGATTTAGTTTTGTAAGTATTCTTGCGATAGTTCTTTTAATTTCTTTTATTCTTCCAGGATTTTCTGGAGTAGTACCGACAGCTCTTTGTGAATTAAATTTCATCATTTCCTTTTTCAAATCAAGCAACTTCTCTTTCAATTGAGGTTCTTTCATTTGTTTTAACTCACTCTTCTTTATTATTGCCATCTTTTTTCTTTTTCTCCTTCTTTTTTACTACTCTTGGTTTCTTTTTCTTTGGTTTCTTTTCTTCAATTTCTTTTTTTTCTTCTATTTTTTCTTCTTTTTCTGTAATTTCCTCTACAATTATCTTATATTCTATTTTATCTGGTAAAATAATATCTGGAGTCATAATAGCAACTTTTACTCCAACTATACCGGATTTTAAATTTGCTTGTATATTTTGTTTTTTAATGTAATATTGGGCTATATCTCCTGATTTCTTTATGTAACCAGTTTTAAATCTCCAACTTCTAGCCCTCGCACTTGGAACTTTTCCTGAAATAACTATTTCTGCTCCTAAAGCACCTGCATCCATAATTTCTTGAAGTGTTTTATAACCAATAGATTTGAATCTTTTTGAACCAAATCTTTCTAAAGTTGATATAATCCTATCTGCAACATAAGAAACATCTAAGTTTGGATTTTCTATTTCTCCAAGTTCTATTTGTGGATTTTCTAATTTAAATCTATTTTTTAATACTAAAGTTAATCTTTTTATGTTATCTCCTTTTCTACCAACTACTAAACCTGGTCTTGTGGAATAAATAATAACTTTTTCTCCTAAAGGGGTTCTTTTAATTTCTGTATGAGAATAGCCTGTTTTGGATAACTCTTTGGCTAAATATTGTTTAACTAAATACTCTCTAATATTTTGATTAACTATTTGTCTTTCTATCATTTCTTTTCCCGTTTCCTAATTTGTTTTTTTGTTTTTTCTTTCTGTTTTTTCTCCTTTGCATAAATTGTAAGGTTAGTAGATTTCATTCTTCCTCTATTTCTTCCACTATGCCATCTTCCTGCTGCCCTATTTGGAATAATTTCAGAAATTACAAGTAGACTTTGATCCATTCCTTTATCCTTAGCATTTGATTCTAAACTGTTTAGTAAGCTTATAATATACTTTGAGGCTTTTTGTGGATAGAATCCTTGAGCAATGTGTTCACCTTTTCTGTGTCCTCTATCTTTATGGAATCTTTTTAGAGGTATTGCTAATTCCTTATTAATAGTTAGCTGCAATTGTGTTCTTGCTTTTTGAATACTCTTATATCTAATAAAATCTGAAATTTCTATTGCGTGTTTTGTAGAGAATGGTAAATCCAACCCTACAACTTTTGCTGTTGTTTCTTTTGTCATTTTATTTTACCGCGATTGCTGAACTTGATCTGGTAGCACCTAATCCTGGTGCAGAGTGAGCAACCTTCTTTCTAGTTTGAGTAAATTCACCTAAACGGTGACCTAACATTTGAATAGTAATATGAACTGGAACGAACTCTCTTCCAGCATGAATATGTATCATTAAATCTAACATTGCCGGGATTACAACAATATCTCTTGTATGAGTTTTGATTGGTTTCTTGTATTTTCCTTCATTAGTTTTTTTAATTTTCAAAAGCAAGGATTTTTGCTGGTCTGTGAATCCTCTTTTAAGAGATCTTCTTTCTCTTGCTGGGACTAATTGCATAAATTCTTCAATTGACATTTTTTGTAGTTCTTCTTTTGTTTTACCTTTGAATAATTGTTTCTTTAGCATCTTTATTTCCTCTTACCCATTCTTCTTGACCTTACTGGTCCTACTTTTCTACCAGGAGGATCATGTTGGCTACATGGCTTCATCTTTGTGTGTTTTCTTCCTCTTCCAGATCCAAATGGATGATCTACTGAGTTCATAGCTACACCTGAAGTTCTTGGATATAATTTTCCTTTTGCTCTCATAATATGATGAACTTTTCCTGCTTTTACAAGAGGTTTGTCTAATCTTCCTGCTCCAGCAATTATACCTACTGTTGCTCTACAATTTACATTTAATTTCTTTTGTTTTTTTGAAGGTAATTGTACTATTACAAAAGAACCTCTTGAAGCGATTATTCTTGAAAATGTTCCTGCACTTCTACAGAATTTTCCTCCATCTCCTGGAATGCTTTCTATATTATAAATTAAGGTTCCTTCTGGAATGTTTCTTAATGGTAAAGTATTTCCTAAATTTGGTTTTGCGTTAATTCCTGATTCAACCATATCTGTAACTTTTATATGATTAGGTGCAAAAATGTGAGCATAGTTTCCACCAGGGTATTTTACTTTAGCTATTGGTGCTGAATGCCCTTTACAGTTTATTAAATCTACAACTTCTCCTTTTATTACTGAAGTTTTTTCTATACTATCATACATCCTATGTTTTACTGCAGTTTTATGTCTAAAAGAGTGAGACCTATAAGTAGTTGTTCCACGTCCTCTCTTCCTTGCTATAATTCTTTTACCCATTTTACATAATACCTAATTTTGTTGCAATATCAATTGCCAAATTATCTGGATGCAATTTAACATATGCTCTTTTTTCTCCTTTTGTGATTAGTGTGTTTACTTTGATTACTTTTACTTTGAACAATTCTTCTACTGCTCTCTTAATATCTGCTTTTTTTGCTTTTTGATTTACAACAAAGAAGATTTTATTTTCTGATTCCATTAATTTAACTGCCTTTTCAGTAGCTAAAGGATACTTAAGTATACTGTATGGATCATCTAACTTCATTTCTTCTTCTCCTTTTGAGCCTTATAATTAATTGTAAATAATTTTTCTTTTTCTAATCTTGAAATTGCTCCTTCTGAAAAGATTGTAAGTCTTCCTGGCAAGGCTCCTGGGGCTAATAATTCTGCGTTTAAATCTTGAACTTCACAAATATCACATCCTTGTAAGTTTTGTACTGCTTTTATTAATGGACATTCTTTTGAAACAACAAACAAAGGACCTTTCTTTATTTTGTATTTTCTTCCTCTCATCTTTCCTTTACCAGCTCTAACTTTTCTTATAGAGATTCTTTTTAATTCTTCTTGTAAACCTAATTTGGTTAGAATATTTTCTATTTCTTTTGTTTTACTTAATGATTCGATTTTTGATTCTACTATGGTTGGAAGTTCTTTGAATTTGTGACCTCTTGCTAAAACTAATTCTTTATTTGCTACTGCAGCTAAAGCAGATCTAATTGCTTTTCTTCTTTCTTTAATATTCATTTTTAAATCCCATATTTTTTGGGCCTTTGGAGGATGTGCTCTTCTTCCACCAACTGTATTTGGTGCGAAAGCTCCTACCCAACCAAATTGAGTACCCCTTCTCCATAAGATTTTTCTTGGAACCCTAGAGATACCATGACCATAAGAGCCCCTATATTTCCTTCTTCTTCTTGAGATTAGTGCTGAAGCTCTTTGACCTGCATCTGATTTTGCTCCGTAAGGTTGTCTTTTATGAGATTGGATTACTAAAACGGCTTTTTGGATTAAATCAGGTCTAAATTCTTCATTAAACTGTTCTGGAAGTTCTAACTGTTTTGACTTTGCTCCATCCAATTTAAAATAATTTGCTTTCATTGTTTACTTGATATACTTACAGATTGAAGTTCATATTGTGGTGATTTTCTTTGCCTTGTTGGTTCTGTTAAGATTATTGCTCTTTTTATTGTACCTGGAACTGAACCTTTTAATAGAAGGTACTCATTTTTTACTAAGCCATAATGCAAGAAACCACCTTTTGGATTAACTTCTTCTGGTTTGTTATTAATTTTTAGTATTACTTTATTTAATTCTGTTCTTTGATTATATCCCATTTGACCAGCCATTGCAATTCTAAAAGAAATTTTGTGTGGATGCCATGGACCTAATGTACCTGGACCTCTTTTCTTCTTTTCAGATTTATGAGGCAATAACTTAACTCCAAATCTTTTAACTGGGCCTTGAAATCCTTTCCCTTTTGAAATAGAACGGGTATCAATAAATTGTAATTCTTTGAAGATGTCCTTAACTTTTATTTCTTTTTCTAATAAATCTTTAGCTAGTGTTAATTTTTCTTCTGGTTTTCCTGAAATACCTAGTTCCATAATCTCTGGCTTTTTCTTGTTTATACCTGCAAGCCAAGGTTGAGTGTGAACAACTAACTTTATATCATCAAATTCTTTTGGTTCTTCTTTTACTTTTTTTGAAATTTTTGTTTTTCTTTTAACATTTTTATGTATATTTTTAGAAAATGTCTCTGAGATTAGTTTCATATCTTTATTTTCATCTTGCTTGTAAAAACGTATAGAAAGAACTTTTAATGGAGGACATTCGATAACCGTAACAGGGATAGAGATGGATTGATTTTTAACTCGTGCAATTGGTGCATTATCCCTAACCATTACATGTGTCATGCCTGCTTTATAACCCACAAAGCCTAATAATTTATTTCCTGCTAAATTCTTCCAAGTTCTAACTCTAGCATAAGCCTTTTTGGCCCTTTTTCTAGGCCAGTATTGCAGGCTTCCTCTTCTTGGATGTCTTACATTTGGCATTTTTTTATATTGCTTGTGCGACTAGAATCAGCGGCTTAACTTTCTCCAAAGTTTTTCAGTAAGGGTAGATTAATGTGAGAATTTTTCATTTATAAAGGTTACGCTTTCATCTTCCTTACTAGATTTAGCTTATTCTGGCATTTATCACATTTGAATTCTATAACTTCTAGAGTCTTTTTTTTACCTGATTCTTGGTCTTCTATTTTTGCTTTTTTCCATTTAAATGGTTCACTTGTATCTGCTTTATTTCCACAATGAGGGCAAACATACCCTATGTTTACCGTTAAAGTATCTTCGTATTCTTGTTTTTGAAGAGTATATCCACAATCTGGACATACATACTCTGTGGCTCTTGTCTTGACTTTTCCTGTTTTTTTGTCTTTTGGCTTACCCATTAATGCTTTATTACATTTAGGACATTTTTCTCTAAAGACCCAAGCAGTAAGCTCTCCTTTATCCAATATTCTATTAGTATAATATACGCACTCATCCATAGAACTTGGCCTTTTAATCATTGGTCTTATTTGTCTCTGGAACCCATTCTTGGTTTATTATCATAGCTGTAATTTGTTTAAGATTATCATACAATTTTGCCATCCATCCAGAGAATATTTTAAAGAAGGTCTTTTGATCTTGTTTATCCTTAATATCTAAATTGTAAGCTGTCTGAATAATATACGCCCCTATTAATAAGAAGATTATAATGTAAATAAGCAACTTTCTCATTTTAATAGATTAATGAGCAAATATATATAAGGATTTTGGTAAATAAATTTTATAAAGGGCGGTTTGCTTAAGTTATTGATTAGCTCTGTGGTGTAGCGGCCAAGCATATAACCCTCTGGAGGTTATGACCTAGGTTCAAATCCTAGCAGAGCTATATGCTCCTGTAGTGTAGTCCGGTCAAGCACGTGAGCTTCTCGAGCTTACAACTCGGGTTCAAATCCCGACGGGAGCATTAACTTTTACTAAAATGATAGATAAAACTGCTTTTTTTTCATGGAAGGTTGGAAAATTATGTAAGGGTTGTAAATTATGTGTAAATGGTTTGAAAACTGTCCTTTTTATAACAGGTTTGTGTTCTAAGAAAGAAGGGTGTTATTATTGTCCTATTGCAGACGATAGAAGGGGGGTTGATGTTATTTATGCAAATGAGAGAGCTATTTCTAATATTGACGAGCTTTATGAAGAGATAAATTTGTGTGGTTCAAAAGGGGTAGGTATAACTGGTGGCGATCCACTAATGAGACTAAATAGAACTGTTGAATATATTACTGGACTAAAGAAAAGATATGGAAAAGAGTTTCATATACATCTCTACTGTCCAATTGGATCTGTAAGTTTAAATTCACTTTCTAGATTACATGAAGCAGGGCTTGATGAGATTAGATTTCATCTAGATTTAGAAAATGAAAAAGAGTGGGGCAAAATAAATTTAGCTAAAAGGTTTAGATGGAAAATTGGTGTTGAGATCCCAGTTATTCCACATAAAAAAGAGGCCTATAATAAACTCATTAAATTTGTTAGAGACAAGATCCACTTTTTTAATTTAAATGAATTAGAGCTAGCTGATAACGAATCATCTAAGCTATTTAGTTTAGGTTTTGTCCCAAAAGATGAGTTCTCTTATGCTATAAAGGGCTCTGAAGAACTTGCACTAGATTTATTGAAGAGATGTGAAGATTTAAACACACATTATTGTACTGTAAAATTGAAAGATTTGATCCAGATTCCGAATAGACTTAAGAATAGGCTAAAGAAGGTGAAGGCAGAGTTTGATGAAGTAAAGGGGTTTAGTTTAATTCGTGGAGCAATATACCTTAGAGAGTTGAAACCTGATTTTGGGTACAGAAAACTTTTGGCTAAAACTAAAAATAGAGAGGGGATTATTAAGCAATTAGAGGAACTAAAAGACAATTTAATAGTTGAATTTAAGATTAAAAAGAGTTTGATGAAAGTTGATCCTGTTAAGTTACGAATATTAACTTCTAGAAAGATTGTAAAACAATTTAGTGAAAGGATAAAAAAACTAAGTTTAATTCCTGCTATTGTTGAAGAGCTTCCAAGTTATGATCAGTTTGAAACCGAGATCGAGTTTATATAAAAAATAAAAAAGAAATTATTTTGTTTCTTTGTATACTCTATATATAATCTTTAAAGAAACTATTGCTCCTGCTAAACCAAGGAACAAGGTTGCATTTAAGAAAAAACCTTTAAGATATAGTCCAATGTTATTCCAGGTTATTTGTTGAAATTGAATCCCGCTAATTATAATCAGAGCTATTACTGCTATCAAAAAAGAGTTTGCTTCTTTTTTTGCTACATCTAATAATCCAACTATTAGACCAAGTACCAATAAGATAATGGCACTATTAACAGATAATTTGGTTGGATCTTTGAGTGTAAAAAACAAAGTTAAGATAATACCTGCAGCAAAGACCAAATGGCCAAATTTTTTGATATCTGTTTTTTTAAAGGCTTTTTTTACTATTTTTAATTTTGCCATATTAGTAAAGTATAAATTTGAATATTTAAATCTTATTTATATCTCTAAAGTAAAAACGCGCCGATAGTTTAGAGGCAGAATGCAAGCTTCCCAAGCTTGCGACCCGAGTTCGAATCTCGGTCGGCGCACTTACCAAAGTAAAGTTTAATAAACTTCTTTTCTTTATTTTTTTATTATGAAAAAGTTTTATATTACAACTGCAATAGACTATGTAAATGCTAAGCCTCATTTGGGGCATGCATATGAAAAGATATGTACGGATGTTATTGCTAGATGGCATAGACTTGATGGTGATAAGGTTTGGTTCTTGACAGGTACTGATGAAAATGCTCAGAAAAATGTTCAGGCAGCTAAAGAAGCAAAAATACCTGTTAAACAATTCATAGATCAAAATAGTAAAAAATTTATTGAGTTATGCAAAAAATTAAATATTTCTAATGATGATTTTATTAGGACTACTGAAGGTAGACATGTAAATGTAGCTCAGAAGATTTTTAATGATGTTTTTAAGAAAAAAGATATTTACAAAAGCAAGTATCAAGGATTATACTGCAACGGTTGTGAAGCTTTTCTAACTGAAAAAGATTTAGTTAATGGGGAATGTCCAGAGCATAATAAAAAACCAGAATTAATTGAAGAGGAAGCTTATTTCTTTAAAATGAGTAAGTATACTGATCGAATAAAGAAAGTTTTGTCAAAAAAAGGTTTTGTTTTACCTGATTATAGAAGAATTGAGATGTTAAATAGAGTTCAGTCAGAAGGATTAAAAGATTTATGTGTAAGTAGACCTAATGTTGAGTGGGGTATTGAAGTTCCTTTTGATAAAGATCATAAGATATATGTTTGGTTTGATGCTTTAATTAATTATTATTCTGGTGGAAAAGATTATTGGCCTGCGGATATACACATGGTTGGTAAAGGTATTAATTGGTTTCATAGTGTAATTTGGCCAACTATATTAATGTCTGCTGGAATTAAACTGCCAAAAACCATTCTGGTGCATGGTTATGTAAATATTAAAGGTAAAAAAATGAGTAAAAGCCAAGGAATAACTGTAGATCCAATTGAAATAGCAGATAAATATGGCTCAGATGCTTTGAGGTATTTCTTAATTAGAGATATCCCATTTGGAGAAGATGGAGATTTCTCTGAAGAAGCATTAAAACAAAGAATTAATGGAGAGCTTGTAAATGATTTAGGGAATTTGTTGAATAGACTTGTTTCTATGGCTAGTAAGTTTAAAGGTAAAATAAGTGGAAAAGGAGAAATAAACTTAGATTTTAAGAAAATTAAAAAGCATATGGATAATTTTGAATTACATAAAGGAATTGAAGAAGTCTTTAATCATATTAGAAAAGTTAACAAGTACATTAATGATAAAGAACCATGGAAACTTAGCGGAAAAGATTTGAGTAATGTGCTTTATAATGGATTAGAAAATTTAAGAATGATTTCTATTCTTTTAGAACCATTTATTCCAGAGTCTAGTGGAGAAATAAACAAACAAATTGGAGTAAAAGCAGGAAAATTAAAAGATTGCTCTTATAAAACTTTTAATGGTAAAATTAAAAAAGGAGAATATTTATTTAAAAGAGTATGAGTTTTGACAAAAAGGCATTATGTTCTGTATGTGGGGCTTTAGTTGATGAAGATAAAGCGATTAAGGTAAAAATTGGGAAAAAAGAGTCTATTGTTTGTTCTGAAAGTTGTAGAAATCAATGGGGAAAAATATGGAAGAAATAAATTTTGAAGATTGGGTAAAATTAGACCTAAGAGTTGGGCAAATTATTGAAGTTAAAGATCATCCTAATGCGAATAAATTGTATATCTTAACAGTTGATGTTGGTGAAAAGATAGAATTGGTTAGTGGGCTTAAAGAACAATATACAAAAGAAGATTTAGAAGATAAAATGGTGATTGTTCTTGTTAATTTGGCACCTAAAGAACTAAGAGGGGTAAAAAGTAGGGGCATGGTTTTAGCTGCTGTTGAAGGTGAAAAGATTTCTTTGTTAAGACCTGATAAGATTATCAAACCCGGTACTAAAATAGATTAATATGTTTTTAGTGGGTGTTGATAGAGATGGAACTATAATTGAGGATGTCGATTATTTAGGAAGAAGAGATAATTGGATATACCAAATAGAATTTACTGAAGAGGTTTTTACTGGTCTTTGGAGATTAACTTCTAAAAAAGATTTTAAAGTGGTGGTTATTACAAATCAGGCTGGTATTGCTAGGGGTTTTTTTGATTGTAAAAGGGTTGAAGAAATTAATCAAACTTTAGATAGAAAATTAAAAGAGGAGGGAGTTGTTTTAGATGGTTGGTACTATTGTCCTTTTGTTACTAAGGGTTATGCATATGATAAAAAGATTCCCTTAGATAGTCCTTGGATTAAAGAAAGTTATTTAAGAAAACCTGGAATTAGGATGTTAGAAAAATTTGCTAAAGATTTTGGTATAAGGCTATGTGATTTTGAAGGAATATATGTAGTTGGAGATAAAACTAGTGATATAAGAACTGGGTTAAATGCTAAAGGAAAGGGAATTTGGTTTAGAGGAAATGAGTATGAATTTAAGAAAGAATACAAAAGATACTATAAAGATAGAGTATTTATAGCTAAGAATTGGGAAGAAGTTTCTGACATTATTATAAAGGATAGCATGAAGTAAATAAATCTATATAAACTAAAGATAATTTGGATTGATTATGGAGATTTGGATTGAGAAATATCGTCCTTCTACATTCGCTGAAATCAGAGGACAGAAAAACATTGTTGAGAGAATAGAGGCTATGACTACACAGAAAAGTATGCCTCATTTAATGTTTGCTGGACCTTCTGGAGTTGGTAAGAGTACTATCGCTTTGGTTATTGCTAGAACTTTATTTGGTGAAAAATGGAGAGAGAATTTTTTAGAATTAAATGCAAGCGATGATAGGGGTATTGATATTGTTAGAAACACTATAAAGAATTTTGCAAGATTGAAATCTATTAGTAATGTTCCATTTAAAATTATATTCTTAGATGAATGTGATAGTCTAACAAAGGATGCGCAACAAGCTTTAAGAAGAACTATGGAAAACTTCACAAAGAGTACTCGATTTATTTTAAGCTGTAATTTTTCTTCAAAATTAATTGAACCAATTAAGAGCAGATGTGCAGTTTTTAGATTTACTGCTTTAGAAGAAAATGATGTTAAAGAAATTGTAGAACATATTGCAAAAAATGAGAAGCTTAAAATTAGTGATGGAACTATAAAAGCTCTTTTTGATATTTCTGATGGAGATTGCAGAAAAGTAGAAAATGCTTTACAAAGTTGTGCTTCAATAAGTAATAAGATTACTCCAGAATTAATTTATGATATGGTTGCTGCTGTAAATCCTATAGAGATTAAAAATATTTTAGAGATTGCAATCAAAGGTGATTTTGTTAGAGCAAGGGATTTATTATTTGATGTTAGATTAAAAAGAGGATTAAATGGATTAGATATTATAAAACAGATCCAAAAAGAAATTTGGAATTTGAAGCTTGATGATAAAAAGAAAATAAGACTAATAGACAAATGTGGTGAGATTGAATTTAGACTTGTTGAGGGTAGTGATGAACATATCCAACTTGAAACACTTCTTGTTAATTTTATAGAATGAGCTGGAACGAAAAATTTAGACCAAATAGGATAAGAGAAATTGTTGGTCAAGATAATGCAATAGTTGCACTAAAAGAGTGTATAATGCAAAGAAAACCTGCTATCTTGCACGGCCCTACTGGTACTGGTAAAACTTCTAGTGTTTATGCGATTGCCCATGAATATGGTTATGATCTTGTTGAGGTTAATGCTTCAGATATAAGAAATAAAAAGAATATGGATGGATTTATGAAAAATGCTTTAATGCAAGAGAGTTTGATTAGTAAAAATAAGATTATTTTAATTGATGAGATAGATAGTTTAAGTGGAGTTAAAGATAGGGGTGGTGCATCAGCAATAGTAAGTGCAATTAAAGAGAGTAATTTTCCTGTTGTTTTCACTGCAAATAATCCTTATGAAAGTAAAATTAGGAGTTTAAGAACAAAATCTAAATTAATTGAGTATAAGAAAGTACATTACTTAGAAATTCAAAAGAAATTAAAATATATTTTAGATAGTTTAGGAATAGAATATACTGAAGATGTTTTAAAAACTATTGCCCTTAGAAGTGGTGGTGATGTAAGGGGTGCGATAAATGATTTAGAAGTTTTAAGTTCTAACTTTGATCACTTAGAAGGTATTGGAGAAAGGGAAAATACTGAAACTATTTTTAATATTCTAAAATTAGTTTTCAAAAGTAATGAGGCTAAGAATGTTTTAGGAATTTTAATGAATTCTGATATTAATTTAGATGAATTTTGGTTATGGTTAGATGAAAATTTGCCTAGAGAGTATAGAGGTAAAGATTTGATTGAGGCCTATGATAAACTTAGCAGAGCCGATGTTTTTTATGGGAGAATTAGAAAATGGCAATATTGGAGATATTTAGTTTATGTTGATGCTTTATTAACTGCAGGGGTAACTGCTTCTAAAGGAAAAAAGGAGGCTGGGTTTGTTAGTTATAAAAGAGGGGGGAGAATCTTGAAGATGTGGATAATGAATAGAAAGAATGCTATGAGAAAAGAAATCTCTAAAAAACTAGCGAAGAAGATACATATGTCTTCTGGAAGGGTTACTAAAGAAGTTTTACCCTACCTAAGGATAATAGTAAAAAATAAAAAGGGCATAGATGTAGGATTAACAAAGGATGAGGTGAATTATTTAAATGAAAATTGAAGATCTTAAAGTTGGAATGGGAAAAGTAGATATTGAAGCTGAAATTATAAGTATAGAAGAGCCTAGAACCTTTATGAGGAATGACAAAGAAGGAAGAGTTACTAAAGCTAGAATTAAAGATGACACCGGAGAGTTCACATTAACTTTATGGAATAAAGAGATTGATATGGTTAAAGAAGGTGTTAAGATTAAGATTAAGAATGGGTATGTCAGTGAGTTTCAAGGAGAACCACAACTAAGTGCAGGTAAATTTGGAAAATTAGAGGTCATAGAGTAAGCTTTCTTAATTTTTCTATTCTTTTAGAAACTGCTGGATGTGTAGAAAATAAATTTACTAAGGACTGGCCTGCAAAGGGATTTACAATAAACATATGAGACGTTGCTTTGGAACCAATTCTCATTGGATGTATTTTTGAAGCTTGTTCTAACTTTAGCAAGGCATTTGCTAAAGGTTTTGAATCTTTTATGAATCTTGCACCTTTTTCATCTGCTAGATATTCTCTGCTTCTTGAAATCGCTAACTGAATTATCATTGCTATTATTGGTGAAAGTATTGCTAAAGCAAGTAATTCGAAAACGTTTCCTCCATCTCTATCTCTTGCTCCGCCAAATATAGCTGCAAATCTTGCCATGAAAGCTAAATAAGAAATAACTCCGGCGATTGTTGCTGCTATAGTTGAGATTAAAATGTCTCTATTTTTAACATGAGCCATCTCATGAGCTAAAACACCTTTTAATTCTTTTTTTGATAATAAACTTAAAATTCCTTGTGTAACTGCAACTGCTGCATGCTTTGGATTTCTTCCGGTTGCAAAAGCATTTGGATTATCTGTTGGAATAAGATAGATTTTTGGTTTTGGTAGGTTAGCTAATTTACAAATAGTTTCTATTATTTTATGCAAGTCTGGTGCTTGATCTTTAGAAATTGGTTTTGCTCTGTACATCATTAAAACAATTTTATCAGAATACCAGTAGGTTCCTAAGTTCATTAGTAAGGAAAATATAATCGCTACTGTTAAACCTGTAGTTCCTGCAAATAAATAACCTATTACTAATAAAACCCCTGTTAATCCACCTAATAATAGCACCGTCTTAATTTGATTCTTAATCATACAAGAAGAAACATTTATATGATTTAAAAATCTTTGGGACAATATGCCTTATAATATAATCATAGGTAGAGATGAGAGCGATAGAAAGAAGTTTGGTGAAAATGGAACTATTTTTTTAGGCAGACATTATGTCAAGATGGGCCCTACTACTTCTTTATCTAATAAAATTTTATTAGATGTTGCAAGAGCTCATGTTATTTTAATTGCTGGTAAACGTGGATCTGGTAAAAGTTATACTTTAGGAGCAATTGCAGAAGGTATGGCTAATTTACCTAGTTCAGTTTCTAAAAATTTAGCTGTAGTTATCTTTGATACCATGGGAATTTTTTGGAGTATGAAGTATCCAAATGAGAGACAAGAAGGTTTGTTAAATAAATGGGATTTGCAACCAGAAGGATTAGATGTAGATGTTTATGTTCCAAAAGGAAGCTATAATGAATATGTAAAAAAAGATTTGCCTGTGGATTATAGTTTTTCAATTAAAACTTCTGAATTAACATCTGATGATTGGTGCAATGTTTTTGAAGTTAAGGTAACAGACCCTATTGGAATTCTAATTGATAGAACTATAGGAAGATTAAAAGATAAAAATAGTGAGTATGATATTAAAGAAATTGTTACACAAGTAAAAAAAGAAATAACATTTTCAAAAACAATTAGGATGGCAACTGAAAATAGATTTATTTCTGCAGATAAGTGGGGTTTGTTTAGTAAAAAAGGTAGCGAGATAAAAGATTTAGTTAAACCTGGAAGAGTTTCTGTTTTAGATATTAGTACTTATAGAAGGGCTGTTGGTTCTTGGAGTATTAAAGGGTTAGTTATTGCAATGATTTCCAGAAAATTGTTGGCAGAAAGAATGACCGCAAGAAAAGTTGAGGAATTACAAGCAATTAGAGAGGGAAGCAAGTTCTTTGGTGAAGAAGAAAAAGAAGAGATGCCTTTAGTTTGGCTAATGATTGATGAAGGACATGAATTTTTACCAAGAGTAGGCAAGAATCCTGCTAGTACTGCTTTGATTCAATTATTAAGAGAAGGTAGACAGCCTGGAATAAGTATGGTGGTAGCTACACAACAACCAGGAGAGATTGCAAGAGATGTTATAACCCAAAGTGATATTGTTTTAAGTCATAGAGTTACTGCAAGAATGGATTTAGATGCTTTAAATGCGATAATGCAAACTTATTTGTTAGCTGATATTCAAAGTTATATGAATAATTTGCCAAGTTTGAAAGGAAGCGCAATAATACTGGATGATAATTCTGAAAGAATATACCCCATGAGAGTTAGACCAAAGATGAGTTGGCATGGTGGAGAAGCCCCTACTTCAATTAAGATTAGAAAACGTGCTGAGTTGGATCTTTTATAAAGTAAAATCTATACAAACCCTGTAAACATAAGGGGAATAAGCTCCGCATTTTACAATTTTTTTTATTTTAAATTTCTTTAAGTATTCTGAAAGTAAATCTTTGGCTTGTTTTCTTAATCCTTCTTCTTTAAGGATTGATTGCATATGAATTATTCCGCCTTTTTTTAAGTTTTTAGCTAATAAATCTAAATATTTATGATTTTCTTTTGGTAGAACCATGATTATCCTATCAAATTTTTGTTTTATTTTTGGTAAAACTTTTTTAACGTCTCCCTTGTATAAAATTATATTATTTAATTTATTTAATTGAACATTAGATTGGGCATATTTATGTGCTACTGGATTAATTTCTATTGCATGAATTTCTTTTACTGGTTTATTTTTAGCTATTACACAAGGGTAAGGTGCTACTCCACTAAATAAAACTAAAATAGTTTCATTTTTCTTTACTTGTTTTGTAATTCTTAACCTTTCATTGCTTAGTCTTGGAGAAAAATAACATTTTTCTACATTTAAATCAAATAAACAACCAGATTCTTTGTATCTTGTTATTTTTCTTTTTTCTCCAGCTAACCAAGAAAGTTTTCTTGTTCTATATTTTCCTTTATGTACTCCGGCCCTTTTTAGAATAGCTTTTAGATTACTATGTTCCTTTAATAGAGCTAAGGCCTGTTTTTGGGTTCCTGTTTCATCTAAAATTGCTATATCCCCAATTATATCAAAACTCATTTTGTCCAGTTACCTAAACCAGTTTGGGTTTTTTCTCTTCCTGTGACCCTCTGAATCATATTATCTACTCTTTCTTCTGCGAATTCATGTTTATCTACAAGAATTTTTTTAATTTTTTCTTCGTTTATTTCTGTCCACTTTAATTGATAATTTTTCATTATCGGCATTGATTTGAAAATTGCGTAAACTTTCTTCCAATTAAAATTTGGTTTTACTTCTTCAAACAATTTATCAAAGTTTTTGAATTCTTTTACTAATTTTAATGCTGTTTTTTGTCCTATACCTTTCACGCCACCTGGATTATAATCTGTACCGCATAAGATTGCTAGCACGATTAATTGATCTTGTTTTAGTTTTAATTCCTTTAGAACTTTTTTTAATTCTATAATCTCTGGTTTGATGTTAATATAAGAACCAGAAGGAAGTCTACGTCTTGTTGATAAAGTTAAGTTTGGTATTACTCTTGGACAACCATATAGTAAGGGGTCTGTATCTGAGGTTGCAAATGCCCAGACATCTTTTTTCTCACACATAAAAGAACCTTGTGCATCTGCTTCTGATGGTGCTTGGATAACCGGTAAACCCAAGGCTTGGATTAATTCTTTAGATTCTTTTTGCATTTCTGGTGTTAATACTGATGTTCTTTTTGCAAATTTTAGTTTTTCTTCTTCTGTTTTTGCTTTTGTATATTTTTCTTGGGCTAATTCTTTTAGTGCTTTTCTTCTTTCTTTTTCTTGAAATTTTAAGGCTGGGGGCCTTCCATCAAGAACATAACAAAGTTTCATTTTTTTAGACATTAAATTTGTTGTTCTAGTTAATATCCCCATCAAATGAGAAGTAACATTGCCTTTTGAATCCATTAAAGGAGTTCCATCTGGCTGCCTTATTGATGCTAAGAATTGGTAAACTGCATTTGAAAAATCTACTGCTATTTTTTTGTTTTCCAATTCTTTAAAGTCTAATTCTCTTCTTTGAATTATATTTGATAATTTAACACCCATAAGATTATGTAAAGAAAAGATATATTTAAATCTAATTACCAAATAACCAAGAGAATAATTTAGAAAAGAAACCTTTGTTTTCTACAGATTTACTAATTGGCACTTCTTTAGTTTCACAACCGGCTACAGGTTTATTAATGCATGCATTAAAGATGCAATAATCTTGTGTACATTTATTATTATCCTCACAATCTTCATTTAGATCACATTGAATCGTTTGATAGTGACAAGTTTTTGGTTCACCAAAACAAAGGTCTTTAGTAATAAGATTGTTGTCATCACAATCTACATCTATCTCACACTTATTAGCTGGACGATAGACGCACTCATTGTTTTCACAAGTGTAATCTGTTTGACATCCACAATCTATACAGCAGTTTTCTGAATCTTCACCTAAATCACAAACCCCATCACTACAAATGGTTGTGCTATCTAAATTTATTTCTATCCTTCTATCCTCAGGTTCTGGGAAATAAATAATTTCTAAAACTTGTATTTCTATGCCATTTATTAGTTTTTTATCTCCCTTTTTGAAAATATCTTGTTCTTCATCAACAGATATAATAGCAGAGTCTGCATTAACCCTCTCTACCACTATAGTTCTTCCTGCATACTCTATAGTTTCTCCAAGGTATAATGCTGCCATTCCTGAAAATTTGAAAATTCCAAACCAACAAATTACAATTAGAACCATCATCAATAAAACCGTGCTATCTTTTTCCATATGTCTGAAGAATATAAACGCTTTTAAATACTTTTTTATTGATAGAATTTAAACTAGGTGATTGAAATAATAAAAAATGCTTCTTTTGACCATGCAGGAGGATTCTACTTCTACAGAGTACATCAACCTAAAGTAGATTCGTTATGTAAGGAGTTGAGTAATTTGAAAAAATACTTATCCAGTATATTTAATGAGTGTCCTCACGCTTATTTTAATGAAGGACCAAGGAGTTCTAAATTAAAACGTAAACTGAATTGTGATTTAATTGAAATAAGGGGTCATGAGGTTAGTGCTTTAGCAAGAATTGGTGGAAAAGAAAATTCTGAAAGATATAAAACTGCTCATTCTAGGGTACAAGTTTTTATGCTAGAGAATGATGGGGCTACTATAGCTACAGAAGTGCCAATTTGGATAACAAAAACTGAATTTAGTGCGTTAAAAATAAATAAACCATTAACGGGGCATATTGATTTATTAAGAATAGAGGATGGATATATCTGGATATGGGATTACAAACCAAATGCAAAAGGTGAGAGGTATGCTGCTACTCAGGTTTATTTCTATGCTTTAATGTTAAGTAAGAGAACTGGGATTAAATTAGATAGGTTTAGGTGTGGTTATTTTGATGAAGAAGTGGCTTATATGTTCAAACCAAAAGAAGATTCTAGTTTAAAACGCTTTTTCTGAAGGTAGGTTTATAAATCTGAATTATATCCCAAAACTATGATTAAACAGGCTGTACAGTTCTATTTAACAGATGTAATTTCTGGAGCAGAAGATAATGAACTTAATATATTTGGTAGAACAAAGGAAGGAAAAAAAATCTGTGTTGTTGATCATCTAAACCATTATTTTTATGTTATTTTAAAGAATTTAGCAGATCCTAAAAAGATTGAAGAGAAAATAAAAAAAATACATGTGAAAGAAAATGAAAAGATTAGTTCTTCTTCTTATGTTTCTTTTGAAGAAAAAAGATTTATTGGAAAAAATGTAAAAGCCATAAAAGTTGTTCTTCACTCTAAGAAAGACTTGAGTGATATAAAAGCAGCGATTAAAGAGATTAATGGAGTTGATAAAATTCACGAAACAGATATCCCTTTATCTAAAAGATATCTAATTGATAGGGGTTTAACACCTTTGGCGCTATGTGAAGTTAATGGGGATATTATTAGGGGAGATTTCGAATGTGAATGTATTAAAGGTAAAGTAGTTCCTTTAAGTACAGAAATAATTAAACCTAGAGTTCTTGCATTTGATATTGAAACTTTTAGCAAAGGGGGCATGCCTGTTGAAGAAAGAGATCCAGTATTAACTATCGCTCTAAAAGGAGATAATTTTGAAAAGGTGATAAGTTGGAATAAATTTGATACTGATAGAGTTGAAATAAGTTTTGTTAAAGATGAAAAAAAGCTGATTGAAGAATTTGTTAAAATTGTAAAAGCGTATGATCCAGATTATTTAATTGGATATTTTTCTGATGGATTTGATTTTCCTTATCTTAAAAAAAGAGCGGATATTTTTAATATAAAACTAAATCTTAATTTGGATAAGAGTAATATTTCTATAAGAAAGAATTTAGGAAATAGTAAAATAAAAATTAAAGGGATTGTACACCTTGATATTTTTAAATTTATTAGGTATATTATGGGAGGGTCCTTAAGGCTAGATTCTTTTTCTTTAGATTCTGTTTCTAAAGAATTACTTGGTGAAGGTAAACATGCTGTTGATGTTGCTAAATCTAGTGAAATTTTTGAAGAAGGTCTTGATAGAGATAAGGAAGAATTCTGCCTATACAACTTGCAGGATGCAAATTTAACGTTTAAATTATTTGAAAAAATAGTGCCTAATTTAAATGAAATAGTAAAGCTTGTTGGTCAGCCGGTTTTTGATATTTGTAGAACTAGCTTTGGCCAACTTGTTGAATGGTATTTGATGAAAAGGATGAAAGAGTTTAATGAGATTTATCCAAATAAACCTGATGTTTATAAAATAAGAGAGAGGAGACAGCACAGTTATATGGGTGGGTCTGTTCTAGAACCAACGCCGGGTTTACATGAGAATATAGCAGTAGTAGATTTTAGAGCTTTCTGGCCAAGTATTATTTCAGCATATAACATTTGTCCATCTACTCTAACTGAAAATAAGGAGCATGCTAATGAAAGTCCGGATATAAACGGAAAAAGGTATTATTTTAATTACAAAGAGGAAGGATTTATTCCTAAAATAATCACAGATTTAATACAAAGGAGGATAAGAATAAATGAAATAATTAAAAATGAAGGTAAAAACGATCCAATCTTGAATGCTAGAAGTTATAGTTTGAAAATTTTGACTAATTCTTTCTATGGATATTTAGGATTTTTTGGCGCAAGATGGTATGCATTAGAATGTTCTGCGAGTATTACTGCATATGGAAGGGAATATATCCAAAAGGTGATAGAACATGCTAAAAAAAGTGGATTTGAAGTATTATACTCTGATACAGATTCTATTATGTTTATTTTAGGAGATAAAACTAAGGCTGATGCTTTGAACTTTTTAAAAGAAATAAATAGAGAGTTACCAAGTTTAATGGAATTAGAATTAGAAAATTTTTACAAGAGAGGACTTTTTGTTGTTAAGAAAGATAAAAGCGGAGGTGCAAAGAAAAAATACGCTTTATTAGATTACAATGATAAATTAGATGTTAGAGGTTTTGAAACAGTAAGGAGGGATTGGAGTTATATTGCAAGGGATATTCAAAAAGATGTAATAAAAATGATTCTTAAGGATGGAAACTGTAAAAATGCTTTAAAGTATATTATTGAGATGATAAATGAAATTAAAGAAAATAAAATTCCTTTAGATAAAATGATAATACAAACTCAATTAAAAAGAGATATAGAAAGTTATGATTTAGTTGGGCCTCATGTTGCTGTTGCAAGAAGAATGGTTAAAGGAGGATTTAGTGTTGGTCCTGGCTCAATTATAAGATATGTAATAACAAAAGGGGATGGCTTGATTAGAGATAAAGCAAGGTTACTTGAAGAATCGGAAAATTATGATTCAGAATATTATATAAATCACCAAATCTTACCAGCTGTAGAGAAAATATTTGAAATTTTGGGTTATAAAAAGGAAGATTTATTAAACGAAAAAAGTCAAAGTCATTTAGGTGATTTTTAATGAAGGATTTTATTAAATCAGGAAAAATTGCTTCGCAAGCAAGAGAATTTGGAAAGACTTTAGTTAAAGCTGGAGCAAAGAATGTGGATATTGCGGATAAGATTGAAGATAAAATAAGAGAGCTTGGTGGTAAACCTGCTTTTCCTGTTGATGTTTCTGTTAATTATATTGCTGCACATGATGCACCTATATGGGAAGATGAAAGAGAGTTAAAAAAAGGGGATGTAGTTAAATTAGATATTGGTGTACATGTTAATGGAGCTGTAACTGATACTGCTTGTACTGTAGAAGTTGGAACTACAAAATATACCAAGCTAATTAAGGCAGGTGAAGAAGCATTACAAGAAGCAATTAAATTAGCAAAACCGGGTGTAAAGATTAGAATAATTGGTAAAAAGATACAAGAAGTAATTCAAAAAAATGGATTTTCTCCAATAAAGAATTTGTCTGGTCATGGTGTAGACTTATTTGAGATTCATTCCTCTCCTACTATACCTAATTTTGATAATGGAGATGAAAAAACTTTAGAAGAAGGAATGAAAATTGCGATAGAACCTTTTGCAACAACTGGTCAGGGAAAAGTTACTGAAGGAAAACCTTCTGGAGTTTATGCCTTAGTTGTGAAAAAAAATGTAAGAAATATATTTGATAGAAAAGTTTTAGATTTTATAGAGAAAAATTATAGGAGTTTACCTTTTTCTACAAGAGATTTGATAAAAGAGTTTGGCGTGAGGGTTAGATTTTCTTTAAAAAATTTAGAGAGAGAAGGGTTAGTAGAACAATATAATGTTTTGCCAGAAATTTCTAAGGGAATTGTAAGCCAAGCTGAGCATACTTTAATTGTTGGTGGAGAAGTTCTAACCTAAATAAGAAGGAATCTCATTTAGAGGCTTTACTTTTTTCAAGTATAATTCTTCGGTTTCTTGATATTTTTTAATATCTCTTTCTGAGACAGAAGGTTTTATTTTTTCTAGTGCTTGTTTAAAATGAATCATGCCTACTTGTTTTGTTTCAATATTTTCTCTTAATGCGGTTAAACCTGCTTCTTGACAAACTCCTTCTATATCTGCACCAACAAATCCTGAGGTTAATTCAGCTAACTTATCTAAGTCTACATCCTTTGTTAAAGGCATATTTTTGGTATGAAGCTTGAAGATTTCTTTTCTTGATATTTTACTTGGAATCTTTGTAGCTAAAATTCTGTCAAATCTTCCTGGCCTTAATAATGCTGGATCAATTAAATCTGGTCTATTAGTTGCGGCTATAATTACAACGTCATTTAATTCTTCTAATCCATCTATTTCTGTTAATAATTGATTAACCATCCTTTCAGTAGTTTTTGCTCCAGTTTCTGATCCTCTAATTCCTGCAATTGCATCTATTTCATCAAAGAAGATAATTGTTGGTGCTGCTTGTCTTGCTTTTTGGAAAATCTTTCTAACTCCTTTTTCAGATTCTCCAACCCATTTAGAAATTAATTCTGGACCTTTTACTAAAATAAAATTTGCCTCTGACTCGCTTGCAACTGCTTTGGCTAATAAAGTTTTACCTGTACCAGGAGGACCATACATTAATACTCCTCTTGTTGGTCTTATACCTACATTTTTGAAAACATGGGGATATTTTAATGGCCACTCAACTGCTTCTTTTAGTTGTTGTTTAAGCTCTGTCAATCCAGCTATATCCTCCCACTTTACATTTGGTGTTTCTATTAATACTTCCCTCATTGCAGAAGGCCTTACAAGTTTTAGAGCAGCTCTAAAATCTTCTCCTGTAACTCTTAATTTATTTAAAGTATCCTGAGGTAATACGGTTTCTTTTTTTAGTTTTATTTCTGGTAAGATTCTTCTTAAAACATTCATAGCTGCTTCTTTACATAAAGCGGCTACATCTGCA